>Ga0105046_10003521_pt1 | contig 24831 bp, 26 predicted proteins | sample MAT03_FD_78385 | JGI IMG/M metagenome (GOLD analysis project Ga0105046, IMG submission 78385) | Freshwater microbial communities from Lake Fryxell liftoff mats and glacier meltwater in Antarctica - MAT-03 (megahit assembly) | ecosystem: Environmental > Aquatic > Freshwater > Ice > Liftoff...
GCGTCATTCGGGTCAATGTTTTGCGTGTTTTCTCCCTAAACGTCAAATAATTGCCGTCCGACTCAACGTACAATAGGTCTGTTATCGAAACCCGCACCCAGTCGTAGCCGTCTTTGATAAACAGGTACTCGTTGTGGGCTTCTTCTTTTTTGATGTCTTGGTGTGCTTTTTGGCACGCTTGCATAAATCTGTGAAAATCAATGGGTTTCATTAAATAATCAAGCGCATTGAGTTTGAAAGCATCTACGGCGTATTGCGAGTAAGCCGTCGTAAAAACAAAGGCGGTTGAAGCAGGCAGTAGTTGCGAGAAGTCCATACCCGTAATATCGGGCATATTGATGTCCAAAAAAACCAACTCCACGGGGTTTTGTTTGAGATAAATCAAGGCTTCGGCGGAGTCTTCAAAAGTGGCTTTGAGGTTTAGAAAACTCACTTTTTGGGCGTGGGCTTTGATAACTTCCAGCGCCATTGGTTCGTCGTCAATTGCAATGGCGTGTATCATGTCAAGCTAATGGTTAAAAATACTTCAAAGGTGGTTTCCGACTTGCTTACGCGCACAGTATGACGGTTGGGGTAGAGCAGATGGAGTCTTTTAAGCGTATTTTCAATTCCCGTGCCCTTTTCTATTTGGGCGTGCGGCACCACGCTATTGCAACATTCAAAGGTGAGTTGATGGTTTTCGATGGTTAGTTTAATTTCAACAAAACATTCGTGCGCAAAACTGATGCCATACTTGAACGCATTTTCTACGAAAGTCATCAAAATCAACGGGGCTACGGTGGCGGCTTTTTCGTCCCAATTGATGGTTGAACTGATGCAAATATTGTCCCGTTTCGGAATTCTAATTTGTTGAATTTCAATGTAATCGCGTAAAAATTTGATTTCTTTTTCAACTTCTACACTCCCATTTTTAGAACTTTCTACGGCGTGGCGCATTATTGAGGCCAGTTGCTGAATTCCGTCGGCCGTTTTTTGGCTCTTTTCTACAATGGCCGTGCCGTAGAGATTATTGAGGGTATTGAATAAAAAATGGGGGTTTATCTACGCTTTCAAAGCCTGAATTTTGGCCATATTTCGCTCATTTTCAATAATTTGCCGGGCCTGTTCGCTTTTTTGGTAGCTGTAAATAAGGGAGTATATCAGCGAGATTGCCCATAACGCGTGGGCGGTCGGGTTTCTATCTTGTGCTTTGAAATTAGTGATAAGCTCGAAAACATAATCGGCCAAAAGAATATCATACACAAGCAAGGATACCAAAACGTACAGTATTACATTGACCAAGCGATGGCTCCGAAAAATGGGTTTAAAGATCAAATGATAATGAATCTGGCCAACCAATACGCCAAAGCCGTATAATAAAGACTAACGCAAAAGCAATTACGGAGACTCCCATCAGGTAGGTTTGCAGTATTGAAGGCAAGTCTTTGGCATCACTTCCATCGCGCCAACCTCTGGCAATATCTTCGCTAACTTGTGTTGTTAACACAAGACAACATATCAATATCAACACCCAAATACCCCATCGTTGGTAATGCTTTTGGCTGGTGTGCTGCCACCAGGCCGAGGCTCTGGTGTGCTGCCACCAGGCCGAGGCTTTGGTTTTGAGGGCTGTCCAAACGGGTAAAGACGGGTTGTTGGGAATTGTGTACATGGACGTTTATTTGATTTCTTGACATTACAAAAATAGGAGAAATTGGTACGAACCCAAATTTTAAGGTGCCAATTACGGCGGTTACGGGGCAAAATGCCCAAAGTTTGGGACGAAACCCCGTTGTTTTTAGCGACTATTTTTTGCAAACCCCCTCAAATTGGCTCATATTTGCCGAATGTACGCCTTGTTGTTGCTTCCATTTTTTGGTTTTGTTATTCTTTTTTCGCTTGGCAAACGCGCCAATGCGGCGGCTGGCTGGCTGGCGGGTGCAGTTACGCTGGCGGGTTTGGTGCTATCGGCGTTATTGTTGGTAGAAACGAGCCTACAGCCAATAAACGCTGAACTTGAATGGTTGAGGCTACAAAACAATGCGTTCAAGCTATCTTTTCGACTCGATTCTTTGGGTTTTTTGATGCTTGTTGTGGTGCATTTGGTGGCCTTGCTGGTGCAGGTGTTTTCTGTCAGTTATCTCCAAAACGACGCAGGTCGGTGGCGGTATTTTGCCTTTTTGCAATTATTCGTTTTTTCGATGCTCGGTGTAGTATTGGCGGGCGACTTGCTGCTGATGTACGTTTTCTGGGAACTCGTCGGGCTTTGTTCTTATTTGCTTATCGGTTTTTGGCACCAAAAACCACGGGCAGTGTGGGCCGCCCAAAAAGCCTTTTTGCTCAACCGAGTCGGCGATGCGGGCTTTTTGGTGGGTATTCTATTGCTGTTAGCGAGTGGTCAAAGTGCCAATTTTCAGCTACTTTCGATGAGCTCGCAGCCACTTTCTACGGCCATTGGCTTGCTACTTTTTTGTGGGGTTATTGGCAAGTCGGCGCAGTGGCCGCTTTCTACTTGGCTGCCCGATGCCATGGAAGGTCCTACGCCCGTTTCGGCGTTGATTCACGCGGCTACGATGGTGGCAGCTGGTATTTTTTTATTGGCACGGATTCATTTTTTGCTAACGCCCAACGCCCTTTTGGTGGTTACCATTGTGGGGGCTATTACGATGCTTTTGGGGGCATACCGAGCTGTTTTTCAAAATGATATAAAAAAACTGTTGGCTTACTCTACCATTTCGCAACTGGGCTTGATGGTGTTGGCGATAGGCGTGGGCGCGCGCGAGGCATCGCTCTTTCATTTGCTTACGCACGCTTTTTTTAAGGCGGGTTTGTTTTTGGGTGCGGGGGCGGTTATTCACCATTTGCACACGCAAGATATGCGGCAAATGGGCGGGTTGCGCAAGTCGTTGCCCGTAGTTTTTGGCGCGTACACCGTGTGTGCGGCGGCTTTGGCGGGTGTGCCGCTGTTTTCGGGTTTTTTGTCCAAAGATGCCATCTTGGTTGGGGCGGCAGCTTGGGCCAGCACACGCGGCGGGTTGGCCTACGCCATTCCCGCGTTGGGGTTGTTTTCGGCAGCATTAACGGCTTTTTATGTGGCACGGCAGTGGCGTTTGGTGTTTTTAGACACAACGCGCGGCAAAGCCGCTCCGCACGGCTCCACCGACTGGTTGATAAATATCCCGTTGGTTGTGTTGGCCGCTCTTTCAGTATTTGGCTGGTTTTCGGTTAATCCTATCGATGCGGGCAGCGGCTGGTTTTTTGTGGTATTCCCCAGTTTTTCTCACCCCGACTTACACGCTACGGTCGCGCTTTTGTCGGTAGTAGCTACTGCTGTTGGGTTATTTTTGGGGTATAAAACTGCGCACCAGACTTTTACCCCAATTCGGTTTGATTTAAAGTTGGTCGGTGATTTTTCAGCAGCTGCGCCTGCCGTTTTTTTATTTCCTGTTTTCCAAAAAATAGCAAACACATTGGCCCACTTCGACCGTCGGGTGCTGGATACTACCGTCAATGGCTTGGGCTACGTGAGCGTCATTGGGGCGCATGTTTTGGCGCGATTTGAACACTTAATAATAGATGCTAGCATCAATGCCCTGTCGTGGCTGATACGGGCATTGGGCAATCGGGCGCGAAATTTGCAAAACGGTAAAGTACAATCGTACTTTGTGTTGATGTTGGTGGGTGTTATTTTGATGTTTATTTGGTTTTTAACGTAAATTATGGGTAATTATATTCTTTCGTGCTTGGTGTTTTTGCCTTTGGTGGGGTCGGTGGCTATCTTGCTGGTTTCTAGCCAACAAAAGCACCTTTACAAGTGGCTAACGCTATTTTTTTGCGGCGTAGAATTGGGCTTGTGCGGCTGGTTATATGTGCAGTTTTCGGTTGTCAATTCGCAGTATCAATTTCTTGAAAAAGCCGACTGGATTACGCTTTCACTGGGCAATTTAGGCACCGTTTCGATAGATTATCTGTTGGGCGTGGACGGCATCAGCTTGCCGTTGGTATTGCTCACGGCAGTAGTGATGCTGGTGGGGGGCGTATCTTCTTGGCGCATCGAAACCCGCGAAAAAGCCTATTTTTCGCTCTATTTATTGCTCACCAGCAGCGTTATGGGTTGCTTTTTGGCGGTAGATTTTTTCTTATTTTTCTTATTTTTTGAGTTCATGCTGTTGCCCATGTATTTTTTGATTGGGCTGTGGGGAGGGCCGCGCCGGGAGTATGCGTCTCTCAAGTTTTTTTTATATACATTAACGGGGTCAATCTTAATTTTGGTGGTTATGATTGCGCTCTATCTGTCGGCGGTTGATCCTTTTGAGTCGGCGGCTACGCAAAGTATGGTGCATACCTTTGACTTGCGCTATTTGGCCGACGGCCACAATTACTTGCCCGACAGTATTCTATCGCCAACGGGCGAAATCGAAATAGGCGGCATTCCGTCGCGAATGTTGGCTTTTTGGTTGTTGTTTGTTGGGTTTGCCATCAAACTGCCAGTAGTGCCCCTGCACACGTGGCTTCCCGATGCACACGTCGAGGCTCCCACGCCCGTATCGGTGGTGTTGGCGGGGGTTTTACTCAAAATTGGGGGCTACGGTTTACTTCGTATTGCCTATCCGCTTTTTCCAGATGCGGCCAATGAATATGCTTTCGCAATAGGTGCGTTGGGCGTGCTTTCGATTGTTTACGGGGGATTCAACGCATTGGCACAAAACGACTTAAAAAAGATGATAGCCTACTCGTCGGTGTCGCACATGGGCTTTGTATTGCTGGGGGTAGCCTCGCTGACGGCCGAAGGCTTCAATGGTGCGGTGTATCAAATGGTGAGCCACGGTCTGCTGTCGGCTTTGCTGTTTTTGATAGTGGGCGTGCTATACGACCGCACCCACAACCGATACATTGACAGTTATCGGGGCTTGATTGGCCCCATGCCGCAGTTTACAGTAGTGGTGGGGGTGGCGTTTTTTGCGTCTTTGGGCTTGCCAGGTTTTTCGGGTTTTGTGGGTGAATTGTTCACGTTAATGGGTGGTTTTCAGTCAGATAGGCTGCCGCCTTGGTTGTCGGCTTGCGGTACTTTGGGCATTGTTTTGGCAGCGGGGTATTTTTTATGGGCATTCCAAAGGATGTTTTTGGGGCCACTCTGGGCCAAAAATCCAAATGATTTGTCATATCTCACTGATTTGACGACCCGCGAAAAGCTGATGCTTATTCCGCTGGGGGCATTTGTTTTCGTGCTTGGTATTTTTCCCAATTTGATATTCAAACTAACCGACCAAAGCGTGGCGGTTTTGGTGCAAATTTTTGAATAAACTTCAATCCATTTGATAGGCCACTTCGCAGCGTTCGGTTGCCAATAGCGGAAGGCTCTCGCTGAGTTTTAGGCGCACTTTTTCGTTGTCAAACTCATTTTTATAGGTATTTTTGAGTTCGCGGCGTTTCATTGATTCCAAAAAACGGCGGGTATCTTCGGGGGTTTCGAGTAGCAGCGTAGGAACCTCAACGGGCTTGCCTGTATCGTCTTTGGCCACCATCGTAAAATAAGAAGTATTGGTGTGTTTTTGCGCGCCTGTTCTGATGTTTTCGGCAATAACTTTAATACCAACCACCATTGAAGTGCGTCCCACATAATTGACCGACGCGTGCAGCGACACCAGCTCGCCTACCTCGACGGGTTGCAAAAAATTAACGCCTTCTACCGACACCGTTACCACGTATGCGCCCGCGTGCTTGGCGGCGCAGGCATAGGCAATTTTATCCATCAACGACAACAAGATGCCGCCGTGAATCTTACCTCCAAAGTTGGCATAAGCAGGAATCATTAACTCGGTGAAAGTAGTACGCGAATAACTGACTGGTTTAGTGGGCATTAGCAAAAAGAAGCGGTTTACATTTTATGCCAATATCGGCTTCACTACCTTTCCATGAACGTCGGTGAGGCGGTAGCGGCGGCCCTGAAATTTGAACGTCATTTGTTCGTGATCTACCCCCAACAAGTGCATGACCGTGGCCTGAAAATCGTGAACGTGTACGGGGTCTTTGACGACATTGTAACTAAACTCGTCGGTTTGGCCGTGAACATAGCCCTTTTTTACGCCTGCTCCTGCCATCCAAATGGTGAAGCAACGCGGGTGGTGGTCGCGTCCGTAATTGTCGCGGGTTAGTTTTCCTTGCGAATACGCGCCTCGGCCAAATTCGCCACCCCAAATAATGAGCGTATCGTCGAGCAAACCGCGTTGTTTGAGGTCTAAAAGCAAAGCAGCCGACGGCTGATCTACGCTTTTGGTCATGACTTTGATGTCATTGGGTAGGTTGCCGTGGTGGTCCCAACCTTGGTGGTACAATTGGATAAATTTCACACCCTTTTCGGCCAGTTTTCTGGCCAGCAAGCAGTTGGCGGCAAAAGTTCCCGGTTTACGGGCATCGGAGCCGTACATATCAAAAATGTAATTGGGTTCTTTTGAAATGTCGAGTGTTTCGGGCACTGCCGTTTGCATTCGGTAGGCCATTTCATACTGCGCCATTCGGCTATTTATTTCGGGGTCGAGGAGCTGCTTGTATTGGTCTTGGTGCATTTTGGCCAGATAATCAAGCATACGCCGACGGCTGGTTTTGTTGATACCGGGCGGGTTATTAAGATAAAAGACAGGGTCGGGCCCCGACCGAAATACCACGCCTTGGTGCGTAGAAGGCAAAAAACCGTTGCTCCACAGTTTGGCGTAAAGCGGCTGATCGCCGCTGCGCCCCTTGGAGAGCAGCACCACAAAGGAGGGTAGATTTTGGTTGTCTGAACCTAGGCCATAGCTCACCCACGACCCAAACGAAGGCCGCCCACCTTGCTGGCTACCCGTCTGAAAAAACGTAACGGCGGGGTCGTGATTGATGGCTTCGGTGTGCATAGACCTTATAAAAGTAGCCTCTTGGGCCACGCCCGAAATATAAGGCAGCAGCTCGCTTATCCACATTTGGCCAGGACCGTGTTGCTTAAACTTAAAAGTGGAAGCCGCCAACGGAAAATTACTCTGCCCCGAGGTCATGCCCGTGAGGCGTTGCCCTTTTCTGACCGATTCGGGTAGTTCTTGGCCCCACATTTGTTCAAGTTTGGGCTTGTAGTCAAACAAATCTAACTGCGAGGGCGCACCGCTTTGGAGCAAATAAATAACGCGCTTCACTTTGGGGGCAAAGTGTGGTTTGCCCAGCTCGCCACCGCCCAAAGGCGCGGCTTGCGCGGAGCCATTGCCCAGTAAAGCCGACAAAGCCGCCGCCCCCAACCCCAAGCTGGTTTGCGAAAGAAAATTGCGACGACTCAATTGGTCGTGGGTATGCTGTTCGATTTCTTGAAGCGCGTTCATCAAACTATCTTTTGTTAGCTATCAATATAGTGCTACGAAAGTTATTTTTTTACAATTACACCGTCGGCGATGAAGGTGAGCTCGCGTTTTGGATCGGTGATTTTTGCAATTTCTTCTTTGCTTTTGCCCGCGTCTTCGGCGTAATGTTGGAGTTCGGCTACGGGTGTCGTTTTGATTTTGGCTTCTCCCTCAAACACTACCGTTTTGCCCACGATGTCTTTTGGTACAAAAAAGCCGTAATCTTTAAAAGTTACGCGCATGGTTTCGCCATTTTGGGTTTTTACTTTCATCCAGCAGCCTTTTGCTTTACAAACCGACTCCACCGTACCAGCTACTTTGGCGACCATGGCGGGTTTGCCGCCCATTTTTTCAGGTAGTTTAATGGCAGCGATGGCATCTTTATCGGTGATTTTTTTGCCCACAAAAACCTCTTCTTGGGCGTTGGCGGTTATTGCAGCTACTACCAGTAATGCGCTAATCAATAAATTTTTCATTGTTCAGATTGGTTTAAAAATTGGGTGTTAATTGACACAAATATAACGATTTATTGCTGAAAAACGCCGTAATCTTGCTTCCTAAAAAGCAACGAAATAACCAGCGCAGGAAAAACCGCCAAAACGGTTTTTTTGGCCAGTTCATCAGAGATCAAGTCGGCGGGTTTTATATTAGCAACATCGGCCAACATTTTTTGGTATTCGGTCTTACCCAATTCTTTGATGAGCTGGCCTTGGGTGTTAATCAAAAGCTGCGTCATTTCGTGTAGATAACGCGGAAAAACGCCCGTGTCGCCGTAAGTAAGAAAGCCATAAATAAGCCAACCCGTAACGATAGAAGCCAGGGTATTTAGCACGTAGCAAATGCTCAGGGCTTCCCAAAGATGCAGCATGCCATTACCTACGTATTTTCGATAATACCACACTGCCGCCACCATCATAATGACGTGAATCCCAAAATCTAATACCTTTTTGTTGCCCAACGGGGTAATGTTCAGGGCATAAAGTGCCAAAAAGTAAAAAAAGCACAACAGGCCCGTCAAAGCCCCAAAAGCCATTGGTACTTTGATTAATTTTTGATTGAAAAAGTTAAACACAGTTTGCATAAGTTATCCACATTGTTCCACAATACCGTGGTTTATTACGCAGATTGGTTTGCCTTTCAGGTTTTTACCTAAGAAAGGAGAGTTTTTAGATTTTGAGCGTGATCTAGAAAAAGTCCACACTTGGTTGGGGTCAAAAATGGTCAGATTGGCCACCTGCCCTTCTTCGATTTTTAGGGCAGGCAAGCGCAAGATGCGGCGCGGCTGGTGCGTTATTTTGTCAATCAATTGAGCCAATGAGAGTGGCGAATCTTGGTGCATATTTACCACGGCGAAAGCCGTTTCGAGGCCTGTTATGCCAAACTCGGCCATGTCAAATTCCAAATTTTTGGCTTCTTCTTCGTGCGGGCTGTGGTCTGACACAACCACGTCAATGGTGCCATCGGCCAGTCCTTCCCAGAGTGCGGCTTGGTCGTTGGGAGTACGAAAGGGCGGGTTTACTTTGTAGTTGGTATCAAAGCCGCTCAAAACAGCATCGTCAAAGATCATTTGGTGGGCGGCTACCTCGCACGATATGGGCAAGCCTTTGGCCTTAGCCTGGCGAATAAGCTGCACCGACTGGGCGGTTGAGATAGTAGAAAAGTGCAAAACGGGCAAGGGGCTTGTTACGCCCAAATATTCCAATAGCTTTAAGTCGCGCCTAATCATGATTTCTTCGGCAATAGCAGGCATGCCTCTCATTCCCAGCATTGTACTACTGGTGCCTTCGTTCATTTGGCCGTAGGCCGTAAGCTGCATATCTTCGGCGCGGTTGATTAAAACACGGTTGAGCGGCTGCAAATATTGCAATGATTTCAGAAAAATATGCGTATTTTGAATGGGGTGCATACCGTCCGAAAAAGCCACTGCGCCCGCGTGGGTGAGGTCTATCATTTCGGTAAAATCTGTACCCTCGCACTGCCTTGTTACGGCTGCTATGGCATGGACTTTGACCAGTTGGCGGTGCGTAGCGCGTTGCACGTATCCCACGGTATCTTTCGAGTCGAGGGCAGGTTGGGTGTTGGGCAGTACGGCTATTTCGGTAAAACCACCCGCCGCCGCCGTGGCACATACCGATGCCAAATCTTCTTTGTGTTCCAGGCCCGGGTCGCCTACCGACACGCGCATGTCTATCCAGCCCGGCGAAAGGTGCCAATTTTGCCCTGTCAATATTTGCACGTCTTCAACCGCCAAATTGTCGCCAATTTGCCGAATAAGGCCATTTTGTATCCATACGTCTTTGATTTGACCGTGGTATGGCGAGTGCGTATCAATAATTTTGACGGAACGAAGCAGCATATTTCATAAAAAAGGCTCTTCGTCGGAGCCTTGTAAGTTCTTGTTTTTTAAGCACCAATGAGTTCTTGGTAGGCTTCTACCGATAGCAACTTGCCAATGTCTTCGGGGTTAGCAATTTTTATTTTTACCATCCAGCCTTGGCCGTAAGGGTCGTTGTTTACGAGTTCGGGGGCACTGTCAAGTTTTGGATTCACCTCCAATATTTCGCCTGTAATGGGAATAAACAAATCGGAAACGGTTTTTACGGCCTCCACCGACCCAAACACTTCGCCTTCGGCCACGGTGTCGCCTACGGTGTTGATGTCCACGTAAACAATGTCGCCGAGTTCCTTTTGGGCAAAATCAGTTACGCCTACTACGGCCACGTCGGCACTTTCTAAGCGAATCCATTCGTGGTCTTTGGTGTACTTTAAATCTTCGGGAAATGTCATTGCGTTTATTTGTTTCGTTTGGGGCTGCAAGTTAAAATAGATAGCCGACTTTTCAAACGGTCTTTTTTGTATTATTGGCACACTGCCACAAAATTAAAACAGATATTGCATTTACCGCACAAATGCCAAACGTTGGCCGCGTTGCGACTCGTCAAATTGCCCGTGCGCGTACGCCAAATGCCCCGATACAATGGTGTGTGTAATTTGCGAATGAAATGTAGTGCCTTCAAGCGGCGACCAGCCGCACTGGTACAAGATGTTTTGGCGGTTTACGGTGGTGTGTTGGTTCAAATCTACCAGTACCAAATCGGCCCAATAGCCTTCGCGGAGGTAGCCTCGGCGGTCTATCTCAAAGCAATCGGCTACGGCATGGCACATTTTTTCGACTACGCGCTCAATCGAAATTTTGTTTTCGTGCACAAATTCGAGCATCATATTGAGCGAATATTGTACCAATGGCAACCCTGCGGGTGCTTGCCAGTAGGGTTGTTGCTTTTCGGCCCAGGTGTGTGGGGCGTGGTCGGTGGCAATAACGTCAATGCGGTCGTCGAGTAGGGCTTGTAATATTTTAGCCTTGTGGTGCGGGGCTTTGATAGCAGGGTTGCATTTTATTTGGTTTCCTAGGTTGTTATAGTCAGTTTCGTCAAACCACAAATGATGTACGCAGGCTTCGGCCGTGATGCGTTTGTTTTTACGTGGTTCAAAAAGCGCGGTTTCTTCGCCCGTCGAAATGTGCAAAACGTGCAGGCGGGTATTGTGTTTTTTTGCCAAATCTACTGCAAACGACGAAGACTTGTAGCAAGCTTCTTCGTTTCGTACCAACGGGTGAATGTTGTACGGAACATCATCGCCAAATTGCGCTTTAAAGTGCCCAGTTCGTTGGCGTACAGTTGGCTCGTCTTCGCAGTGGGTGGCAATGAGGCAGGGTGCATCGGCAAATACCTTTTCGAGTACTTTGGGGTTGTCCACCAGCATATTGCCCGTCGAAGCACCCATAAAAATCTTGATGCCACACACATTTTTGACGTTGATACGCATCAACTCGTCGTAGTTGTCGTTAGAAGTACCCATAAAAAACGAATAATTGGCCAACGAAGTTTGGGCACCAATTGCGTATTTGTCGGCCAAAAGTGGTTGGGTAAGGGCATTAGGCACGGTGTTGGGCATTTCCATAAACGACGTGGTGCCACCTGCCACCGCAGCGCGGGCTTCGGTATAAATGGTGGCCTTGTGGGTGAGTCCAGGCTCGCGGAAATGCACTTGATCATCAATAACACCTGGCAAAAGATACTTGCCGCCAGCATCTATTACGCGCTGGGCTTTGAGGTGCCGCAAGTCGCCGCCGATTTGGTCTATCAAACCGTCTTTTACAAAAACATCTTGCTGCAAAACTTTGCCTTCATTGACAAGCTGCGCATTTAAAATCAAAATGGTAGAAGTCATTTTTTTGGTAATTTAGGGTTTAGAAACTTAAAAAAAGTATTGTCCTTGAGATATTTAACGTATTGATTAATAGACTATTACATCAATTTTGACTATTTATTCCTTGGGCATAAATACATTTTGGGTACGGTGGTTTTTAGGTAAAATTAGCGAAATTTATCAGTCCAATCTTTTAATCAAAATTATCCCCGCAAATTGGGCGTTGTAAATGGGCATAAAAACAATTTTTTCGCTTTTAAATATTTTTCTTTTCAACCACGGATAAACGGCGTAGGTAATTTCGGTAGCCAATATGCCTGTTCCTGCGCCAGCCAGTACATCGGCCAGCCAATGGCGGTTGTTGGCCATGCGCAAAAAACCTACCGACGTGGCCAGCCCGTAGCCAGCTACGCTATACCAAGCATTTTGGCCGCCGTATTCTTTGTGCAACATGGCCGCGCCCACAAAAGCATTGGTAGTGTGCCCCGACGGAAACGACAAGCCGGTGCCATCGGGCCGCTGCACGTTGAAGGCGTGCTTGCCGCCGTACATCAACGTAAAAGCCAGCGCGTTAGCAATGCCGCCCAGCATAATTTGGTCGCGTTGGGCGTGGCGGCCTTTTACACCCGCCAAAGACATGCCGAACCAAGCCAAATTGGGTACAAACTGCAAGCCATCGTCGAGGCGCGTATCAAACCCCGAAAGATTTTTGGCGTGCCAGTCGCTTTGCCATTGTTTGGTGGCGGTGTTGAGCGTAGCCAAGCCCGCCACTATCAGTGCCGTAGGTGCCACAAACGCCCTGATTGAGGTTGGTTGGCGGCTTACCGAATCGGGGGAATTTTGGGCGTACAATCCAGCATTTAAGCACACAAAAAAGATTATCAGTTGTTTCATCAAAGGTTTTGGTTGGTCTATTTTTTTAGAATTTTGAACTCTACGCGGCGATTTACTTGGCGGCCTTCTTCGGTATCGTTGGTAGAAATAGGCTTGGTTTCGCCATAACCTTTGGTTTGTACGCGGTCTGGTTCAATTCCTTTTCCAATTAAGTATTCACGTACCGAATCGGCGCGGTCTTGCGAGAGTTTTTTGTTGGCCTCGTCGCCCCCTACGTTGTCGGTATGGCCACCAATTTCTAGTATCAATTTAGGGTTTTCGGTGTAGGTTAGCGCAATACGGTCAAGCTCGGGCGACGACTCGGGGCGCAGTTCTGCTTTGCCAGTATCAAAAAACAGATTGGTGAGCTTGCCTATTTGCCCTTCTTCCAACGGAATGAGCTTCAAGTCGGTGCCATTTATTTCGCGGTAGTTTTTTACGTCGGTCAGATCCAAGTTTTGGGCTTCGGCCACGTAGTCTTTGCCCACCGCATGAAAAGCGTATTTTCTGCCTTTTGGCAATATTATTTTGTATTCCCCTGTTTGCGGGTTGGTTTCGGCGGTGCCTACTTCTTGGCCGTCGGGCAGGGTTTGGTACACTATTTTGGCACTAATGGGCTTGCCAGTTTTGGTATCAATTACTCGGCCTGTTACCAGCACTACGGGTTCGGGAGCGGCGGCTACGGGGGCCGCCACAGGTTCGGTGCTACCCTCGTCGGTTTTAATTTTGATGCGTACAATATCGCCTTTGGCAGCAGCATCTTTCTTAGAAACCATGTAGGCGTAGTCGCCCGAAGCGGCAATGGAATAATACGCATCGTAGCTTTGGGTATTGATGACTGGCCCTAAATTAACGGGTTTCGACCATTTTTGCCAAGTTTTGTCAATGCGTTTGGTAAAATAAATATCGTTGCTACCCTGCCCGTTTGGGCGGTCGCTGGAGAAATAAAGCGTGGTGCCGTCGGAGGCAAAAAAAGGCGTTGTTTCGGTAAACTCGTCGGTATTTACGTCTGCACCGAGCGAAGTGGGGCGGGTCCAAGTACCATTTTTTAGCAAAAAACTCAGGTATAAATCGTCTTTGGAACTTCGTTTCTTTTCACTAAAAGCCATCACCAGCGTTTTACCATCGTTCGACAAAAAACCGCTCATGTACTCGCCCTTACTCATTTTTTCTAAGTCTGGAATGTTTAGTTTTTGCGGCAATGCCCACCCGCTTGCCGTACGCTTGCTGAACGAAAAGCCGCGTGTTTCGTAGGTTCCTTTGTCGTATGCACCCATAATGAGCAGCGTATTGCCGTCGGGGGTGATACTGTACGCACAGTTGTATTCGTCTTTATTGAGCGGACTTGTCATGCGGTGCGCCAGCCCCCATTGGCCGTTGGCGAGCTCGCTGTACCAAATATCTTGGCTTCCTTGCACGCCAAACGTATTTTGTGGGTGCCGCACCCGCGAGAAAAACAGCGTGCGACCGTCGGGCGAAATCACGGGGTTTATTTCATTAAACTCCGAATTGACCGCATTGCCGAGGTTTTCGATTTTGGGCTGGGCGTGCGCAAAAACCGAGAGCATTAGCAAGAAAGCAACAGAAAATAGGCGCATTAGGTCGTACAAAGTAAGTTTGGCAAAAAGTGTTGTTTGGTCTAAGAACGAAATGTAACAAAAATTAATGAAGATTATTTATTATTTTTTTTGAAGAATAGGTAAACAAGTAGCGAGAATTGAGCAGCGATTGACGAGCAATTAACTGCCTCATTACCAATGCTTTGATATAAATTAAAAGAATAAATCAATTTAATAACTTATTGATTTTCAGTAATTTAATTGTTTAACAGTCGCAGCAACTTAATAACTTACAAAAAAATAAACCCACTTTTTGGGGCGGGTTTATTGAGCCAACAGAAATTGGATTCTTACTGTTTATCTTCGGTTTTGAGGTATATTTTGTTACCGTTTGAATTGATATAATACTGACCACCGCGCGGGCCTTGATAAATAGTGCGGCCTTTGTCGTCTTTGCCCAGTGCTTTGTCGACACCCGCTATTTTGGTGCGGGTGGCAGGTGCCGCCTCAGAACTATTGTCATTTTTGTTCGATTTAAAGGTGGGCGTTTTCTTCTCAACCTCTTTCTTGGGTTTGTCGTTTACCCGGTCTGCTACAGTTTCTTTGTCTTTTTTAGCCTTTTTTTCGTCTTTATCAGCTTTGCTTTCGGCCTTCTTTTCTACTTTTGCTGCCTCTTTTTTTGCTGTGTCTTTTTCAGCCTTCTTGGCGGCTTTTTCGGCCTTCTTTTCTGCTTTTTCAGCGTCTTTTTTTTCAGCGTCTTTTTTTGCTGCCTCTTTTTTTGCTGTGTCTTTTTCAGCCTTCTTTTCTGCTTTTTCAGCGTCTTTTTTTGCTGCCTCTTTTTTTGCTGCGTCATCGCCTTTGGCTTTCTTTTCTTTTGTAGGCTTATCTTCTTTTTGGGCAGCCGCTTCAAACCATACGCCCACACTCAAAAGAGCAACGAGTAGAACAAGTAATTTTTTCATTTTTGTCAGAACAGTTTTAGGTTTCTATTAAATTTGGACTTAAACAACCTTAAAGGTAACAATAAAAGATAATTTAGTATTTTGTTAATCATATTTTAAAATTTAAATATGCAAATTGTGTTTGTTGACACCCGCACCGTGGGCGATATTGCCAACCTAAAACGGCTGGACGAACTGGGAGAAGTTGTTTTTTACCCCGACACGCAACCGCATCAGGTGCGTGAGCGCGTCCAAACTGCCGACGTGGTGATAACCAATAAAGTAAAAATAACCCGCGAAACCATGACCGCTTGCCCGAAACTACGGCTTATTTGTGTGGCGGCTACGGGCATCAATAACGTGGACATGGCCGCTGCCACTGCGCAAAACATTGCCGTAAAAAACGTAAAAGGGTACTCCACCGACAGCGTGGCACAACTTACTTTTACGCTCTTACTGGCCATTCTCAACGCACCCGCTTATTACGATGCCTATGTCAAATCGGGAGAATACGCGCAAGAAACCATATTTACGCACCTTGGTAGGCCGTTTTGGGAGCTTCGCGGCAAACGCTTTGGTATAGTGGGTTTGGGCGAAATTGGCCGCCAAGTAGCCAAAATAGCTGACGCTTTTGGGGGCGAGGTTGTTTACTTTTCGGCCTCGGGGGTTTCGCAAAACCTGCCGTATGCACGGCTCGAACTGGAGGATTTTTTAAAAACCTGCGACGTAATTTCGATTCATGCGCCGCTCAACGACCAAACCACAGGACTCATTGCCTACGCCGAGTTATGCCAAATGAAACCTTCAGCCATTTTGCTCAATACCAGTCGTGGGGGCATTGTAGTCGAGGCCGACTTGGCCCGTGCACTCGACGAAAACCGCCTCGCGGGGGCAGGGATAGATGTGTTTACGCAAGAGCCTATTCCGATGGCGCACCCTTATTTGAACCTCAAACAACCCGATAAGCTCATTTTGGCGCCGCACGTAGGTTGGTCGAGCATTGAGGCGCGTATCAGACTTATAGACGGAGTTTGGAATAATATTCGTCAATTTGTTTACAATTAAACCGTTTTTAAGCTAAATGATGACTACCCAAAAAATCGCCATTTTTGCGTCGGGTTCGGGGTCTAATGCCGAACAGATTGCGCTTTATTTTGCCCAAAATGCCGCCGTAGAGATTGCTTTTATTTTGACCAACAATCCGAAAGCGGGTGTTATTGAACGAGCCAAGCGGCTGCACATTCCAGTGGTGCTGTTTGATAAAAAAACTTTTTATGACACCCCCAAAATTATCCAAATACTTCAAAATCAACAAATTGACTGGGTAGTTTTGGCGGGTTTTATGTTGTTAATTCCCGAGGAATTGGTCAAAGCGTTTCCCAACAAAATAGTGAATATTCACCCTGCGCTGCTGCCCAAATTTGGCGGGAAAGGCATGTACGGGCATTTTGTGCACGAGGCCGTGGTAGCAGCAAACGAAACCGAGTCGGGCATTACGATTCATTACGTAAACGAACATTACGACGAAGGAGCGATTGTTTTTCAGGCCCAATGCCCCGTTTTGCCCACTGACACGCCCGACGACGTGGCGCAAAAAATACACGTTTTAGAACACCGTTTTTATTCGGAAATCATTGAAAAACTCATCAGTAAATCTGGTTAAAAAAATGAAAAATCTTCTCAAAATTGGCGCCTTCATTCTCCTGTCAGGAATGGGTTGTTTTGCCCAAAAAACAAAAGACGTGCATTTTACGAAGCACGTCATCAGCAAGTTGTTTGTGTCGGAAGGCGTAGCCGTGGGCGACGTAAACAACGATGGCAAAAAAGACATTATGGCGGGCGCATACTGGTTTGAAGCCCCCAACTGGACGCGCCACGAAATAGCCAAGGGAGATACTTTTACCGTCAATGGCGGCTACAGCGATTCGTTCTTGAATTTCAGCATGGACGTAAACCAAGACGGTTGGATAGATTTCATCCGCATTGACACGCCTGGTGAAGAGGTAGTTTGGTACGAAAATCCAAAGAATAAACCAGGCTACTGGCAGCCGCATTTGATTCAAAAAAATATAGGCAACGAGTCGCCGTATTTTGGCGATATAGATGGCGATGGTCGCCCCGACTTGGTGGCCAACGACCCCGCAGCCCAACAGGTGATCTGGCTACAATCGCCCACCAAAAAAGGCGAAACCGACTGGAAGCGACACGTAATAAGCGACGAAAGTACACGAGGTACGCATAAATACACCCACGGATTGGGCGTGGCCGACTTGGACAACGATGGCCGACTTGACGTGCTGATAAAAGAAGGCTGGTGGCAAGCCCCCGCCGACAGCAAGCAGCCCCACTGGATTTTTCATGAAGCCAACTGGGGCGACGACTGCGCGCAAATGTACCTGCTCGATGCCAACAAAGATAGCCTAAAAGACGTAATAAGTACCTCGGCGCACAATTATGGAATGTGGTGGCACCAACAAGGAAAAGACCAACAAGGCAATGCGACGTGGACAAAACACGAAATATACAAGGCGTTTTCGCAAACCCACGGACTGGCCATGACCGACCTAAACGGCGATGGACAGCCCGATTTGATAACGGGCAAACGCTATTTTGCCCACAATGGCAAAGACCCAGGCGAGTACCAACTCGCCGTGCTGTATTGGTTTGAGTTCAGGCCAGGAGCTAGCCCCACTTGGATTCCGCACGAAATAGACAACAACTCGGGCGTGGGGCTTCATGTGGTGGTAGAAGACATGAACAACGACCGCTTGCCCGATATTGTGGTGGCCAATAAAAAGGGCGTACACCTGTTTTTTCAGCAGAAAAAATAATCAAAACAAAAACCCATGCCCGTAGTCCTCTGTTTTTTGCTTGCGCTGCTTTGCGGAGCGGTTTTTCCGACCCAAGCCGCTTTGAACGGCAAAATGTCTAAACTTGTTGGTAGTCCTATTTGGGCCGCTTTTTTTTCTTTTTTGACGGGAATCCTCGCGCTGGCGATGGCCGCACAAACTACCAAAGTGCCATACAGTCAGGTTTTTGTGGCAGTCAAAGCCGCGCCTTGGTATGTGTGGCTGGCAGGACTTTTGGGGGCTTATTACGTGAGCACGGTTATTGTCATCATGCCGCGTTTGGGCGTGGCACTCACGTTTGGGCTTATCATTACGGGCCAAATGGTCGTTTCGTTGTTGTTCGATCATTTTGGCTGGTTGGGTGTGCCAATCAAACCCATTTCTTGGGGCAAAATCGTGGGGGCATTGCTGCTTTTGGCGGGCGTAGCGATAATCCGCAAGTTTTAATTTCCACAAAAAAAGCCGATTCCAAAATAGAATCGGCTTTCTGCTCACAGGTTAGTTGTTGATTGAAGTTAAAGTTTTTTAAAAAACGTACTTGTTTTCCTCAATGAGCGCGTCTGCAATGCGTCGGCGGGCATTTTTGGTGTTCATTGGTCCAATTTTAGTGAATCGTTTCAAACCCATCAACATCACGCGCAGTTCGTCGCCTTCGGCAAACGATGAAATGGCACTGCGGCCCGCGCTGTTGAGTTTGTCCACGGCCTCGTGCAAGTAGCACAGCGCAATGTCTTTTTGTAAGGCGCAAGCCACCTCGCCACGCACACCAATTAGCTTTTCAACGCGCAACAAAGCCGACTCGGCCACGTAAATTTCGATGGCCATGTCGGCTATATTCATCAGTATTTCTTGCTCTTCCGATAGCTTCATCATAAATTTCTGCACGCCCGCACCCGCCACCATCAAAACTGCCTTTTTGAGGTTTTTGATGACTTTTTTTTCGGCGGCAAACAGCACTTCGCTGTCGTCCATGCTAAAATCTGGAATAGACATTATTTCTTTGCCCACGGCCAAGGCTGGCCCCATGATGTCGAGCTCGCCCTTCATGGCGCGTTTGAGGAGCATATCTACCGTCAAAAGGCGGTTAATTTCGTTCGTTCCCTCAAAAAGTCGGTTGATACGCGCATCGCGGTAAGCACGGTCCATGGGTGCGTCGGCCGAAAATCCCATACCGCCATACACCTGCACGCCTTCGTCGCACACGTAGTCGAGTACTTCGGAAGCGTGTACTTTCATCATGGCGCACTCGATGGCAAACTGTTCCAATGCCTTCAATTTGGCTTCAGCGTCGGTCATGCCTTGCTCTTTGTGGTCTTCAATGAGGTCGTCAATGTTTTGGCCTGCCCGATACGAAGCCGACTCGGAAGCGTAAATTTTGACGGCCATTTCGGCCAATTTGTGCTTAATAGCCCCAAAATTGGCAATGGCCGTGCCAAATTGCTTGCGCTCGTTGGCGTATTTTATGGCTTGGTCAGCCACTTGTTTGGCACCGCCCAGGGTGGCTGCCGCCAACTTGATGCGGCCAATGTTGAGGATATTTACGGCAATCTTAAAGCCATTGCCGCGCGTTGAAAGCATATTTTCGACTGGCACGTGGCAATCGTTGAAAAACACTTGGCGCGTATCTGAACCTTTGATGCCCATTTTCTTTTCGGGTTCGTTCATCGTTATTCCCCCAAAAGTTTTTTCGACAATAAAAGCCGTCAGGTTTTTGTCGGCTTCTATTTTGGCAAACACAATAAACAAGTCGGCAAAGCCGCCGTTGGTTATCCACATTTTTTGGCCATTGATGACGTAATGCTTCCCGTCGTCGGTCAGGGCGGCTTTGGTTTTGGCCGAATTGGCATCCGACCCTGAGTCGGGTTCGGTGAGGCAATAGGCGGCTTTCCATTGGCCACTGGCCAATTTGGGCAAATACCGCGATTTTAAATCATCGTTTCCGTAGTATAAAATGGGCAAAGTGCCAATTCCTGTGTGTGCCGACAGTGCCACCGAAAACGAGTTGCCCGCCCCCGTAGCTTCGGCTACGAGCATCGACGTGTTAAAATTCATGCCAAAACCGCCGTACTCTTCGGGAACGGCCGTGCCAAGCAAGCCCAGTTCTCCGGCTTTGTCCATCAACGACGACATCAGCGCGGGGCTTTTGGCCTGGTCAATTTCGTCCAAACGTGGCCACACTTCGGCGGCCAAAAAATCGCGGCACGACTGGGCAATCATCTGCTGCTCTTCGGTAAACTCCTCAGGAATAAATACTTGAGAAGCCTCGGTGTCTTTAATTAAAAACTCGCCTCCTTTGATAGAGGCATGGTTTTGGGTGGCAATCATGTTTTTATGTTCAGTTATGAGTAATTGAAAAATCAGTTTATTGGTATGCACGCATACTATTTTATGGTCAGCAAAATTAAGGTTCTTAAAATTAGTATGCAAGCATACTAATAACTTTTTTACGGGCATAATACCTATCTTTGTAAAAAAAAGAAACGACAATGGAAACAATCGAAAAAACCGAAGAAATGATTCGCCAAGAAAGGGCGGCTGCTTGGGCCAAGCGGCTGTTGGAAAGCAAGCATGAATTAGAAAAAAAGATGGATTCCGATTATAAAAGCAATCCAAAAATTAGGGCTGCAAGTCAAACAGCTTAATACTTTGTAGTATGTTAAGTTGGTTTGACGAATTTAAATTGAATCAATTTATACCAGTAAATGCGCCCATTTCTGACCCGCTCTATCCTTTAGAATTAGTTTATCTCAATGCCCTCATTATACATTGCAACAACCCTTATTTTGTTGAAATCATTGATGCGTTCCGTAAAGTAACGGGAGGCTACACCGACGAAAAATGACCAAAACTACCTCCATATCGCCCCAAACGCTGGCCAAATACGAAATCGTAATCGGTTTGGAAGTGCATTGCCAATTGCAAACCCAGACCAAAATCTTCGCCACCGATGCCAATCAGTTTGGTGCAGAACCCAATACCAACGTGGGCGTTTTAACGCTGGCACACCCAGGTACGCTGCCCAAATTGAACAAAAAAGCCGTAGAATACGCCATCAGAATGGGTTTGGCTTGCGGCTGTAGCATTACGCGGCACACCATTTTTGACCGCAAAAACTACTTTTATCCCGACCTGCCCAAGGGTTTTCAGACTTCGCAAGACAAATTTCCAATTTGTGTGGGCGGTGGCGTAGCGGTGAAATTTAAGGATAAAAACGGCCAAATTTGCGAGCAAAGGGTCAAAATTCACCACATTCACTTGGAAGAAGACGCGGGTAAATCGCTGCACGACGGCGCAGATTTAGATACACTTTTGGACTACAACCGCGCGGGTACGCCGCTGGTTGAGATGGTAACCGAGCCGTGTATTGGTTCTGCCGAAGAAGCAGGGGCATTTTTAACCGCCGTGCGGCAGTTGGTGCGCTTCATCGACATCTGCGACGGCAATATGGAAGAAGGCGCGCTGCGTTGCGATTTGAATATTTCGGTACGACTGCTTGGTGCCGAAAAACTGGGCGTGAAAGTAGAAGTCAAAAACATGAACTCCATCAAAAACGTGATGCGGGCCGTGGAGGTGGAGTTTCGGCGGCAGGTAGAAATGGTAGAAAACGGAGAAACTATTTTGATGGAAACGCGCATGTTTGACCCCGAAGCCAACCAAACCCACGGCATGAGGCTCAAAGAAACCATGAACGACTACCGCTATTTCCCCGAGCCAGATTTAGCCCCTGTTATAATTTCGGACGAGTGGCTGGCTCATATTCAAACTGAAATGCCGCCGCTGCCGCGTCAGTTGTTCGATAGATTTGTGCACCAATACGGTTTGTCAGAAAACCACGCGGCGGTCTTGACCGACAGTAAAGACGTGGCCCAGTATTTTGAAGCACTCGGCCAAGCCACGGGCAACTACCAAACCGCCGCCAATTGGACCATTGGCCCCGTAAAAACGTATTTGAACGAAAACAATGACTTGACTGCCAATCAATTCCCGATTTCAATGCCTACTTTGGCCGAATTAATTGGGCTGGTGGCGCAAAATAAAGTCAGCAACTCAACCGCCACGCAGAAAATTTTGCCGTTATTGCTCCAAAATCCTGCCCAAAGTCCGCTTGAACTGGCGCAGCAAAACAATTGGCTGCAAAACAGCGACGCGGGCGTATTAGAACAAATTGTGGACGAGATACTGGTAGCTTGGCCCGACAAAGTGCAAGAATACCGCAAAGGTAAAAAAGGGTTGATGGGGCTTTTTGTGGGTGAAACAATGAAACGCTCCAAAGGCAGTGCTGACCCCAAAGTTGTTAATCAATTGCTGGCCAGTAAATTAGGATAAATTATTTTTTATAATTAAACCATTTTCAAATTAAATCATGGAAATTCTCGTACACGCTCACTCAGGTTTACGCTACTTAGTTTTGGGGCTTTTGCTGGCCGCCATTGCCACGGCATTTTCTAAAAAGGACGCTAAAACCTCTAAACTTTACTTATTTGCCCTCATTGCCACACATGTGCAGTTGTTGCTGGGTTTGGCGCTTTACGCGTGGAGTCCAAAAGTAAATTTTAGCATGATGAAAGATGCGTTTTACCGTTTTTACAACGTCGAACACATCACAGGCATGATTATCGCCATTGTGCTCATTACAGTAGGCTACGCGCGGGCCAAACGCATGAACACGGCCAAACGGCACAAAACCGTTCTGATTTTTTACTCGTTGGGCTTGCTGGTTATTTTGGCTTCGATTCCGTGGCCTTTCCGTGCCAATTTGGGCGGGTCTTGGTTTTGAGATAAAGCCACCGCTTTATTGCACGTCGGGTTGTGTCAAAATCGCCACTCCTGTTTTTATCCCTTCCACGTAGTTGTCCAGGCGCAGGTTTTCGTTGGCGGCGTGCTGGTTGTTGTCGCTATTGACCATCGGCACGTAAATCGCTGGGCGGTTCAACTTGCCCAAAAAAGGCCCAATCGGCACCCAACTGTCCGCCAGGCGGATTTTAATGGGTTATTTCCCAAATCTCTAAACTATAGCTGCCGTGCCGCTCGCCTCTGATGGCAAAAACCATGGTTTTTTGGTTGAACGAATTACAAATACAGACGAACAAATTTGGTAGTTTAAACGAATGAGCAATGGCCAAAAAAAAGGGCAAGAAAAATGCTAAAATATTTTTTAAATTACTAATAATCAACGAGTTAATTTGCCTAAAATCACCTATTTTTAGGAACTACAAAATGCCATTTATTGTTTAATTAGTGTACCAATTAAACAGCCTTTAACAATGGAAAATACCCCGATTGTAGCACCTATTTCTGACGAAATGCGGCAGCGATCTATTCCTGCTCAGGTGTTTTTAAACCACTTTTTAGGGCTTCATTTTCATGTGCAACAACTGCCCGATTCGCGCCAGTTTCATCAATTAGAGCGGCTACGAAACTACCTCCCAATGATGAACGAACAACGGACGGAGTTGGCGCAAAAAATGCTTATTAACAGTTGGAATACCGAATATGCCCTCAAAACTACGGCCAATGTAGGCGACGAAAACTACCTACGCCACGCGCTGCACTGGACTTTCCCGCAAGCTTATTACAGCGTTTTGTTTGGTTTAAGGGCATTTTTGGCCACGCAGGGAATCTTTGGCAACTCCACCCAGCTATTTAGGCAGCGCACGGGGCAGCTGGTCATAAATGGCTGGTATCCGCGTGCAGTTAGCTTTTATTCAGTGGGCGACTACGGCCACTATAATGTTGCCCGCTTACCGCTGTCTGACCAAGAAACCCCCAGTCTGGTGCCAGCGGCCACGGGGCGGCAAGCGCAAGCCCAAATTAAGCAGTTTTTGAAGACCTCACGCGACTGGCGTGCCAAACAATTGCGGCAGCGTTTGCAAGCCAATCCCGAAACGGCCTTGCGAACCAAAACGGGTAAAGTTTTGCAGAAATTTGAGCGTGGACATTGGCAAAAAATTACGCCCGAAATCGGCCCTACTACTTATTTTGATTTGTTGTCGCGGTTGCGAATTTCGGCCAATTACCGCGAAATCGAACGCTTTGTAGAAGCCGACATTAAGTCCAAATTATTTCATTATTCGCTGGCCGATTTGGTCGAATATTTCAACAGCATTCACGAGTGCTACGTGGCCAAAGCAATGGGCTTAGAAAACTACCGCGCTTTTGTAGAAAATCTGCCCAATTACCTGCGAAAAGGCTTTGTTCAGAAGCGGTTTGAGACCGTCGTTGAGCCCACTTTACAGACCATTGAAAGCATGGGGCAGCCAACGCTTCAAAATGTGGCCTAATGGGTTTTTTATTTGTTTATAACTACTTGATAAATAGATAGTTATAAACAAATAAAATTTAATTTTAAGATTCGTTTTTTTGAAAAAATTATTTGTTTAATCCGTTAATTTTTCGTAATTTTAAGCATGTTTTTAAGGATTTTAACCACAGATTTTAAGAAAATGAAAAAACAGTCAGCGTGTTTCAAAAGTAGAGGCGGAGGCCAGTTTTTTAAGCGTTTGAGCGTCGATGAAGTGAAGGTAATCAGCCTCTATGATTTCAATCCGATGATCGAACGTACTCGTTTTTCGTCCAATGTTATCGAAGCCCTTTATTGCGAACCCTGCGACAGCGAGGAGTTTGAATGGGCCGAGCGCGAGGTGATTCGCCTGTTAGATTTGCCCGAGTTTCGTCCAGTTGCTTAACTATAAAAAGTCATGAAATCTTTAACAGAACCCCCTCCATCTTCGAACACAGTACAGCCACAGCAAGTGGGCGTTGATTGGGGACTTTGTAGCCTCCTAAACCTGCGAATAGAAGCCTACCGTTGGGCGGCTTCACGGGTTGAAAATGCTTTTTTTAATGATCTGTTTCGCTCATTACAGGCCCAAGACTTTGTGTTTAAGGCACAGCTACAAGCCGAATTGGGACGCAGCGGTGGGAATATTGGTTTGCCCGTCCTTTAGATTTGTATTGTTAATTTATTTAAAGAATTCTGTTATTACTGTTAAGTTTTCTTTTTGCTACTTTTTCTTTGTTGAAATGTGGATAAGTTAGGAAATTTGCAGTAAAAAACTAA
>Ga0105046_10003523_pt1 | contig 24821 bp, 15 predicted proteins | sample MAT03_FD_78385 | JGI IMG/M metagenome (GOLD analysis project Ga0105046, IMG submission 78385) | Freshwater microbial communities from Lake Fryxell liftoff mats and glacier meltwater in Antarctica - MAT-03 (megahit assembly) | ecosystem: Environmental > Aquatic > Freshwater > Ice > Liftoff...
GAGGCGAGACTGAAGGGGGGCAAGGCTGGAGGGGTGATGACGAACGGATGCAGGAATCTGCCTTAACTCCCCTGGGTCACTAAAATCCTGGTTCTCTCAGGTGGTACTGGCTCTCTTCAATGTGCAATCACCAGTTTCTTCGTCGCCACAATCTTTCCCTCGTAAAGAATATTTACAAAATAAATGCCACTTGAAAATTTATCGGTGGAGATAGTGATGTTTTCTTCTGAGAACTGAGGAATTAATTCAACTACTTTTTGGCCAACAGCATTCATAATTTTCAGCCCCCATTTTCTATCGGCCATATTATATTTTACATTCAAGACTTCATTCGCAGGATTTGGAAACATCTCAAAACTATTTTCGGAAGTTTTTATAAAATCATTTATCGCTGTTAGATTAGAGTAATCACAAGGCAAGGAGGTGAACTGCACGTACCCAAGGGTGTCATCCTTGTAACCTAAAAAATTCTGAAAAATATATCCGTCTGAAGTATTGTTTTTTTTGAAGTCAAACAAATAGCCATTACTCCCATACCTTTCAGTAAATGTTACCGGATAACTTTTTAAGCCGGCATAATAATAAGTATAGGTTGCGGAAACACGTTTGAGCGAAAAACCATTAATACTTATCAAATTAACAGAGTCTACTGTAAGTGTAAATGTGCTTCCTGAAATTGTAGTATTCCATACATGTCCCGCTTGCACGTTAAAATTATAAAGAATTTCTCAGGCCCCTTGCGTGTACTGATTCTTCATAAAAATGGTATCCACAACCTGTCTTATGTAGGTGTTTATTAAGTTTGAAGGGAAATTATATCCTCTGGTTAAGTTCTCGAAAAAATTGTAACGCCACTCTGCACCAAGCGGACAAAAAACAACTTGCGAACTGCTTTTAGTGATCGAAAAAAAAGAAATTATCAGAAATAAAAAAAATCTCATTAGCGCACAAAAATTATTTTTTCAAGGGTTGAAGCAAATATAAGAAAATCTGACTAGGGGAGAACCGTCTATTCTTACCGTATAGCATTTCATATGTTCAAATTATTTTTTTTTAGTTGCCATATGCCCGCATGACCAATTCGGGCAGGCTTTACTCAGTTTATCTTTCTCAGCACGCGCCGGCTCAAATGTTTACTAAACATTTGCCCTTTTTGTGTTTCGGCAAACATGGGTATTTCATAATTAACGACTTATTACAAAACGTTTCGTCTCTAGTCTCTTGCCATCGAAAAGAATATTTACAAAGTAAATGCTATTAGGAAATTTATCTGTAGCAATGGCTATATTTTCTTTGGAAAGCCCAGGTTCTAACTCAAAAGTTTTCTGGCCATCGAATAAAAAAAAAATGTAAGCCGCATTTTTCTCAAAAAAATAGAATACAAAAATTCAAACACGAAAATCTCGCTCAAGGCATTCAAGAAAATTCCAGCTTTCATTCAGGTTTAAACTCCTTGCTTCGCGTTTTCCATTTTAAAATAAAGTGCTTCACCATTGCCGTGACTTCTTACGCCGAGAATAGTTTTGATGGTTTCAGCAGATAGATGATCTATGTTAATGTAGAAAACGGGAATGATGATCTTTAATTCCTGTAGCCTTCGCAAAATACCATGCGCACACATCCGCGAAGTACCACTCCACTCTGCATCAAAGAGAACAATTTTCGTATCTGTTTCGTCAAGTTTAGAAATAGCTTCTTTGGTTATCTCAATGAGAAGCGGGTGAGGAAAGATGCTGTATTTACTCTTGACCTCGGAATTCATTTTTGAAATTCATTCAAACGTTTTCAACTCCATCTTCTCACCATCAAATATCGCATACGTATTATAGTGAATCCATTCGCCAAGGTTTATGTAGCGGGCTTTTCCTTCTATGTCCAAATCTAACGGTAAATGCCGGTGTCCGAAAACAAAAAAATCTATTTTGTGCTCTTTTAAATAATCTCTGCTATAAAGATACAGCCATTCATTTTCGGCGCCGAGAAATTTTTCATCTTCATTGCCTGTAATTTCCTTTTTACGCTTGCTGCTTTGTTTGGCAATGTAAAAAGCAAAGTTCGGATGCAGCCTGCTGAAAAGCCACTGACAAGTTTTACTGGCAAAGACCTTACGAAGAATTTTATAACCTTTGTCACCGGGGCCAAGTCCGTCGCCATGGCCGATGTAAAAGATCTTATTATTAAAAGTACGTGTGATAGGTGCATGATGAATGCTCACATTTAATTCTTTGGTAAAATAGTCTTTCATCCAGAGATCATGATTCCCCACAAAAAAATGTACCGGAATACCTGCATCTGTAAGTTCGGCAATCTTACCTATCAATCGCACGGTTCCTTTAGGAATAGTGTATTTATACTCGTACCAGAAATCAAAAATATCGCCTACCAGAAAAATCTCCCCGGCATCGCCCTTAATGCTATCGAGCCATTTGCAAATAAGTTTCTCACGCACTAAACTGCTTTCAGGCGAAGGAACTCCCAAATGGAAATCAGAAGCGAAGTATATTTTTTTTTGATCCACTAGAAAAAACTGTTTTGAAGAATACTCTTGACCGCTAATTTATGAATATTAAAGCTAAAGCGAATGGTATTTGGAAAACTCACTTTGTTCAACTCCAGTGTTTTCTTAATGTCCGCATTATAAAGCAGAGGAATATAAACTTCGATAATCTCATTCCAGAAAACGATATTGATTCCTGCGTCCCAAAGGAACTTATCCGTATTCAGCGCGCGGGCATCGCCTACTACCACATCACCAAACACTTTAAAGATCTTTAAAAATTTCGGAGATTTTACATTCAGTGCAGTCATCCACTCCGGTGTTTGTCCCAATGGCGACCATACTTTTAAAGCCCCGTCTCTTTCCATAAACTGACTAAAGCCTACGCCGTTTCTTTCGTTGCGCGCGAGGTAATTGCCTTCGAAGGCGTAATCGTGCCAGCCGTTATAGCCACTGGCTCTGAAAGCATAATAACTGCGTTCTTCAAGACTGCCTGCAAGAAAAGCACCGGCAAAAAAACGCAGATCAATGGCGTGTTTTTTAGTAAGGGTAATCTGGTAATTTAACGCCGCTGAAACTTTAGCCATACTTCCGGTGTGTTGTAAAGAAAAATTAAAACGGAAGGGATCAACGGTCCGCGTGTTATTCAGATCATAAGACAGTTGGTTGATAAAGGTGTAATTATTTTTCTTTATGGGTCCTGAAACCGCAAAGGTCTGGTAAGCGCTGGTATCAAGACTATCTGTAAATAAATTGTTATTGGTATAAGTGATCTGCTGTGTTATTTTACTTGTGGGATCTTTTTTCTGAAACTCAAATTTAAGGTACGGAGCAATTTTATAATAATTCAAATACAGGTCTTTGAAGTTGGTTCCCAGATTGTCGTTCATGAACTGTGTATCGTAAAAATCATACGCAAAGGTTTTCGCTTTTGTTCCTAACGTGATAGACCTGAAAACACTTTTCGGATAAAAATTCAGGTTGAACTCCGCAAAGCCCACGGGTGTTTTTGTATTGAACGCAAACATAGGCGACACAAGGTACTCGAAACGTTTTTCATAGAAGCCGTAGTTATGCAGCGCCAGACCTAACATTGGACCGTTGTAAAAATTACCGCCAATTACCGGAGAATAATTGATCTGCGTTTTAGACGGCTGTTCAAAACTGCTCAGGAAATTGAAACGTAACGGACGCTCATGTTTAAAGAGGCCCTGTGCTTTAATGCTGTTGTTTTTTCGGTTGATATCCGGCATCCGGTCAATCCCATCTATTTTAAAATGATGTGCTTCTTCTGGTAGCGTGACAGTCCGCTTGTCTGCAAAACCGTCAAACCAATGAACTCCCAGCACCTTGTTATTTTTATCGTATGCATAAATATTAAAAGGCAGAATAGAACCTGTTTTATTTTTTAGCGTCAGCGCATATCCCTTCTCTTGGCGTTTTGATTTTTTAAGTTTATAATTGATATGATCTGTCGAATAAATTAGGTGTTTTTGAAAATCACGGAGGTCCTTTCCTGTAAAGGCTTCCAGCGTTTTAAAAAGATCATTGGGTGAAGGGTGTTTGAATTTATAGTTGTCAAAATAAATACGCATGGCACTATCGAGGACACTTTCTCCCACATAGTCCATTAAATAATCCATCACCAGCGAAGTCTTGCTATAAACAATGCCGCCGTAATTGGAAGTAGTAAATTCTGTGGATTTAAGTGCAATGGCCTGATCTTTGCGCGCGCGTAGGTTCACGTAAAAAGGAATTTCTTGGTATTTCCAATAAGGAATTTTATTCAGTCCGAATAATTTAAAGGTGGAGTCCTTGCCCGCCAGCGCCGCTACTTTTATCTCCGGATGTTTTGCTCTGAGGTAGCGCATTTCGTAAAATGAATTGATGCCTTCATCCAAAAAAGGAGTATCACGCTCGTTGCTCCCGAGGATGCCATAGAACCAATTATGCCCCACTTCGTGTGTGATAACCATTTCAAGCTCCATCGCATTCGACACTTCACCGATAACAGTAATATTTGGATATTCCATGCCGCCGCCAGCCATAATACTGCCATCTACCGCCGACACATTGTTATAAGGATAATCGCCATTGTGGAAGGAATAAAAAGTCGTGGACTGGTTTACGTACTCAATCGCATCTTTCCAAAGTTTTAAATTTTTCGGAGTAAAATACACCCAGCTGTTTACTTTGCGCTTGCTGTGCGGAAGTTCGAGTTCTCCTTTCAATACATAAAATCTTTTGTCTGCAAACCAAGCGAAATCATGCACGCGGGATTGTTTAAATTCTACCGTCTTAAATAATTTCGAAGAGGCAGGCATAAAGTCTTCTGTGCTCGCTTCATTCTTAATGCCTTTGCGACGTTCAATTTCTTTTTCGGTATCACTAATTTTCTTTTTTATAAAATCTTCTTCGTCCGCATTAATTACTTTATCACCGGTAGCGCAAAGCACATAATTATCAGGCAAAGTGATTTTTACATCAAAACTTCCGTACTCGCTATAAAATTCTCCCTGATCGAGGTAAGGAATCTGGTGCCAGCCTGTTCTGTCATACACAGCGGGCTTTGGATACCACTGCGTCATGTAATAAGCCTGATCGGTATGACCGAGCCTGGAAAATTTCGCATTCGGAATTTGAAGATAAAAGGGCGTCGTAATAATTAAACTATCAGAAGACTGCAGCGGTTCATTCAAGATCAGTTTACAAATGTCGATGTGTTCTTTATCGTATTCCCATTTTACAGATTTACCATTGACTTTAAAATTGAGGCTGTCGATAAATCCGCGCTCTTCAGGTTTTGAAAAATACAAATCTGTCTTTCCCTGCCACAGCAATTGTTTTGCGAGTGCTGTAGAATTATTTTTATAAGCATTTGGCCAGAGGTGAAAATAAATAAAATCCAGAGCTTGAGGAGCGTTGTTTACGTAGTTAATTTCTTCTGTCGCAGAAAGGCTGCTGTTCTCATCGTGCAGATTTACATTAATTTTATAGTTGACCCTTTGCTGGAAATATTCCTGCTGTGCATCACAAAAAAAACTAAAAAACATTAATACTGTTGCTATTCCTGTATTCCTGGACATGCTCAATTAAATTATAAATTTTAAAAATACGGATAGAATTCCTTTTTATAAAGGCTTTGCGACATTAAAATGACTCTGCGACCACAAAATAAAAATAACCGCCTTCTTTGCCATGACTGTAATCCAGGCGGATATTGAGTCGCTCGGCAGGATTTACCGCAAAACGCAATCCTGTGCCATAGGAATATTTGAGATGATCCAAACTTAGATCGCTTATTTTTGAAAACACATCTCCTGCTCCTCCGAAAACAACCATGCCCAAGCGCCAGAACAGGGGAAAACGATATTCTATTTGTGTACCTATTGAACTACGATCTCGGTATCTATTTTTTGGATATCCTCTTAACAAGTCGTCGTTTCCCACTGCCGACATATCCAAAAAAGGAATATTTCCATACCCATAACGCCCTTTCACCTGCAAACCAAGAATATGCTTTTTCTTTAACTGCCAGAATTGGTGATATAACAAATTAAGATAGGTGAAGTCAAATGTACTTCCTAACTGCTTTTTATAAAAATAGGAGGAGACTTCGAGTAATATTCCTTTATAGGTATTAATAATGTTATCGCGGCTGTCGTAGATTCCCACTAATCCAATAGCAGATTGAATACCGCCGTTGTAACCGGTAATTGTTCCCGTTTGCAAGGCACCGTCGGGAGCGTAAGTGAAATTATATTCTTTTTCAAAATGATAATCAACGCCTGCAAAGACAGCAGGAGCAAGTTTTTTCAGGGCAAGCGTTTTGAAACTGATAAGATTGTACACATACCTTTCTTCGTTTTCTTTTAAGGTTCTGTTGCCAATTCCATAAAAACGATCAGGAAAATTTCTGTACCTCACTTCTCCTTTAAATAAATAATTTTCGTTGTGTGTGAACACATTCCATTGACCCCAGACATCGAACTGTTTATTTTGCGTGTAGTCTACAAGAAACTGCGTATTGGAAACCCTTGTGTCTTTTTCACTTGTATCCTTTGCAATGACCTTAAAATAACAAACACCAGCCGCTCCGAATGCCCAGCGTGTGTCGGGAGTGTAATAAATTAGTGGTAAAACAAAAACGCCGTTCTTTTCTTTTTCAACGGTGTCTTTAAGGCTTCTGAATCCGAATAATCTTTTTGGTGCAGGTGCTGTGGTTTTATCTTCCTGTGAGTTTCCTTTTTGATTTAACAACAGGATCAGAAAGCTAAAAAAAATATGCCGATAAATTTTCCTCAAGTTTTAATTTTCTGTTGCGTACTTTAAACCTGATTAATTGAATCTTGCTATTAATTTAAAACTTCAGCGAGTTTTTGCTCAAGCTCCTCGCCGCGAAGGTTTTTGGCGATGATCTTTCCTTCTCTGTCAAGCAGAACTGTGTAAGGAATGCCCTGAATATTATACATTTTTACAACCTGACTTTGCCACTCCATAAGGTCACTTACCTGCGGCCATGTGATGCCATCTTTAGCAATGGCTTCTACCCAGCGTGCTTTTTCTTTGTCAAGAGAAACGCCGAAGATTTCGAATCCTTTGTCCATAAATTTAGCATAAGCTTTTACCACGTTTGGCATTTCTTTACGACAGGGACCGCACCAGCTGGCCCAGAAATCGACAAGCACAATTTTACCTCTTAACGAGCTCAAGGATATTTCTTTCCCATCAGGAGAAGGCAGGGTAATGTCAGGAGCTGTCTGCCCAATAGTTGTAGCCTGCATAGAAACAACTACGCCGTGAAACATTTTTACATTATTATCGGATGCGAATTTTTTATTAAGACCTTCGTCAAGTGATTTGTATAGATCTGCAAATTTATCCGGCTCCAGCGCCTGGATGGCGATGAGAGAAGAGTACATGGTGGAATTGTCTTTGATCTTTTTAACCAGCGTTACGTTTGAAGACTCGACAATAGCGTTGTAGGGCGCTTCAAAAATCTTGCTGAGGGAATCCATTTTTTTAGAATCCATTTTACTGGTTTCCATCATCTGCTGAAACGCTTTGTTCAGGGAATCTAATCGCAAGTCTCTTTCCTTAGAAATGTTGTTGTATTCCATAAATAATTTTGTTTCTGGCGAACCTTCCACTTTATAACTGTTGCCCAAGTCTTTAAGATTTCCCGTAACACTTACCTTATCAGCAGTGTCCAATACCAACATGGCAAAATTCTGCGCAGTTGATTTTACGCGGTAGAAACCAATATGTGGCGTATAATTTGTAAAGGCAAAATCTCCTTTTTCATCAATCACAGTGCTATCTACCACCACCGGCTGTTGTCCGCTCAGTTTTTCAAGATAGAGCATTTCACCATGGGTATTGATAAAATTTCCTTTCAGTTCAAAGCTTCCTGCTTTTTTAGAATCGCATGATGCAAATACTGCTACCACACCTAAACAAATAATTGATCTATACATATTCTTTTCTTTAATTAAAAAAGTCTGAAGCAAATTATCTTCAGGTTTTTTCCAGTGTTTCTTTAACCAGTTGATTTAATAATTTAGGATCGCCTTTTCCTTTGCTCAGCTTCATGGCCTCACCTACGAATAAGCCGAGCAATCCAACTTTTCCACTCTTGTATTCTGCAACTTTTGCCGGAAGTTTTGAAAGCGCTTCATCCACAATACTCTGCAAAGCGCTGCTATCACTGTTTTGAAAAAGATCAAGCTCCTTTGCCAATTCTTCCGCACTTTTTTCAGGTGAGCCAATAAGCTTAGGGAACAAGGTTTGCGAAGCCGCAGCGTTGCTAATCTTCCCTGAATCAATCAGCTGAATGATCTCTGCCAGTTTCTGAGGTCCTAATGCAAACTCAGAAAAATTCATTGCACGCTCATTTAAAAAAGATCTTATAGATCCCATGATCCAGTTGGCAGCGCTTTTATAATTTGGTGTGTGTTTTACGAGTTCGTTAAAATACGCAGCTACTTCTTTCGATTCAATAATCTGCAAAGCATCGTATTCGCTGAGTTTGTATTTTTCCGTATATGTTTTAAATAAGTCGCCCGGTAAAGTTGGAAGGACCGATTTTATTTTGTTAATGTATTCCTGCGTTACGTAAACCGGTTGAAGATCGGGCTCAGGAAAATACCGGTAATCGTTGGCATTCTCTTTACTTCTCAAGGAAAAAGTAAGATCCTTCACCGCATCAAAACTCCTAGTCTCTCCCGATATTTCACCGCCTTCTTCCAACAGGTCGATCTGGCGCCTAATTTCAAAATCAATAGCTCTTTGCACGTTGCGAAAAGAGTTCATGTTTTTTACCTCTACTTTTTTTCCAAACGTTTTTGATCCTTTCAACATCACAGAAATATTGGCATCGCAACGCAACGACCCTTCTTCCATGTTGCCATCACAAATATCAAGGTAGCGAACTAATTTCCTCACTTCTGTCATGTAAGCATAAGCCTCTTCCCCACTTTTGATCTCCGGCTCCGAAACAATTTCCAATAAAGGCGTTCCGGCACGGTTCAAATCAATGAGGGTTTCAAACGGATCGATGTCATGCAGACTTTTTCCCGCATCTTCTTCCATGTGAATCCTAGTAAGGTTCACGCGTTTTTCTTCTCCATTTAATTTATAGGTAATGTAACCCCCCGTACAAATCGGGGTTTTATCCTGTGTGATCTGATAGCCTTTCGGAAGATCGGCATAAAAATAATTTTTTCTGGCAAACTGGTTTTCCTCACGAATATCTGCATGCACAGCAATTCCCAACTTCACGGCAAACTCAATCGCCCTTTCATTAACCACCGGCAACGTTCCTGGATGCCCCAGTGTCACAACGCTGACATGTGTGTTTGGAATTCCTCCGTACTCAGCAATGTCACTGCTGTACATTTTTGTTTTCGTCAGCAATTGAATGTGGCACTCTAAACCAATTACGGGCTCGTATTTATCGTAAACGCTCATAAATTTGAAGGCTTAAAGATACAATTTTTTAGCTGTAAACAATTGCCAATAAAATGAAATAAAAGCGTTCATTTTTTTTACCTTAACGGATCAGGGTAACGTGCCCTATCAAATTCCTGCTCTCACCGCGCTCCGAGGTTACATGAATTTTCCATTGGTAAGTATCAGTACTGCAGGGCAAATCTTTAAAAGTACCGTCCCACCCGTTTTGCAGCTCAGAGGACGAAAATACAATGTTTCCCCAACGGTTATAAATCGAAAGCTGATAGTTTTTAATTCCGCGACCCACAGGTAAAAACACTTCGTTTAATTGATCGTTGCCAGGAGTAAATGCATTGGGAACGTATATATGAAAGTCTGCGGCCACCTGCACCGTTTTAATGACTGAATCTTCGCAGCCTCTGTTATTTCTTACAACCAGCGCAACAGCATACGTGCCGGATTCCCTGTAAAAATAACTGGCGTCTTTGCCGACGCTCTTGCGCTCATTGTCTGAAAAGTACCAGTTAGATTTAGAAAGATCGGCATTGGAAGATGTATTTGTAAAAAAAACATTGTTAGTATTCTCGACCGGCAAATCAGGTGCATAGCTAAAATTGGCCTCCGGCTTTGGAAACGCAGTTACTGTATAGTTAATGGTGCTGCTGCAGCCATTGGTATCGGTAAAAAGAACAGAAATTGGGAAGTCTCCAAGCTTATTATAACAGGGTTTGAACACCACTGTTTTGTAAAGTGAATCTTGCGAGCGCCAGGTAATACTCTTCAAAGGACCTCCTGCCGAAGTAAAACTATAGGTCTCACAAAAAGGAACGCAGGAATTTATTTTGCCTTTCGAAACAGTTCCAAAAGGCCGTGGATCTACCTGCACAGTTGCATTGGCGCGGGAATAACAGCCTGCTGAATCGGTCACCGTTAAAGTATAATTATTGATGCCTGCTGTAAATGGTGCCGTAACAACATTTTTTTCACGGTAAATTAATTCACCCGGACATTCCCATTTGTAAGAGCGCCCACCTTCTGCGCTCATGGCCAGTGTGGCGTTGGCGCAGACACGGGTATCTGAAAGATTTATAGAAAGCGTTGGCAAGGGCCGCGTTAAAACAGTAGCATACGCCACAGAAGTACAATTATTTGCTGAACCCACAACGGTATACTGATAAGGCTGCACATGCGAAGCGCTATTAATTAGCGGAGATGCTGTATTAGAATAAAACACTCCCGGACCAGTCCAGCTATAGCTTACAGCACCCGTTGCTTTAAGAATTGCTTTTTCGTTGAGACACACCGTTGCCCCCGAAACAACTAAGACAGGCTTAGGCGTAACAAACGCAGAATCTTTAACGCTTGTTTTACAGGAATGAATATTGGTAACGGTGATGGAATATACGCCCGCGAAACTTAGTTTAGTGGAATCCCTTCCGGTGTAGTTTAAAGAATCTGAAAAGCCAAAAGGTCCCAACCACTTATAAGATACAACCCCGGCTCCTGCGAGCACATGAAGAGACAGACTTTTTGTTTCACACACCGGTGAATTGCTCACAAGGGTAACATGGGGCACTGCAAACACAGTTAATGATTTTACTGCATTTGCAGAGCAGTAGCCATTAGAGGCAACCAGCGTATAAGTGCCGCTGTGGGAAGGGCTGACAGAAGCAATGAGTGGATTCTGAAGGGCCGAATTAAAACCTGTTGGTCCCTGCCAGGTGGAAGTGTTGCCACCGCTTCCATTAAGCTGCACAGCGTCTCCCGTGCAGGCCGTTGCCTGACTGACAATGGAAGGTACTGGCACAGAAAGTACAAGTCCTTGCACTGAAGCCGTGCTATAACATTGCGCCACGTTGGTTACCGTTACAGTGTAAACGCCGCTCATTAAACTGGTTGAACTTACAGCGAAAGGATTCTGAAGGGAAGAGGTAAAAGAGTTTGGGCCCGACCAATAAAAAGTTGAGCCACTACTGGCATTCGCAGCAAAGGTTAAGGGTTGTCCCACACACACTGTATTGCCAAGTGCTGTGAGCGTAGGCGATGAAATTACCGTAACGGTTGCGCTGAGCGCAGCGGTGCATCCACTCAAGGCCATAGCAGTTAATGAATATACCCCCGCGTGAATAGCGGATACGGGGTTTATAAGAATGGCTGACGTGTTGTAAGTAGCACCGCCAGGGCCCTGCCATAGATATGAATTTCCACCACCCCCATTTATTTGTAGAACATGGCCATTGCAGACTGTTACCAAACTGGTAATTGTGGGAGACACTCCGCCAAGCATGGTAACGCTTGCGATAGCTGCCGCCGTGCAAGAGGCGATCTGACCTATAACCGTGTAAGTTGTATTTACGGAAGGAGTGATCGTGTAAAGATTTCCAACATGATTTCCCGGATTCCAAGTGTAGCTGGTTGCTCCGGAGACGGCAAGCACGGTTGTATTCAGCGAGCACAGCGTTACATGGGATGTGCTGAGCACCGGATTATTATTTGCCGGGGTCACAATGGAAGTAACGAGCGAGGACGTGCAGCCGCCGATATTATCGTGCAGAACAACCGTGTAAGATCCCGGTGCAATGTTAGTGATCACTGAAGTAGTAAAACCTGAAGGTGTCCAAGTAAATGAATTATTGCCCGAGCCTCCCACAGCGGTAACCGTGGCGGCTGTTTGCCCATTGCAGGAAGTAGTAGGGGTTAGAACGGAAAGTGTTGGGGTTGAAATAACGACTACTTGTGAGACCGTGTCGTTTCCCCCACCGCAGGAATAATTAAGAATTAATTGTGCAGTGTAACTTCCCGGAGCAGGATACGTGTGGACCGGATTCTGCAAAGCTGAACTATTCGCAAAACCCGATGCCGGATCGCCAAATAACCAGTGAAAGGTTACTAGTGAGTAGCCCGCGGTAGAACATCCTATTTGCACTACCGTATTTGCCGCACAACTCAAAGAGGTAACATAGCAAGCCACGGCCATATTGGTGGTGTACGTGATCGGTGGTTGTGCCGGTTTAAAAAAACTGGAAATAAAATTTGGGAGTCCGCGTGTACTAAGCTGGCCGCCCATTGTCTGCGCACCATCCAGATAGTTACACGCAGCACCTGCAAGGTTAGGACTATTAATTGTTCCAAGCACTGATTGCAAATTACGGGCAACGTAAATTTTTCCATCAGGACCTACCTGCAGGCCATTTCTTAAAACCGCGGCGCTTGCGGGACAAACGGTGTATTGTGAAGCGATGATGGCAGAACCATTTCCGGCGCATACATCCCACTGGTAAATGGAGACGCCTGTACCCACTTCGCAGCTTCCATAAAACTTAGAACCATCCGGAGAAAATTCACATCCATAAGCCTGTAAAAAAGTGTTTCCAAGAAAGACAGGATTAGAAACAATCCCGGTAGTATTATCAAAATCATAAAGCTCGAAGGCATTAATCGTAGCCCAGATAGCAAGACCGAGTTTTTTTCCTGTAGGGGATATTTTCATGGCTCCCAAAACATTATTCACAATACCGCCATGAACAGACCCTACCGAAGAAACAACAGGCGAACTAAGTCCGGCAGACGTTAACAGGTAAGCAAGAAAATGATTGTTTCCCCAATCATGTGTCAGGATCCAGGTATCAGTGCCATTGCAATGTTTCGTAGCCGTAAGCTTTTCTGTGTTTACGGAATTCACGCTGGTGTTCGTAACAGTCACTGCACCTAAGCCCCCGGATAAGCTCATGTCTACAATAGAATAATAAAAACCGCCTCCGTTTCCCTGCACTAAAAAAACATAATAAAGAGTACTGCTTCCCGGTTTTTTCACAATCACACTCGACTGTGTGGCGTTATTGCTGCCTGCCATAAACGTTCCACCGGTCATGGATATATTTGACTGGTTATAAATAGTCGTTCCATTGGTGTAAAACAACATATTACCAGCGGCATCGGCAATGCTTGCTGAGCCTTCGTAACAGTACATGGCGCTGCTTAAAATCACACTCGGTGGATTCGTCATAAAATCAAGCGCTGCCTGGTCACCAAAATACCATTTTTTGCCTTCATTTTGAGCAAACGAAGCACCCATCATAAGCATGAATAGAATAAAAAAATATTCTGTTCTTTTTTTCAATTAAATAAGGTTCTGGTTAGCGACCAACTAAGGTACAAAAAAAATCGCTTGCTTTTACGCTCGCTTTGGGAGAAGTAACAAGTTTCGAAAGTTAAATTTCAGGGTCTATCAGCACCATTCTTAACTGAAAAACTACCGCACAAAATAAACGGGATGCTGTGCATTGTATTTGCGGATATAGCCATAGATCTGTTCTTTTTGTTTTCGTCGTCCAAGTTTTTTATAGTCTTCAAAAAGAATTTTATCTCTGCTTAATAATTGTTCTGCGAGATCGACGGTAAATTCAAGAACAAAACCATCGTAAAAATTCATAATGAACTCGCGGATCTCTTTTGTAGTACCTGAACCGGTGGACATGCCAAAACGCGGATCGTAAAAGCCCGGATTAATAACTGTTACCGTTGCTACCAAATAAGAAATGGAACCGAACACCGGCACACGATAAAAATCACCTTTAAAATTCACATACAAAGTGTTGTTTTGCGCGTAACCCCAGGCTGTTTTAGATTCAATAGTATAAGTTTGCCCGTTCTCTACGTATGAAAATTTTTCTTCAAAAATAGTTTTGCTTAAAAACTCGAGTTGACCTTTGTCCTGCTTCGAGATAATCTGCTCTTTTTTAATACTCCTGTTCCCTCTGAAATCAGAGTAGCTCAGGTAAATTCCATCGTTGAGTCTTGCGTCAGGAGAAAGCATAACGCTATCGGCCTGGGAGAAAACATTCATACCTGCCAACAGAAAAATGAATGTGCTAAGGAGGGTTAATCGCATAAATCAAATTTCGTTTTTTTTATCTAACTTTAATCATATTTTAAAATCAAATGCGTTTATTTTTAGCTTTTTTAGTAGTTGCCGGAAGTCTTGATCTCTTCTCACAAACCAGCCACTTAAATAATACGCTGAAAATGAAACTCTCCGAAAAAAACGTGTCAGGAGAAATCTACACGCTTTTAGTGCAAGGGGATGTTGCAAAACTCAAATCTTTTGAAAAAGAAGGCAATTATATATTCAATTATGCTGCTGGCGACATTGCTTCTATTACTGGTAACGCTGCTTCCCTTTCTTACCTCATCGATCAAAAGATTATTTCCTACGCAGAATTAAATAAGCCGCGTATAAGTCCGATGAACGACACCATGTTGGTGCGCAACCGCATTAAACCTGTTAAACTCGGCGCAGCGCCCTTAACACAAGCCTACGACGGCACAGGCATTGTTCTCGGTTTTATAGATACAGGCATCGACGTAGCGCATAACGATTTTAAAGATGCACAGGGAAATACAAGAATCAAATTTTTATGGGACCAGGTTGCTACCGCAGGCTCAACAGCACCGGGACCTTTTAATTACGGCATGGAATGGACCGAAACACAAATTAACGCCAATCAATGTACACACAGCGACATGCCCTATTATGGTCACGGCACACACGTATCTGGAATTGGGGCAGGGAACGGACTTGCCAGCGGAAGGCATGAAGGCTGTGCTCCAAAAGCTGACATTGTGATGGTAGCAGTCAATTTTAATTCTTCAGGTCCGGTTACCGCCGATGCAGTGCACTATATTTTTGACAAGGCCACCTTGCTAGGCAAGCCCTGCGTGATTAACGCGAGTCTTGGAGATTATTATGGTAGTCATGATGGAACAAATCTGGAGGCAAAACTAATTGAGAACATGCTGATAAATACTCCGGGAAGGGTAATGGTAGCTGCTGCCGGAAATGCAGGATACATTAAATACCATGTAAAAACACAAGCTGTGGGCGCAGACACCAGTTTCAGCTGGCTGAGCAATGGCACTAATGATTTGGATTACTGGTTTTACGGCGACAGTAACCAGGTAAAAAATTTACAGATCAGCGTCGGCGCAAACAGAAACAGCTTTACAAACCTCGGACGCATTCCTTTTAAAAATTACAATTACGGATTAACAACAGTAAAACACGATACACTCAAACACAATGGCAATAGGATTGGTATAGTACACAATTCTTCCAGCATTAATAATTACGGTGTTTATGAATTATACCTTCGTATTAGCGCTGATACGGCAGGTATGTTGTGGCGCATAGAAACGAAAGGCGCAGGCACACATCACGCGTGGAATTTTGATTTTGTATCCACCGGCTTACCCACACTGATGCAATATCCGCAAATGGTTCATCACCTGATGCCTGATACCATGTATAGTATGGTAAGCAGCTATCAATGCAGCGATGAAGTCATTACAGTGGCCAACTATGTAAACCTGAATAGGTATTACGATGTGAACGACAGCTTGCGCGTGCTTCCTGAAACGGCGGGAGAGCTTGCCTGGAGCAGCAGCAGCGGACCTACACGCGACGGTAGAGTAAAACCCGATATTTCTGCTACAGGTCACGCAGTATTCAGCTCCCTCGTAAGTGGAATGCAGGCCAGCCAAATTGCCAACAACGCACAAACGGTAGCTCAGGGCAGTATGCATGTGATAGGTGGCGGCACGTCAGCGTCCTCACCGGTTGTAGCCGGACTTGCTGCTCTGTATTTGCAGGCCCATCCTTTTGCAACAAATCAACAGGTAAAAGCTGCCATTATAAATTGTGCTTTTACCGATAACTTTACAGGAAGCGTTCCCAATTATGCCTGGGGGTATGGCAAGCTGGATGGAAAAGCTACGATGATCTGCGGCGAAAATCTTGCAGGCATCAATGAATATAAGGTAAGCGGAAGAGCAGAGTATTTTCCGAATCCATTTAAGAACAGCGTAAAAATTAAAACGCCTGCTTCCTTTAATGGTACAATTAAAATTTATAGTTCAGAAGGTAAGCTCATTTTTGAAGATATGTTTGAAGGTGGAAGCTACGAATTACTTTCCTCTAAACTCAATAACAATAAATCCGGCCTCATCTTCGTTAGAATTACCGGCAGCACTAACAGTTATGCATTTAAACTGATCCAGGAGTAACATGCGGGTAGCAGGCAATAAGCTCAAACATATAATTGATTTTTTCAATACCGAACTGGGGGGAACTTTTCCATCTGGTGAAATTGAAGCCATGTTGTCGTTTGCCGTGGAAACCGTGTTGGGATTTTCGAAGACCCAGTTACTCCAAAAAATAGAAGAAAATATTAATCAAAGTGATCTACTTAAATTATACGATTGTGCCAAAGGACTTAAAAAAAACATTCCACTTCAATATCTTTTGGGAGAAACAATTTTTTACGATCTCAAATTTAAGGTCAATGAACACGTGCTTATTCCTCGCCCCGAAACAGAAGAATTGGTAGACATGGTTTTAAAGGAAAACAAAACTGCCTCTTCGCTTCTTGATATCGGCACGGGTAGCGGCTGCATTCCCATTACGTTTAAAAAGAATTTACCACAGTCTGAAGTTTTAGCATGTGATATTAGTACCGAAGCTTTAAGCCTTGCCAAAAGAAATGCAGAAATAAATAATTCCCCGGTTCATTTTTTTGAGGCGAACGTTCTTGAAGACGGTCAGGTAGAAAAAAAAGCGGCTAAGACTTTTGACATCATTATCAGCAATCCTCCCTACATTAAAAAAAGTGAAAAAAAACAAATGCATCCCAATGTGCTGGACCATGAACCGCACCTAGCCTTGTTTGTAAGCGGACCGGATGCCATTATTTTTTACAAGAAAATAGTTGATCTCTGCGCAAACGCACTTGCAAAAAAAGGAAAACTCTATTTTGAATTAAATCCTTTAACTGCCAACGAAGTCGACGCCTATGCCAAAGCATCGGGACTTTTTGAAACTACTTATTTGATTAAAGACATGAGCGGGGCCCTCCGCTTTTTAAAAGCCGTTAAAAATTAGTTTTGAAACATTTCATCGTCATACTTTTATTTTGTTTGATCGGCATCACCTGTCAATCAAAGTCTCCGGCAGACTCTTCTGCGTTTACACCCCAATACAAGTATGGCATAAATTACACGGTAAAAATGCGAAACGGAGATATTTACACCGGCTTCTTAAGAGAAGAAACAAGAGAATTTGTGACTCTTGAAAATCGCATGACACGCGAAACAGTAGAATTAAGAAAAACAGAAGTTGTACGCATCTCTAATCCCAAAAGCCGCAATGCAGGTGACGACTATACTGGAGAAAACTATCATGCGAAAAACTATTTATTTTTAAGCAGTGTCTTTTTATTTGAAGAAGGAAAAGCTTACACCAATTCGCATTGGTTGCTGCTTGAAAATATTGATTACGCCATTACCGACCACTGGGCCATCAGTCTGAACACACTGGCCTTTTATCCCATCACGCTTGGAGCAAAATGCAGCTACCACCTCAGCGATAATAATTATATAGGAGCCACTATTTTCGGCATCGCAGACATTACTTCCGGAAGTAACGGCAATTTCCTTTTTGGCTATGCCGCCCAGGGAAAATTCACAAAAGGAAACAGCAACAAAAATATTACTTTATCAGGCGGAGTAATCGGTTTAACTTCCGATCTTTTTTATGTCTCATCCCCTAATCCCTTTGTTAACACTGCTTTTGTAAGCGCGGCCTACTGCAACCGCTTCAGTAAAAAAGTGGCATTAAATATTGAAGGCTGGTACCTCCCCGATCTCAATGCTGGTCTTAGCGGCCTAGGCTTTAAGTTTGTAGGTGATGAGATCACCTGCTGGACCGTGGGCTGCTACGCCTTTATGAATAGTTATGATAACAGCCTAAAGCTAAATTTAAAAACGCTGCCCATTCCTTATTTCGGAGTTTCTAAGAAATTTAATTAGAGGTTTTATGATGTTGAGAGGTTTTAGGAATGAAGCATTTTTTGGTCTACTTCCAAATCTAAAATCTAATTCGTCTATCTAACATGTCGTTTCATAGGCTGCAGAAGTTTATTCATCGAAATATTTCATACATCGATTTTTTATGCTCTAATTTGTACCAGCTTAAAGTCCCAACAAAACTTTTAAGCCGCCCTCAACCTTTAGCAATTTAAATTTTAGTAAAATTCCGTAGCTGGGATTTTATGGTTCTCAGCCTCTTGCTGTACTTTGAAATAAATTTATTCATTTATTAAAAAACAGGCTTATGAAAAAACAGGTTTTGATTTTCGTTCAAATTTTACTTCTCATTATTTCAGTAGATGTGAGATCGCAAATAACCACTTCTGTTTAAATTACTCCAAACGGTATGTTTGACAAGGTTTTTGATCGGTTCGGAAAAGAATATGCTTTAGCCGATCTTGAAATACAATCTACAAGACGAACAATTGGTTCCTCTAGCATCAATAGCCTCTCATCATACTCATGTACTAATAGTGGCTATTTTGATTTGTACTTCGCAGCTGGCAGTTACTTCGACGGTCCTAGTTCTCCCTTCGCTGAAAAAAGAGACGTGTTATGTCAGGTCTTTAAAGATATCAGTGATTTTATAATTTCACCTTTGGCAGCGCCCGGAAACACCGTCAGAATTAATATTTACTGCGACAATGTTCCATTAACTTCTCCAGGCACCTTGGCTACAGCAGGTGCTTTTTATGTTTTTCCTGCAAATCCCACTTATTCTAATCAGGGAATTATAGATAATCAAATAAATAAAACACTTGTTACCGGACAAGATGCTTACGCAAACTATCCTGTCGCCGGGTTTATAGGTGCCGCTAATTTTTTTCATGGCGTCGTAAATACGAGTTTTAACCCACCAAGCGGAACGTTTAATTATGCTCTTAACACGAACACCATTACAAACACACAGGTAGACTATTACTCGGTCATGCTTCACGAAATTTTTCATGCCTTAGGCATTGGGTCTCTGATTAATGGCGGCAACAATGGCATTTCTCAGTTAGGCGCATCGTCTAATTTTTACTCACGTTACGATCTTTTTTTACAGGATGCTGCCGGAAACCCTTTGTTAGGAAGTTCAACACCTTTGTGTCCTCTTTACAATTTAACTTATACGGCTCCCTTAAGTGTTGTTAATCCGAGTAATTGCAGTGCCAACTCAGATCTTACAAACTGCACTACTGCGGCTAAATTTGCGGGAACAAACACAACACTGGCAGTATTTACGCCTTCGTGCTGGGTAAATGGCAGCAGCCTTAGCCATTTCGAAGATATGTGTACCGTACCTCCGTCTTTTACTTCTGCTTGTAATTCACCAACGACTGTAGGAGGGTACAACAATTTGTATTATGTGATGAGCAACTCCTCGGATTATGGTACTTGTTATATAAAACGCTATCCCAAACCAGAAGAAAGATTTGTACTATGAGACCTGGGATACTCTGTAAATACTACTTATTCTTGCAGTGCGCCAAGCGCTTCCATTTCCGGAAACTCAAATTCTTTCCCTTAAGCCGGTGGAATTTGCCCGGGAACCAATGTATGGGGTATAAATGATGGTTTGGCGTGGAATACATATACGCTAACAACAACTACAGGAACATTTTCAATTCCAACTGCCTCGCTATTGCTAAATGATTCTCCGAGTGCGATTCAAATGTCCTGTGTAGAGGTCGTTTACACGAGTACAATAACTAATGCAGCTGCGGCTATCTCTGGCACTAACCTAATTGTAACTGCTAATGTTGGCTCCGGATTAATAGTTGTAAAATATCTTCCTACAAATTCGCTCGGGAATTACGGAAATGTAACTTATGTTTTTGTTTATTTTTCTTCCGGCGGTTGTACACCTCCCGATCCCTGTAATATGGTGCAAAATGGCGGATTTGAAAATGTACTTTCTGGGGCACCATATGGGGATTTGAATACAATCGCCTCTGGAGGACCAATATTAAATTGTTGGGAATGTTACACTGGAAGTCAAGATCTATATTACAGTGGCGCAACTGGTGTTTATCAGTTAGGAGTGAATACAGTAAATACTATCCCACCTGTGAGCAGCTTTAATGGCTCGCCTAATGGTAAAATTGTTGGTAATTTTTGTCTTCCCGGTGCACCCAATTCGGAAACGTTAAAAAATAATTTAAGCGCTCCATTAATTCCGGGGCAGTCTTATAAAGTATCCTTTATGTCTTTTAATTATTCCGGCAATCTTGCTAATACAGCTGGGAGTTCAATAATCAATCCTAATTTTGACCCTATTGTTATAACTGTTGCTTCTAATCCGGTATTCGCATTTATTCCTCCTGGAAATTTCCCTTCGGGGTTAAACATTTTATCCGAATTTACAATAACCCCTTGCAACGTTTGGGTAGCAGTTACACAAACATTTGTTTTTTCTCCTAGCTTGGCTGTAAACAATAATGCCATTATTATTGGCCCCAATCCCGCTAACATGAATTCAATTTTAAATAGTCCGTTAATTTTAAATTTCATAGACGACTTGTCCATCGTTCCTTTGCCTGCTCCTACATTTATCTTACCGCCTGCCATCCCCTGCGGAAATGCTACTTTTACAAACCTTGCGCAGTACACTTCCACTGTATCTCCTGGAACCTTTACTGGAACGGGTGTGACTTTTACAAATAATATGTATCATTTCAATTCGCCGCCAACGCTTACAACCGGTAACTATCCTGTCGGGTTTACGTACACCAACAGTCAGGGCTGCGTAAACACAATTTATCAAAACGTCAATGTAGTAACGTCACTCTCGCTTACAAACCCGGGCACCTTAAGTTATTGCAACAATGGTTCAAACATTGTAACGCTCGTCATGACTCCAAATCCACCGATGGCAGGAGTGAATTACACCTGGCAGCCGGGTAATTTATCGGGTTACACACCTACAGTTAATCCACTTGCTAATACACTCTATACAGCAAATGTTACCGTAGGAAACTGTACCGCAACAAATACACTATCAGTCACCGTTAACTTTTCCTGTTGCCCTTCTTCCACTATTCCAACATTTACTTCGTCAATCACAGGCTCAACCGTATTTTCAACGCCCTTTATTTTTCTCAATAGTTTTGCAGTTACTCCCACACAAACCCTTACACTTTCAGGAAGCGAATTCTTGTTTGCCTCCGGTGTAAAACTCACAGTAGCAGCGAGCGCTGTGCTAGAAATAAAGGACGCACACTTATACTCTTGTAATGCCGACTTGTGGCAGGGCATAGAAGTGTTAAGTGGTGGCCGCGTGAAATGTTCGGCGGTAAGTTACGATAACCTTATTGAAGATGCGGTAACCGCGATCGACATAAAACATAATACGCTTGGTGCCAGTCTGAATATTCTCGATGTAACAAACACCACATTTAATAAAAATCTTATCGGTATCAGTATAGTTTCTTACACACAGGCCGTTTACCCTTATCCTTTTAAAATAAGCAACTGCATATTTACCTGCCGAGATCTGCCATATACACCTACCGGCTGGCCGCAAACGGGGACGCTCAGCGCTGCTACAGGCACAGCGGCTGACCTTCGTTATACGGGCGTTACACTGGCTGATGCTCTGGCCGCGCCTTACCTTACACAGAGCGGCTTTACAATAACGACCCTAAAACAGCCTTATTCGTTATATACCTCACAAAAAGGAATTGCAATCAACAATGTAGGTTATAATCTTGCATCACAACTTGGCATCACTATTGGTGACGATGGCACCCCCGGAAATTTTAATCTCTTTGATGCGCAGAATATTGGAATCGAAGCGCAAAACAGTAACCTCAACAGTTATAATAACGTGTTTCAGAACTCGCAGCTTCAGTCCTATTACCATTACGAGTACGACTATAATTTTTACACAGGCTATGGCATCAGGGCATCTAACAATTATGGCAACAGCCTTGTCATAAGCAGCAAACTTAATCTTACTCCCTCAACCAACTTACTTTGTATAAACAGATTTTATAACTGCCACAATGCTGTAAGGGCCGTTAATCAGGGAAAACTCGATATCCGTTATGCGCGGTTTAGCAGTAGCCAGAGCAGCACAGCTACTCCGGGACCTACTATGCCTGGCGCAGCAGGTATAAATGTTCTAAGCAACAGGTTTGAGGATTATAAGATCAGCGACTGTTATTTCTTTAACCTTAACACGGGCATCTTATCTGAAACACAGCCCGACTATGTAGCCACCTCACAATTCGGACATCTCTGGGGCACCTACAGCGTAAGCACCAATTATTTTAGCCCGGTAACCAATACAGCAAATGCCTTAGGCACGAATTACATGGGCATGGGCATTAATTTTGTTCAACCCATCTGCGGCTATATGATGTCTACCTCATCGCCGGGGTTTTATACAGTAACTCCCTACGAAGGGATAAAGGTGAAATACAATTCTTTACACAAGGTACAAAATGGCATTGCTGTAAGCAGTTTTATTAATTTTGGCCTCGGTATTGGCATAGGCACTAACGAAATTTTATTGGCGCCTGCCACCAGCACTAACATTCCGCAATACGGCATTAATGCCGCGTACAACAACTCCTGCTCTGTAAATACAAATACTGTGGTTGCTACCACAACAAATGCCCTTCAAAATGTGGTGGGTATTTACGGAAGCTTTTTAGGAGGCAGTGGTATACGCTGCAATGTAGTAAGCACCCTGCCCAGGGGATTCGAATTTGCCGGGCAATTCAATAATTTTTTATGGACTAATAATACCATGCACAACAATGCAAGAGGTATGCAGGCTACTAATTGGGGAAGCTCTGCGGCAGCTACAGGCTTCGGCCCTCAAGGCTCGCCATCTATGGCCAGTGATAATTATTGGGCCGGTTCCTGGAACGGACCACCTTTTCAAACCTGGGTAGATGCAAATTCTAATGTGCAAAATGCAAAACTTTATGTAAGACCCGTAAGCGGCTACGCATTGGCGCCAACTTCTAATTCCTTTGCTGTGGGAGTTCAGCCTAATAACACTTACGCTTCTAGTCTCAATTTTTCAACAACTACAACTCCAAGCACCCTCAACTGTGTTGGCTTTTCGGCCTTTGCCATTAATCCTGGCACCGACCTAGATTACTTGCTTCAGAAAGACGATGCCGACCCTAGCCTTGAGATCATGCGCTTCCTGTTATTTCTTCAACTGAACCGCGACAGCGTAATGCTCTATAGTGATAATGATTTTCTGGATTTTTATTTTGATAATAAAGACAATGAGCTGGGCATGTTGGTGGAGCTTGAAAACAATTTTGCAGTGGGAGATTACACCGAGGCGCAAAATCTTTTGGAAGACTTTAGTCCTGAAACAAATATCCAAGAGAACTTTAAGTCGTTTTACGACCTTTATTACAGCTACCGAACAAATGCAACAATGAGCGAAGCTGAAAAAGGTGTACTTGAAATACTATGTTATCAATGTCCTTTTAGCGATGGGCCCGCAGTTTACAAAGCAAGAGCCCTTTGGACTTTAATTTACGGAGGCATGCCTTCTTATTACGACGATGAATGTACGCCCGAGGGTTATTCGAGCAGGATTGGAAAAACTGAAAATACTTCGGACCTGGATAATTTAACCCAGCTTTTAGCTGCGCGTGAAACAAAAAACATAAAACGAAGAAATAAGAATGAGTATAATATTTATCCTAACCCTGCTACCAATGAAATATCGATAACAGGATTTCAGAAAGACGAAAGCGTTGAGGTAATAATAAGTGAAGTAACGGGTAGAGAACTTTCAAGGCAAATTGCAAATCTAGATGACAGCGTTATTAATCTGAAAGTGGAACTTAATAACGGAATTTATTTTGTAACTTTGGTAAACTCTAAAACAGAAAAGGTTGTTAAAAAACTTATTATATCTAAGTAGATTTTTTTTAAACAAAACCTACAAAACGATATTTTTTTTTTGTTTTGCGCCTCTTTACAGCTTTTCTCAAATTTCGAATTATGTGAATAATGGAGGATTTGAAGAAAAATATAATTGTACCAATCCGTATTTATTTAACGCTCTAAATTGGGATGAAATAGATAACAATTCAGGCTGCTTGTATTGTAATTCGTGTTTTTCGTCTCTTGGAGGCGTTCCGGTTAATGGCTTTGGCTTTCAGTATCCCCGCACTGGACATGCATATGTAATTGCAGATTTTTTTTGTCTTAATTGTAATATAAATTCAAGAAGAACTTATGCCCGTAATAAATTAAGATCTACGTTACAATCTAATAAGGTTTACTGTGTTAAATTTTACGTCAATGTAGGAAACTGGTCAACCTATGGCATTGATGGTGTTGGTGCTTACTTTGGTGATAGTAGCTTAGACACGATAACTAAAGCCCATAAAATTTTGAGCTATTTAAATCCCCAGGTTAAAAATCCGGATAATAATTTCATCACTGATACTTTGGGATGGGTAGCTGTAACAGGAACTTTTGTGGC
>Ga0105046_10003524_pt1 | contig 24815 bp, 23 predicted proteins | sample MAT03_FD_78385 | JGI IMG/M metagenome (GOLD analysis project Ga0105046, IMG submission 78385) | Freshwater microbial communities from Lake Fryxell liftoff mats and glacier meltwater in Antarctica - MAT-03 (megahit assembly) | ecosystem: Environmental > Aquatic > Freshwater > Ice > Liftoff...
AGTGCCACCGTGGCGCTGTCCGCGCCTTCGAGAGAGACGCGGAACTGCGTCGGGCCGGTTTCGGCGTCAATCGTCAGGTCTTGCGTGGGCTGCAGGTACATGGTGACGCCCGCGACCTCCGCAGCGCGGCGTTGCAGCCGGTCCATGGTGTCCTGCTGGCTGCTGCTGCGCTCTTTTTTGAGATTGATCAGCATGCGACCAGTGTGCAGCATGGTGTTGTTGGCGGCATCCACACCAATGAAAGAGCTCAGGGTGGCGACATCGGGGTCTTCCAGAATGGCGCGCGCGGCGGCCTGCTGCAGCTCGGCCATGCGCGCATACGAGACCGACTGCGCGGTCTCGATACGGGCCTGCAACTGCCCGGTGTCCTGGGTCGGGAACAGGCCCTTGGGAATCCACAGGTACAGCAGCACGGTGAGCACCAGTGTGGCCAGCGCCACCAGCAGCGTCGCGCCCTGGTGCCTGAGCACCCATGTCAGTGATTCGTCGTAACGCGTGATCACGTCGTCGAAAAATTGCTGCAGCCGCGCGCCGAGCGTGGGGGCACGATCTCCCGTCCAGCCAGGGCCGCGGAACCGGCTTTGGCCTGTCCTGAGCCCGCCGAAGGGCCGGGCCGCAGGCGCAGCGGCCCCCTCGGGGGGCAGCGAGCCACGCGAAGCGGGGAGCGTGGGGGCTCTTTTCAACCATCTTGCCGACATCATGGGCACCAGCGTCAGCGAGACCACCGCCGAAATCAGGATGGTGATGGCCAGCGTGACGGCGAACTCACGGAACAGTCGCCCGACCAGGTCGTCCATGAACAGCAGCGGGATCAGCACCGCGATCAGGGAGACCGTCAGCGAAATGATGGTGAAGCCGATCTGCTGCGCGCCCTTGAGCGCGGCGGCCATGGGTTCTTCGCCCTTTTCGATGTAGCGCGAGATGTTTTCTATCATCACGATCGCGTCATCGACCACGAAGCCGGTGGCAATCGTCAGCGCCATCAGGCTCAGGTTGTTCAGGCTGTAGCCCAGCAGGTACATCGCGCCGCAGGTGCCTATCAGCGAGATCGGCACCGCCAGGCTGGCGATCACGGTGGCGCGCAGGTTGCGCAAAAACGCAAAAATCACCAGCACCACCAGCAACACGGCCAGCAGCAGCTCGATCTGGACGTGCAGCACCGAGGCGCGTATACCGGTGGTGCGGTCGCTCAGTACCTCGACCCGTACGGCCGTCGGCAGGCCCTCCTGCAGCTCGGGCAGACGCGCCTTGATGGCGTCCACGGTGGCGATGACATTGGCGCCGGGCTGGCGCTGCACGTTCAGGATGATGGCGGGCACCAATTGCCGACGGGCCGCCCCTAGGCAATTGTCCCCCTCGGGGGGAGAACGCGAAGCGGACAGGGGGGGGCAGTCCCCACCGCTCCACGCGCCCAACTTGACGTTCTCGGCGCTGTCCACGACCTGCGCCACGTCCCTGACGCGCACCGGCGCACCGTTGCGAAAGGCAATGATCAGGTTCTGGTAGTCGGCCGCTGCCAGCAACTGGTCGTTGGAGTTGATCGAATAGGAGCGCGTCGGCCCGTCGATGCTGCCCTTGGCGGCGTTGGCGTTGGCCGCGCTGATGGCGGTGCGCAGCGAGTCCAGCCCGAGTCCGTAAGACGCCAGTGCGCGTGTGTCGGCCTGGATGCGCACGGCCGGGCGCTGGCCGCCGCTGAGAGAAACCAGGCCGACGCCGCTGACCTGGCTGATCTTCAGCGCCAGCCGCGTGTTGACGATGTTCTGCACCTCCGTCAGCGGCAGGCTGTCCGAGGTGATGGCCAGGGTCAGCACCGGCGCGTCGGCCGGGTTGACCTTGGCGTACACCGGCGGCGCGGGCAGGTCGGCCGGCAACAGCGAACCGCCGGCGTTGATGGCGGCCTGCACCTGCTGCTCGGCCACGTCGAGCGCCAGGCCCAGGCCGAACTGCAGCGTGACGATGGAGACACCGGCCGCGCTGGTTGAGCTCAGGCGCTGCAGGCTGGCCATCTGGCCGAACTGGCGCTCCAGCGGCGCAGTCACGGTTTGCGCCATGACCTCCGGGCTGGCGCCGGGGTACAAGGTCTGGACCTGGATGGTCGGGTAATCGACCTGCGGCAGGGCCGACAGCGGCAGGAATTTGAAGCCGACCAGGCCGGTCAGCACGATGGCCACCATCAGCAGCGTGGTGGCGACCGGACGCCGGATGAAGGGGCTGGAAGGGCTCATTCGGGAAGGCGCGTGCAAGCGTGAGCGTTATTGCGCGGGTGCCTGCGCACCCTGGCGTTGGCGCTCCAGAATTTGCTGCCAGCGCACCAGCGCCTCTGCGTCGCCACTGTCGATCTTGGCGAGCAGGGCCTTGCGGCGCGCCAGCGCCTCCGGGTCGTCCTTCACACGCTCCAGGAAACGCTTGCGCTGTTCTGCGGAGGGAGCCGCGCCAGCGCCAGCCGGTCGCGCCTGCACCGAAGCGGTCGAAGCGGCTGAAGCGGCAGCGGCGGCAGCAGCTACGGGCGCTACGGCCTTTGCGGCCGCAGCCGTGTCGCCGCGCGGTGCCGACGCCGCGCCCTGGGGCCGGCGCCCGGCGCCCGGCGCGTCACCGGGCAACACCACACGTGCGCCGTCCTTCAGACGATCGGCACCTTCGGTGATCACGCGTTCGCCCGCTTGCAGACCGGAGGTCACCACGATTTTTTCCACCGTGGCTGGCCCGCGCTTGATCGGGCGCAGGCTCACCGTGCGTTCAGCCGCGTTGAGCACGTACACATAGTCGCCCGTGGGGCCCAGGCGCACGGCGGTGACGGGCACCACCACGGCATTGTCAATCGTGCGCACCAGCACCTGCACGTTGACAAACTGGCTGGGAAAAAGCGCCAGCTTGCTATTGGCAAAACGCGCCTTGGCCTTGACCGTGCCGGTGGTGGTGTCCACCTGGTTGTCCAGCGAGGCAAATACGCCGGTGTCCAGCGTGAAGGCGCGCGTGCGGTCCAGTGCGGTGACCTTCATCGCGGTGCCGGAGGCGGCGCTCTGCTGCAGTTCGCCGACCTGGTCTTGCGGAATGGCAAACACCACATCAATCGGCGTGACCTGGGTGATCAGGGCGATGCCGTTGGCGTCGCTCGGGTTCACCACGTTACCCACATCGACGGCGCGCAAGCCGACCCGTCCGCTGACAGGGGCCACCACGCGGGTGTAGCTCAGGTTCAGGCGGGCGGTGCCTTCGTTGGCCTTGTCGATCACGACCGTGCCTTCGAGCTGCTTGACCAGCGCTGCCTGGGTATCGACCTCCTGGCGGGCAATCGAGTCCTGTCCAAGCAAGGTCTTGAAGCGCTGCAGCGTGACACGCGCGCTGTCGAGCTGGGCTTCGTCGCGCTGGCGCTGGCCGCTGGCCTGCTGCAGGGCGAGCTCGAACTGGCGCGGGTCGATGGTGGCCATCAGCTCACCGGCCCTGACCATCTGGCCTTCCTTGAACAGCACTTTTTGCATGACCCCCGTGACCTGCGGTCGGACCCGCACCGTGGCCTGCGGCGTGACGGTGCCCAGCGCGTCCAGAAGAATCGGAATGCTGGCCTGCTCGGCGGTGGCGACACCTACCGTAGTGGCGGGTGTGCGGCGTGCGCCGCCTGGTCCGCCCGGGCCGGCGGCGCTGGTTTCCGTGGCGGGCCGGGTCAGGTGCCAGGCCAGCCAGCCGGTACCGGCCAAGGTCAGCAGGGCAATCACGCCACCCACCAGTTTGGCGCGGCGGCTCAGGCGCTTGCGGGGCGGCGTCTCAATGGTCGGGTCCATCCGAAGTCCTGGTTGCCTGCCGCTTTTTCTAATTGCAGCATTCTTGTTATTGATGGGTGCCGTCATCGGCACGGCTGGCGGGATGCCGAGGCATCTTGCGTCAGCGCTCGGGAATTATCACTTTAAGCCCTCGCGCTCAGATGTCGTGTGGGAAAGAGCCCGGTAAACGTGCTGTAAAGCGGTAGTTTGCTGTCAACTGGGGCGGTGTCAGGTCTCCGGCGCGTTGAATGGTTAACCGAGCTGCTATTATTTTAATAGCTTCTTGCTCAATGTACGCAAGGGCTGGAGGCCGATTTGATGCTAGACAGAGAGCCGGAGACCTTGAAATGGCGTTTCTGTGTTTTTTTAAGGGCCTTGTCGGCTGGTTGCCAGAGAAGCAGGCGACAAGCCAACTGGCGTCAAGCTGAGCAACAAGCGCGGGCCTGTCCTACAACTCAAGGTCAACCGTGGCGCCAACCTGCCCGTTGAGCTTGTTCAGAGCGGTTTTAAATTTTCAGGAGTACAACATGACCCGTTTCAACTTATCCAGTCGCCTCATCGCGCTGGCCATCACGTCCATCTTTGTAGCCGGTCCGGTCTTTGCCAAAGGCAATGATGACGAACAGGGCAAAGGCAAAGGCAAAGACAAGCAAGTCGAAAAATACGAAAAGCAGAATCAAAAACAGGTTCAGAAAGCCGAAAAACGCGAACGCAAGGAAATCGAACAAGGAACGTATTTCAATGACCAGCAACGCACCTACGTCCGCGAGTACTACACCACTAATTACGGCAAGGGCAAAAAATGCCCTCCTGGCCTGGCCAAAAAGGGCAATGGTTGCATGCCTCCCGGCCAGGTCCGCACCTGGGTGGTCGGCCAGCCGATTCCGCGTAACGTGACCTTGTATTCGGTGCCGCAGCCAGTGATCTTGCAACTGCCGCCGGCACCGTACGGCTACCGTTATGCCCGCATTGGGGGCGACATCGTGCTGGTGCAGCAGCAAAACAACCTGATTGTTGACATCATCCAGGGCTTGCTCCGCGGCTAGGCCGTTCGGGCAGCGTACAGCTCAGCAGTCCACTGCGGCTGACTGGCTGTATCGACCCGGCACCGTGGTGGTGGCCCGCTGCCAGGTGGGCTGATCTGATGGGTCCTGGAAAAGTTGGCGAAACACTCCTCGAACTTTTCCCCCGCAGGCTCACTCGAACGCGCAGCAGCCTGCTGCGGGTGGCCCCGCAGTTGACACAACGGTTGCCAGCCATTACCTGAACCCTAACCCTATCCCTGACCGTGACGGCATGCATATGCCCACCACGCCCATGCTTCATCCCATCGTTCAACGCCTGCTCGCCACCCTGCTGCTCTGTATGTCCACCCTGGCTTTTGCCAGCGCGGTCGAACCGGTAAGCACCCGCGATGGCGTACCCATCAGCGGGAAGGACACGGTGGCCTACCACGACCGTGCCAATAGGGACGCTCACAAGTCGACAGATGGCCGCGCGGCTTTTACCGTGCAGTACCTGGGGCACGCGTGGCGGTTTGCTTCGCAGGCCAGCGCCGACAAGTTTGCTGCGAACCCCCAAGCCTGGGTCCCCCAATACAACGGTCACTGCGCCAACGCGCTGGCCAGTGACGAGGGGCTGATCAGCACGAATGGCACCGTGTGGGAGTTCTTCGGCGACAAGCTGTACCTGTTTTATGCGGAACGCGGGCGCCAGCGCTGGCTGCAAGGCGATTGGCAGGCCTTCAGCAAAGAGGCCGACGCTGCCTGGAAGGGCATCCTGCAGTCGCGGCTGAGACCTCGCCAGTGAACTCGCCGCGTGCGGGGTAGTCCTTGCTGATGGCAAAGTCAATCGCACCAACAAGTCCTGAAACTGTGGGCGGGCAAAAGGCATGGTCTGCACGGCCCTGTAATACAGCGTGCCATCCGGGCGCACGATAAATACCCCTGGCTCGCTGAACAACGCCGGCTCGTCAATACCGATGGACGTTTTGCCGCGCGAAGTGCTGAGATACAAACCCCCCTCGCGGGCGGCCCGCAGGCTCATACCGTAACCACACTTCAAAGCACTGGCGCTGACCAGTGTCTGAAAGCAGCGGCCAGCGCCTCGGGCTATGGCAATGTGTCAGCGCTGTCCCGCGCGCTGTCCAAAGCGGCACGCTGATTTTGTGTCCTCTGACCTGGCGGCTGCTAACGCCTTGACCCGGCATCCTGCAGCAGCAAAAGGGCAGCAAAACCCAGGCCGCCCAGCGCCGCTGAAAACCACAAGGCGCCCGCGCCAAAGCGGTCCAGCGCCAGGCCAAACAGCCAGGGCGACAGCGCCTGCGCAAAACGCGCCGGCACCATCAGCAGGCCCTGGCGCGCGCCATAGTCCGTCACGCCAAACAGCACCAGCGGCAGCGTGCCCTTGGCGATCGTCAGCACGCCGTTGCCGGCACCGTGCAGCACCGTGAAAAGCGCGCCTGCCGGTGCACCGAAAGCCAAAAAGGCCATGGCGCCCAGCGTGTGCATGGCACCGGCGACCCGGGCCGACACCAGCGGGTGGATGTTGCGCAGCAGCCCGTACTCCAGCAGACGCCCGGCCACCTGCGCCGGCCCGACCAGCCCGGCAAACACCAGCGCGGTGGCCAGCGGCACGCCCTGGACCTGCAGCAGGCGCGGCAGGTGGGCCGCCATGGCGGTGCTGATGAACCAGGTGATGGCAAACACCAGGGCCAGCAGCGTCGCCGTGCGCGCAGAGCTCTGGTGGAATGCAAGGGAGGACGGGGTGTCTCCCGGCGCTTGGGCGACTGGCAAATCGGACGAATCGGGGGCCGCTGCAAGAGGTGGCACAACCGGCACCGCAGGCAGCAGCATATTGAGCGGCAGCGCGACCACGAGATGCAGGCCGGCCCAGACCCCGCAGGCCGCCCGCCAGCCCCACTCCAGCTCCAGCCAGGCCGACAGCGGCCAGCCGACGGTGCTGGCAAACCCGGCCAGCAGCGTGATGCCGGTGATGGCGCCGCGTGCGTCCTTGCCATACAAATGCACCAGCGCGGCAAAGGCCGCCTCATACAGTCCCGCGGCCATGGCCACGCCGAGGATGGCCCAGGCCATAAACATGCCGGCCGGACCCTGCGCCAATGCCAGCCCAGCCAGCCCAAGGGCAAAGACAAAACTGTTGGCGGCCAGCACCGGCCGGCCGCCGTAGCGGTCGATCAGCTTGCCGGCCAGCGGGCCGAGCAGGGCCGACACCACCAGCGCCAGCGAAAAGCCGAGAAACACGGTCGGGGTGCTGATGCCGAGATCTCGCGCCATGGAGGTCGCCAGCATCGCGGGCAGGTAATAGCTCGAAGCCCAGGCCAGCGTCTGGGCAATGCCCAGGCTGGTGATGGTGAATGCGCGGCTTTGCGTCATGAATCCGTGAAGAGCGCCAGCGATGCGGCCGGTGCAGGCATGGTGTCAGTTGGCGCGGGTCGGCGCGATGCTTCCCAGCCAGCGGTTGAGCAAGACGCCGGCTGCCGCGCCCGCAGCTTCAGCGATGACAAAACCCGGTGCGCTGGCCGGCGTGATGCCGGCAAAGCTGTCCGTGAGCATGCGACCCAGCACGACGGCCGGGTTGGCAAACGAGGTGCTGGCGGTGAACCAGTAGGCCGCGCCTATGTAGCAGGCGACGAGGCCGGAGGCCTTGCCTGCAGGAGCGCGCAGGATCACCAGAATCAGCCCGGCCGTGGCCACCGCTTCGGCCAGCCACTGGCCCCAGCCGCTGCGCAGTTTGCTGCTGACTTGGAGCACGTTCATGTCGAACATGGCATGGGCCAGCCAGGCGCCGGACACTGCACCGAGCAATTGAGCTGCTATGAAAAGCAGAGCTACTTGCGCCCGTCCTTCGGGGGCCAGGGTGCCTTTTGACCACATGACCAGCGTCACCAGCGGATTGAAATGTGCGCCGCTGACCGGGCCGAGCACCTCGATCAGCACGTACAGCGCAAACACCGTGGCCAGCGTGTTGGCCAGCAGCGCGACGGCGCCGTTGCCGCCAGCCAGCCGCTCGGCCATGATGCCCGAGCCGATGATGGCGCAAAGCAGCATGGCGGTGCCGGCGAACTCCGCCATAAGACGGTGCTTCAGCAAAGGCAGCGCTGGGGCTTGGGCCGCAGGCCGCACGGCAGTGAACGTCCGCTCGCTCATGAACGCGTCAGGTCGCGCGCGGTCTGCTGCACCATGGCCCGCTCCAGCTTTTCGGGCGGCAGGTTGATCAACAGCTCCAGCCGGCGGTGGATGGCCAGCAGGGTCTGGCGAAAAGCCTCCAGCTTGTGCGCATCGTCGCCATCACCTTCCGACGGGTCGGCGTAGCCCCAATGCGCTGTCGCCGGATGGCCCGGCCAGTAGGGGCAGACTTCACCGGCGGCGTTATCGCAGACGGTGATGACTAAATCCATGCGCGGTGCATCAGCTTGTGCAAACTCGTCCCAGCTTTTACTGCGCAGGCCCTCGGTGGCGATGCCGGCGTTTTGCAGCACCTGCAACCCGAGCGGGTTCGGCTGCTGGTTCTCGCGCGGGCTGCTGCCGGCCGAGAAGGCCTGGAAGCGGCCCTTGCCAATGTGGTTGAGTACCGCCTCGGCCAGAATGCTGCGGGCCGAGTTGTGGGTACACAGAAACAGGACTTTGAGAGGGCGCTCAGGCATGAAGGTTCTCCGGGGCGATGGTTTGGGTGGGTGACGGAACAGACATCAGGGGCAGCACCACCACCGGCGAAAAGCCGCCACCCGCTGTACGGAAGTTGGTGGTTTGACCGGTGTAGGTGCGCGCGGCCAGCAGTTGCACCTGGCCGCCAAAGGTGTAGGCGCGCAGGTCCAGCTTCAGGCGCGTCGCCACGCCATCCACATCGACCAGCCTTTCACTGGGCGGCACCAGCGCCTGCGCGATGAAACCACCGGCCGTGATGTGGGCCCAGACGCTTTTGGTCAGTTTGTCGCCCCGGTAAGCGGCCTTGGCGCCGTAACCGGCCACCGGCTTGAAGAACAATTGCCGGCGCCGCGCCCACAGTGCATCCGCCTGCCCGACGGTGACCAGCTCGGTGTGCGGCACAACGGCTTGCAGCAGGCGCCGGTCTTCATTGGATACGCGCCATGACGCCAGCAGCGCATCGTCACCCAGCGTGATCAGGTTGCGTTTGTCTGCAAACAGCGCATGGGCGCGCGGGTGCGGCGTGACCACCGCAGCGCCTGCAAGATAGGCCGCGCGCAAGGCAGCGTGTGCAGGCTCGGACAGGCTGAAATCGGTCAGGCGGTTGTACACCAGGTCCACCGCCTGGCCCGATGGCAGGGCCGGGTGCCACAACGCACCGTCTCTCCATTGCAGATCGCGTGCATCACCCACTGCAGCGTTGATGCCGTGCGCAAGAAACAGCTGCCGCGCCAGCGTAAATTCTGGCGCCAGGTATTGGTCATCGGGCGCGTCGTCAACAATCAGCACGCTGCGCAGCGGTGCCGCGCCGCGCTGGGCCTGCCACTCGCTGCGAAACATCGCTACAAAGGTATCGTCCAGCGCCGTCAGATTGCTGGTGGCATCCATCAGCCCCTGCATCGGCGCGCAGCAGTCGCGGTGCGCGCGCGCCAAAGCGGCGTTCAGCAGCGCGCCACCCGCGTTGGTGTTGATCTCGATCAGGCGCGGGCCGTCTTGCCCCAGGTGAAAGTCATAAGCCATGAAGACGCCGGCAGGGCCAAAGTTTTGCCGTGCGATGTCGGGCGCAGCGGATAACGCATGCTGCTGGTAGGCGGGCAGGGCCACCACGCGCTCGATGGCCGCAATCGCCTGACCCAGCGTCGCGTTGATGGCCGGGTCCAGAAAAACAGCGGTCTCGGAGAATAAATGCGGGTGGCTGACCGCCAGCTCGGCGGCCATGCCCTGGAGCGTGGGATCGGTCTCCAGTTGCTGGCGCAGCCGGTCCGGGCTCAGGGTGCGGCACAGGCAGCCCAGGTTCAGTGTCTCGGCAAGGGTCATGTAACGCTCGGGTCAGCAGCACACAAACGGTACTTCCGCTGGCGCTATTTTTGCCGCGGCATGAACGGGCACCGGGTGCTGACCGGTTCGCGCCAGCTCGGGCCGGTTCCACAGCTGCCCGGCCAGCGGCAGGCTGCGCAAGCCCACCGCGCCCAGTATCACGACGAGGCCCAGCAGGCCTAGGCCGGCTGCCCGCAGTAGACCCCTAAGAACAAAGCCAGCGACTGGTGCCGCGCCGCGTGGAAGAGTCTGATAACGTGTCATATGAAGTCCTGGTGGGGTTGAGTCAAATTCAGCAGGCAGCGCTATCGGCCACTTCGCAGGCCTCGCCTTGGCAGCAATGTTCGGCCAGGTAAGCCTGCAGGGCTGCCATCTGCTCAAAATTGGCGCGGTAAATCAGGTTCCGGCCACGCGGCTCGCTGCTGACCAGGCCCGAATGCGCCAGCTCTTTCAGATGAAAAGACAGGGCGCTGGGCGCCACTTCCAGCTGTTCGGCAATGGCTCCCGGCGTCAACCCGGCTGGCCCGGCAACCACCAGCGCGCGGAAAGTGCGCAGGCGCTGGGCCTGCGCCAGGGCAGCCAATGCCTTGACGGCGGTCGCCTCATCCATAAGGTTTGCAAGAAGTGATTCCATAGTTCAAATATAATTGAATTATTGAAATGAAGCAATTGCAAAAGGAAGCAACCGATGTCCGGCATCACGATTTATCACAACCCGCAGTGCGGCACCTCGCGCAACACCCTGGCGCTGATCCGCAACAGCGGCGCAGAGCCCGAGTGGATCGACATCCTGCCCGCGCCGCAGCAGGGCGCTTTCAGCAAGGAAGTCGGCGAACCCGTCATCAATGACAAGGGGGAACGTGTTGCCGCCGCTTGAAGACCTGCCCAATCTTGACCCCAGCCTGTTCGCGCTGCCCACGGCCAGCGCCCTGCACGTGTTTCTACCGTCAGCCCATGCGCCGCGCATTTTGCTGCTCTACGGTTCGGTGCGCGAGCGCTCCTACAGCCGCCTGCTCAGTGAGGAAGCCGCGCGCCTGTTGCAGGCCATGGGTGCCGAGACGCGCACCTTCGACCCGCGCGGCCTGCCGCTGCCCGACGATGCACCCGACAGCCACCCCAAGGTGCAGGAGCTGCGGCAACTCGCGCAGTGGGCCGAGGGCATGGTCTGGACCTCGCCCGAGCGCCATGGCGCGATGACCGGCATCATGAAGTCGCAGATCGACTGGATTCCCTTGGCCGACGGCGCCGTGCGGCCGACCCAGGGCAAGACGCTGGCGGTGATGCAGGTCAGTGGCGGCTCGCAATCTTTCAATGCGCTCAACCAGCTGCGCGTGCTGGGCCGCTGGATGCGCATGCTGACGATTCCCAACCAGTCCTCGGTGGCCAAGGCTTTCCTGGAGTTTGACGAGGCCGGGCGCATGAAACCTTCCGCCTATTACGACCGGGTGGTGGACGTGATGGAAGAACTCGTCAAGTTCACCCTGCTGACGCGCGATGTGTCGCCTTACCTGGTGGACCGGTACAGCGAGCGCAAGGAGAGTGCGCAGGCACTGTCGAGCCGGGTCAATCAACGGAGTTTGTGAGTTTTATGAGGCAAATCGGCCTCCAGCCCTTATGGTACTTGCGTAGTCAGCTATTAAAGTAATAGCAATTTCCGGCTCAAGCTTGTCCTTCAGGACCTGATTGGGCTCAGCCTGGGGCGGCAGGAGGCTACCCTGTTTTTCGGTTTTTTGGGCAAGAAATGGATGGTTTCGCGTTCATCGCGCATAATCGGGGGGTACGGGTGGCAATCACCCGCACAGGTTAGGTGATCGGTCAGTTTCGCGCGCTACGGCGGTACTTCTGGATTTGTTGTGCTTTCGGGACTCCATCGCTTTTGTTTTATGTGTTTTTTTGAGGAGTCCTCATGGGCAACAAACTTTACGTCGGCAACCTGCCATACACGGTGCGTGACGAAGATCTGCAACAATCTTTTGGCCAATACGGTTCTGTCTCCAGCGCTAAAGTCATGATGGAGCGCGACACCGGTCGCTCCAAAGGCTTTGGCTTTGTAGAAATGGGCAACGATGCCGAAGCGCAGGCAGCGATTGCCGGCATGAACGGCCAGTCCTTGGGCGGCCGCAGCATCACTGTCAACGAAGCCCGTCCGATGGAGGCACGTCCTCCACGCAGCGGCGGTTTCGGCGGTGGCGGTGGTGGTGGTGGTGGCGGCTACGGTGGTGGCGGCGGCGGTGACCGTTCTGGCGGTGGCGGCTACGGCGGCGGCGGCGGCGGTCGCGGCGGCTACTAAGCCCTGAAACCCCGTCAACGGCAGAGATGCCGTTGTATACCCGCTGTCTCGGCCTTGCGCTGAGAAAAGCATGAGGCTTCGGAACTCCGGTTTCGAGGCCTTTTCTCTTTTGGCGGTCCCAAGTTGCGCTAAGTTGCGTTAGCCAGTTATCGCAGCTTGATTTCATTTCTATTTCAATCCGATGGTCATTGCGGGCTTGACCCGCAACCCATGCGACGCCAGCCTGCGCAGTAGTTCACTTGGCATGGATCCCCCGGGATCGGAGTCCGGGGCAGGCTCCCCAGTCCGGGATGACAGCATGATTGAAACGGAAATCAAATAAGAGCTTCCAATTTCTAACCCATTTGGCCTCCAGCCCCGTCCATCAAGCGCAAGCAGCTCCTCATTTGATAGCGACCGACACCTCGCACCGGATGTCATCAAACCGCCATCAAATCGACATGATCACGTCACCCCGCACTTCCAGAATCTCCTCATCAGTCAATATCACGATGGGAAGCAATGTATGGGTCAAGGGTTTGGCAAGGCTTACGAGCCTGAAGAAGGCGTCAACACTGCGGGCAATCCGTCGATTCACGAGGTAGACGGAGAGCGCCGCCATGTGTTGCGCTGCACCACGGCCGCTGTGGCGCTGCTGATGGGCTCGCACACACTGACCGCGCATGCTGTAGCGGCTGTGAAAGGCAAGCCCCTGGGTTTTACCGGCGTGCCGGTGTCCAGCGCCGATGCACTGGTGGTGCCGCCCGAGTACGAAGCGCAGGTGTTGTACCGCTGGGGCGACGCGACCGGCATCGCCGGCGCGGGCGCACCGGCCTTCAGCGCCGATGCCTCGAACAGCTGGCAGGAGCAGTTGCTGCAGTCGGGCATGCACCACGACGGCATGGAGTACTTCCCGCTGGACAAGAACCCGCGCCACGGCCTGCTGGCCATCAACCACGAATACACCGACGACGGCCTGCTTCACAGCGACGGCATGAAAACCTGGACGGTGGAAAAAGTGCGCAAGTCGCAGGCGGCGCATGGCGTCAGTGTGATCGAGGTGGTTGAGCGCGGCGGCGTCTGGCGCGTGATGCCCAACTCGCGCTACGCACGGCGCATCACGGGCAACACACCCATGCAGTTCAGCGGCCCGGCCACCGGCCATGCGTTGTTGAAAACAGCGGCAGACCCTGAGGGCATGCGGCCATTGGGCACGCTGAACAATTGCGCAGCGGGTCAAACCCCCTGGGGCACGTTTTTGACCTGCGAAGAAAACTGGAACGGCTACTTTGCCACGCAGGAAAAACCCAACCCGGACGAGGCGCGTTATGGCATGCGCGCCAAGGGGTTCGGCTACCGCTGGCACGAGTTTGACGAGCGTTTTGACGCGGTCAAAAACCCCAACGAGCCGCACCGCTTCGGCTGGGTGGTCGAGATCGATCCGCAGGACCCGACGCAAACCCCGATCAAGCGCACCGCGCTGGGTCGCATCAAGCACGAAGGCGCGACCACGACCCTGAGCCGCGACGGCCGCGCTGTGGTTTACATGGGCGACGACGAGCGCTTTGAATATGTTTACAAGTTTGTCAGCCGCGACAAGGTCAAGCCCGGTGGCTACAAGGCCAACAAGGAACTGCTGGACCACGGCACCCTGTATGTGGCACGCTTTGATGCCCAGGGTTACGGGCGCTGGCTGCCCCTGGTGCATGGCGAAGGCAGTCTGACAGCCACGGGCGGATTTGCCAGCCAGGCCGAGGTACTCATCAAGTGCCGCCAGGCGGCCGATGCCGTCGGCGCGACCAAGATGGACCGGCCCGAGTGGGTGGCGGTGCACCCCAACACCGGCGAGGTCTTCCTGACCCTGACCAACAACAGCGCGCGCGGCCAGGGCAGCGATCCCGCCCGCATGGCCGACGCGTCGAACCCGCGCAACGACAACATCATGGGCCACATCATCCGCTGGCGTGAAGGCAAGGGGCAGGGCAGCGCCGGCCGTTCGCCCGATGGCGACGCCAGCGCGACCGAATTCCGCTGGATGCACTTTGCGCTGGCCGGCGACCCGAATGCCGGCAAGGCCGAGTACCGCGGCAGCATCAAGGGCGACATGTACGGCAGCCCCGATGGTTTGCAGTTTGATGCGGGCGGCATGCTCTGGATCCAGACCGACGTGTCGACCTCGGCCATGCACAAGGGCGCCTACAGCGGCATGGGCAACAACATGATGCTGTGCGCCGACCCCGCCACCGGCGAGACCAAACGCTTTTTGACAGGACCCGCCGGCTGCGAGATCACCGGCGTGACCTTCACGCCGGACCGCCGCGCCGTCTTCATCAACATCCAGCACCCCGGGGAGACCTCCAGCGAGCGTGGCGATCCGGCCAATCCGAAAGCGGTGAGCCATTGGCCGGATGGACCCACCGGTGGCCGACCCCGTTCGGCCACCGTCGTCATCCGCCGCAAGGATGGCGGCACTGTCGGCACTTAGTCTTTATCTCAAAGCCCCTGCAACGGGGCTTTTTTACAGCGTTTTGTTTTTAGCGAGAGACAACCAGGAGTCCATCATGAAAGAACTGCCCAATCCCACTTTTGCCCTGTCGCCGGTCGCTCCGCCCCATTTTTCACGGGGGTTACTTCATCAAAGCTCTCATGCAACCCTTCCAGCCGCTGTTCAAAGGCCTGCCCTGGGGAAAATCCAGGTCGGCTGGGCCAGGCACCAGGACGAGGTCCGGGAGGCACAGCGCCTGAGGTACCAGGTCTTCGCCACTGAGATGGGCGCCACGCTGCCCGGCACGGTGCCGGGCCACGACATTGACCTGTTCGATGACTTCTGCGAACACCTGCTGGTTCGCGACGAGGCCAGCCAGGAGGTCATAGGCACTTACCGCGTGCTGACACCGACGCAGGCCAGGCGCGCCGGCAGCACCTACAGCGACACCGAGTTCGACCTGACGCGCCTGCGTTTCCTTCGCCCGCGCATGGTCGAGCTGGGCCGCAGCTGCGTGCATGCCGACCACCGCCACGGCGGCGTGATCCTGGCGCTGTGGGGCGCGCTGGCCGAGTTCATGGCACGCAACCAGCTTGACACCATGATCGGCTGCGCCAGCATCCCGATGCAGCACAGCGGCCACCCCGAACATGGCAGCGGACATGCGGCTGCCAGCATCTGGCGCCAGGTCCGGCAAACCCACCTGGCCGCCATCGAGTACCACGTGACCCCGCGCCTGCCGCTGCCGGTGGATCGCCTCGACGACTCGCTGGACGTCGAGCCACCGGCGCTGATCCGGGGCTACCTGCGCCTGGGCGCCAAGGTGCTGGGCGCACCGGCCTGGGACCCGGACTTCAACTCGGCCGACCTGCCCATGATGATGCGTATCGCCGATTTGCCGCCGCGCTACCGCAAGCACTTTTCCGGCACGGGGGACTGATGCGCACGCTGTTTGACAAACTCGGCCCGCTGAACCACGGGTTCGCGCCGGATGACGGTGACGACCAGGACGAGCTGGCGCTGCGCAAGCGTTACCGCTGCATTTTCATCTCCGACCTGCACCTGGGCACGCCCGGCTGTCAGGCCGCCGCGCTGCTGGACTTTTTGAAGGCCCACCCCAGCGATTACCTCTACCTGGTGGGTGACATCGTGGATGGCTGGCAGTTGCGCCGCAAATGGTACTGGCCGCAGTCGCACAACGATGTGGTGCAAAAGCTGCTGCGACGCGCCCGCAAGGGCTGCCGCATCATCTACGTGCCCGGCAACCATGATGAGTTTGCGCGTGAATTTATCGGCCACCAGTTCGGCGGCATCGAAGTGGTCGAGGACGCCGTCCACACCACCGCCGACGGACGCCGTTTGTGGGTGGTGCATGGCGACTATTTCGATGCGGTCGTGCAGTGCGCCAAGTGGCTGGCCTATGTGGGCGACAACCTGTATGAATTCACGCTCAAACTCAACCGCTACCTCAACCGGTTGCGGGCCCGCATGGGTTTGCCGTACTGGTCGCTCTCGGCCTACCTCAAGCAAAAGGTCAAGAGCGCGCTGAACTACGTGACCGACTTTGAAGTGGCGGTGGCCAGCGAAGCGCGCCGCCGCGGGCACCAGGGCGTGGTCTGCGGCCACATCCACCGTGCCGAGATGCGCGACATCAACGGCACGCTGTATTGCAACGACGGCGACTGGGTGGAAAGCCGCACCGCGCTGGTCGAACACTACGACGGCACGCTGGAATTGCTGCACTGGGCGCCAGCCCATGAAACCCAGGGCCGTGGCCACGTCGCGGCTACGGCGGTCGCATGAAGATTGCGCTGATCACCGACGCCTGGCAGCCGCAGGTCAACGGCGTGGTGACCACCCTGGTGGAGCTGGTGCATGAGTTGCAAAAGCTCGGCCACCAGGTCGAGGTGATCCACCCCGGCCTGTTCAAAACGCGCCCCTGCCCGGGTTACGCCGGCATCGACCTGGCGATTCGCCCCCGCGTGCTGCTGGGTCAACAACTCGACGCCTTCCAGCCCGATGCCATTCATGTGGCGACCGAAGGCCCGCTGGGCTGGGCGGCGCGCGGCTATTGCATCAAGCACGGCCTGCGCTTTACCACGGCGTTTCACACCAAGTTTCCGGAAATCCTCAACGCCGCCCTGAGAATCCCGCTGTCCTGGGGTTACGCGCTGTTTCGCCACTTTCACAAGGCCTCGTCGGGCGTGATGGTGCCGACCAACGGCGTGCTGCGCATGCTGCAGCAGCGCGGCTTTCGCCAATTGCGCAGCTGGACACACGGCGTGGACACGCGCCTGTTTGCTTTCCAGCCGCAGCCGCGCCTGTACCCGCCGCTGGGCAGGCTGGTGCGGCCGGTGTCGCTGTTTGTGGGCCGGATATCCTATGAAAAGAATATTGATGCCTTCCTCAAACTCGACATCCCCGGCACCAAACTGGTCTGCGGGGTCGGGCCGCTGGAAGCGTCGCTGAAAGAGCGTTACCCGCAGGTCCGCTGGCTGGGCGTGCTGCCCCGGGACGAGTTGTCCAGGGTCTACGCGGCTGCCGATGTGTTTGTTTTTCCCAGCAAATCCGAGACTTTCGGCCTGGTGATGCTCGAAGCCATGGCCAGCGGCGTACCGGTGGCCGCCTACCCGGTGGACGGGCCGCTGGAGGTGCTGGGCACGCAGGACGGGCGCTCGCACGGCGGCGTCATGCATGCCGACCTGAAACACGCTTGTTATGCCGCGCTGGCGGTGCCCCGGCATGAAGCACGCGCCCGTTCCCTGGACTTCAGCTGGGCGCATGCGGCGCGGCTGTTCGAGGGCCACCTGGTGGCGGCCCGGCAGGAAACCGGTGCCCAAGTGACGGTGGCCCAGGCCGGTTAACAAAAAAAAGAGCCTGTCACACCATTGTCATCTGGGTGTACAACACTCCCAACAAGTCCATTTGATGACAGAACTGTTTCAGGTACGTATGTCCCACTCGCCCGCGCCTTCCTTGCCCCTTGTTCCCACCTCGACCACGGTCCGCTTCCTGGACCGCGACCACAGCATTCTTGCCTTCAATGAGCGGGTGCTGGACTGGGCCAAGCGCGCGGATGTGCCGCTGCTGGAGCGGTTGCGTTTTTTGTGCATCGTCTCGTCCAACCTGGACGAGTTTTTTGAGGTGCGTGCCGCCCTGCACCTGACCGCAGCGCAAAACCAGGAGGTAAAGGGCGCTTACACCGCAGCCTCCTTCGAGGCGCTGGCCGCAGCCGCGCACGATATGGTGGCACGCCAGTACGCGCTCTACAACGACGAGTTGATGCCCCTGTTCGAAAAACAGGGCATCAAAATTGTTTCGCATGGCGACCGCAACAGTGCGCAAAGGCACTGGGTCCAGGCTTATTTCGAGCGCGAAGTCAGGCCGCTGCTGATTCCGGTGGGGCTGGACCCTTCGCACCCCTTTCCTCAGGTGGCCAACAAGTCGCTCAACTTCATCGTCCGCCTGGGTGGGCATGACGCCTTCGGCCGCGAAAACGACATTGCCATCGTCAAGGTGCCGCGCGTGCTCCCGCGGCTGATCCGCATGCCGGACAAAGTCTGCGGCAAACTCACCTGTTTCGTGTCGCTGTCCAGCGTGATCCGGGCGCACTTGAGCGAGCTGTTTCCCGGCCGCGAGGTGGGCCAGTTTTCGCAGTTCCGCGTCACGCGCCACTCCGATCTGGCGGTGGACGAGGACGACGTCAAGAATCTGCGTACTGCGCTGCGCCTGGGCCTGGAGCAACGCCACTATGGGCAGGCGGTGCGGCTGGAGGTGTCGGCGGGCTGCTCGAAATACCTGTCCGATTTTCTGCTCGGCCAGTTCAACCTGCCGGAGGCATCGCTGTACCGGGTGCATGGCCCGGTCAACCTGGTGCGGCTTACGCAGCTGGTGGACCTGGTGAACGACCCACGCCTTCTGTTCCCGCCGTACAAGAGCTGCTACCCGACACAACTGGTGCCCGGCGAGTCTTTTTTTGAGCGGCTCAAGCGCGGCGATGTGTCCATCCATCAGCCGTTTGAGAGCTTTGACGGAGTGCTCGACTTCCTGCGGGAAGCGGTGAACGACCCGCAGGTGCTGGCCATCAAGCAAACCATTTACCGCACCGGCACCGATTCCGAAATGATGGTGCTGCTGCGCGAGGCAGTGCGGCGCGGCAAGGAAGTCATGGTGGTGCTCGAACTCAAGGCGCGTTTTGACGAGGAAGCCAACATCAACTGGGCCGAGATGCTGGAGTCGATTGGCGCGCAGGTGGTGTACGGCGTGGTCGGCCTGAAAACCCATGCCAAGATGCTGCTGGTGACGCGGCGCGAAGGCCAGCACCTCATGCGCTACGCGCACCTGTCCACCGGCAACTACAACCCGAAGACGGCAAGGCTGTACACCGACCTGAGCTACCTGACCGCCGATCATGCATTGACGGCCGACATTGACAACGTATTTGTGCACCTGGCGAGCCAAAGCAAGCTGCCCAAGCTCAACCGGTTGTGGCTGGCACCGTTTCAGCTGCAAAAAAAACTGATCGAGAAAATCGATGCACTGGGCGAGGTGGCCGCGCAGGGCAAGGACGCACGCATCGTCGCGAAGATGAATGCGCTCACCGACGAAACGCTGATGCTGGCGCTGGTCCGGGCCGGGCAGCGCGGCGTGAAGATTGACCTGGTGGTGCGCGGCGCCTGCATGTTGCCGGCGCAGGTGCCGGGCCTGACCGACAACATCCGCGTGCGCTCCATCATCGGCCGTTTTCTGGAGCATTCGCGCGTTTTTTACTTCCGCTGCGACGGCGAAGAAACGCTCTACCTGTCCAGTGCTGACTGGATGAATCGCAACATGCTCAGGCGGGTCGAGCTGGCCTGGTCGGTGACCGACCCGCTGCTTCGCCAGCGCATCATCGACGAATGCCTGGTCGCCTATCTGCACGATGGCCGGGACGCCTGGGACCTGCAGCCCGATGGCCGTTACCAGCGCGTTCATCCATCAGGTGCGGGCGGCGGGCATAGCGCCCAGGCGGCGCTGATGGCGCGTTATGCAGCCAGCAACGGCGGCGCAGGCAGGCCGTGATGGACCTGATTCTGTGGCGTCATGCGGAGGCCGAAGAGTGGCAGCCCGATGACGCCCACGCGGTCAGCGACCTCGCACGCTCCCTGACGCCGCGCGGCGAGAAGCAGGCGGCGCGCATGGCCGGGTGGCTGGACCGGCAGCTGCCGGAGCGCACCCGCATCCTGGTGAGCCCGGCGCGACGCTGCGAGCAGACGGCACTGGCGCTGGGGCGCAAATACAAAATCCGCGCCGAACTCGGCCCGGATGCACCGCCTTCGCAGTTGCTTGAGCTGGTGCAGTGGCCGACCAACAAGCTGCCGATCCTGGTGATTGGCCACCAGCCCACGCTGGGCCAGGTGATTTCGCAGCTTCTCGGCTTGAAGGAAGAAGAATGCGCCGTCAAAAAAGGCGCGCTCTGGTGGCTGCGCCACCGCGAGCGCGAAGCCGGCGCACAGACCGTGGTCGTCACGGTGCAGTCGCCGGAGGTGCTTTAGGATCCCTGACGGCTGGCTGGATCTGCCTCTCAGGCGGCAGGACGGCCCGTCTTGATGGCCGGAACATTGGCCAGGGCCGCCAGGAAAGCCGAAGCAGGCATGGCGGCCAGTGCCTTGATGCCGGCACGCAGCAGCTCACTCTTTTTCACCGGATGGGCCAGGGCACCGGCACGCTGCTTGAGCTCTTCCAGCACCACATACTCGGCCTTGGGAATGGTGAAGCTGTCGCGCACCAGTTTGGGCTTTTTGGCCTTGACCGGCTTTGCCGGCTTGGGCGCTGCTGGCGGTTTTACGGCAGGTTTTACGGCAGGTTTGGCGGCTTTCCTGGCAACCGGCCGTGCCGGCGCGGCTGGCACTGTGGTCTTTTTCAGCGGTACCTTCCTGGTTGTGCTGTTGGCCTGTTTGCGGGTTGCCGGGGTTTTTTTCGCAGTTGCCATGAGTTGCTTTCTTGTTGATTAAACGGTTTATACAGTTTATATCGTTTAATCAACCAGGGTCAAGTCGGCCAGCTCAGGGGCTGGCGACGATCAAGGTCCAGGAGGTTTTCTGCCAGGCCAGTACCTCCTCGCGCAGCAGATGCGCCGACTGCGGGTAGCTGGTGGCCCAGCCGGTGCGGCAGCTCAGCACCAAGCGGTGGTTATCCGTCGTGCTTTCGATCTGCATGCCCTTGAGGTCGGGGTCACGGCGCGCATGGCACAGGATCACCGCCAGCCGCAGGCACAGCAACTGCTGCACAAATACCGGGTCTTCAAAGTCGGCGTCGAGCTTGCGCAGTTTGCCGCGGTGGCCCAGCACCAGCAGGCTCAGCCGGTGCAGCTCAGGCTGCGCAAAGCCCGGCGCGTCCGCATTGTCCAGGATGTAGGCGCCGTGTTTGTGGTAGTCGCTGTGTGAGATGTGGCTGCCGATCTCATGCAGCTGGGCCGCCCAGTCGAGCTTGCGCTGCCAACGCATCAGCTCGGGCGCGGGCAGCGCATGGCTGGCCTGCTGGAGCAGGGTGCTGGCCGTCTTGCTGACACGCTGGGCCTGCGCGGCGTCCACGTCGAACTTGCGGGCCAGACGCTGAACCGTGGTCGAGCGCAGGTCGGCGGTGTCGCGCTCGCGGTCCAGCAGGTCATACAACACGCCATGGCGCAAGGCACCTTGCGCCACCTGCATCTGCGTGATGCCCAGCAATTCAAAAACAGCCCGCAGCACGCTGATGCCGCCGCCAATCACGGCGCGCCGGTCGTCCTTCATGCCTTCCAGTTTCAGGCGGTCCGCGCTTTGTGCCCTGAGCAACCGGTCCAGCAGCCAGTCCAGGCCTTCGCGCGTGACCAGGCCCTGCGGCCAGCCGCCGGCGCTCAGCACATCGGCGACCGCGCCCACCGTGCCAGACGAGCCGTAGGCGACATCCCAGCTTTCCGGGCGGTACAGGGTGACGGCTTCGTCAAGCACCGCCTTGGCGGCTACCTCAGCTGCGGCAAAGGCGCGCGGGGTGAACTGGCCGTCGGCAAAATACTTCATGGACCAGGCCACGCTGCCAACCCGGTAGGACTCCATCACCAGCGCCTCAAGGCCCTTGCCGAGGATCAGTTCCGTGGAGCGTCCGCCGATGTCGATGACCAGGCGCCGTTCTTCGGACTGCGGCAGCATGTGGGCCACGCCCTGGTAGATCAGGCGTGCTTCCTCGCGGCCAGAGATCACGTCGATGGGAAAGCCCAGCACCTGGTGGGCGCGCAGCAGGAACTCGTCGCGGTTGCGGGCTTCCCGCAGCGTCTGTGTGGCGACGGCACGCACCTCGCCCTTTTTGAAGCCGGCCAGGCGCTCGCCGAAACGCGCCAGGCAGTCCCAACCACGCTGCATGGCTTCCGGTGTGAGGTTGCGGTCGCCGTCCAGGCCGTTGCCCTGGCGCACGGTTTCCTTGAGGTATTCGGTGCGGTGAATCCGGGCGTGGTCGAGACGGCCTATTTCGAGGCGAAAGCTGTTGGACCCGAGGTCCACCGCGGCGAGGCGGGTTCCATTTTGCATGTGGGGGCGGTGAGCGGGTGGTTGGGGGGCGAAGCCAGCATAGCATTCGCGCAAAACCCGCATGGCTGTTCTAGCCGATCAGGCGTCCGTCGGCGGTCATCATGCTTTGCGTGACGTAGGTGTTGCTGCGCCGCTGCGGGTTGAAGCGAACCAGAAAGCCTGCAGCTTGAGTTTCATGCCATTGGCAATACGTTCGACTTCGCCTTGGTAGGCGGCATGGTCCTGCGCGGTCGCATACACCGCGCCCAACTCGCTCATGCCCATCACCGACAGCGTTTTGAGGGCATAGGCAATCTGCTCCTGGCGCGCGGCAAAAATCGGAAAAGTCTGCTCGTCGATGTCCATGCTGGAGTTTTGCAGCCACGGGGCGGCGTGAGCAATGCCAACGCCGTCTTTCTGCAGCTGTGTCACGACCAGGCCGGCCATCTGGTCGCCCACGCTGCCCGAGAGCACGACGCAGGCGGAGTTGTCACGCACCGAAGCCAGTGCCTTTTGCACGCTGGCCGGCGTGCCGTCGGTTTCCAGGGACACATGCTCCACCCGCCGCCGCGAATGCCACCGCGTGAGTTGATGTCCTGCCAGGCCGCGCGGGAGCCGATCAGAAAGTCCTTTGAGACGTCCTGCTGATTCAGCGAATAGTCCGCCAGTTGCGCAACCATCAAGCTGCGGGGTGCTGCACGCCCTTTACCCAGTTGCGCCAGGGCTGGTGCCGCTACGCAGGCGGCAACCACGCTGGCTTGTTGCAGGAATCGGCGGCGGCCTGAAGTCGATTTTTTAAGCAACATGGTGAAATTCTTGATAGTCATGTCTGAAAAGCGGCCTGGAAACGGTTCACAGGAACTATAAAATTCATAGCTACTTGCGCCCGTAAAATGGGCATCGTGGCTATTTTTTCAGGTGAAAAAGGGCTCGGATAGGCTAAAAAGCCAAAATAGGCAAAGAAAAAGGCGCAACCTGCGCCTTTTCTGGAAAGCGAAGTTTTAAGCGACCTGCTTATCGTGCTGGGGCGGGAGGTATCAACACACTGTCAATCACATGAACCACGCCGTTGGTGGCTTGCAGATCGGCGGCTTGAACCATGCCATCTTCCACCGTCACAAATGTACCGGCTTTGGACAGCGCGATATTCGCGCCATTGACGGTTTTTGCATTGCTGTTTTTGACATCAGCCGCCATGACCTTGCCAGGCACCACGTGGTACGTCAAAACAGCTCTGAGACGAGCTGGGTCTTTGCCCAGATCTTCCATGGTTTTGGCGGGGACTTTGGCAAATGCTGCATTGGTAGGTGCAAAGACCGTGAAAGGTCCAGTACCTTTGAGCGTATCGGTTAATCCGGCCTTGACGACCAGACTGCTAAGTGTGCTGAGTTCTGGTTTTGCGGCCAGTGTGTCTGCCACAGACATGGGCTTGGACTGGGTTGCGCAACCCGAGAGGGTTGCAACGATCGCTGCGGCGATCAAAATACGGCGATTGAAAAAAATGGTCAACATCAAAGTTACTCCTGGTTAATGACACTGCGAAGCATAGGAGAGATAAGTGACAAAACCGTGACAGCCGGTTGAGCTCTGTGTGGCGCGAGCGCATTGCTGTCATCAAGTTTTTCCGGCTGGCGGGACGCTTGTCATGACTTTGTCACAGTAGGTTCTTACAGTTTTGTCATGTTCCTTACTAACCCGAAAGGTATTTCCATGAAACTGAGCCTTAAATTCTCTTTGATCGGCGCGGTAGCTGCTGCAGCCGTCGTATTTCCAGTCATATCTATGGCTCAGGGTGCTACCGGGGCTGGTGCCAGTTTTCCGGCACCGTTGTATTCGAAATGGGCTTCTGAATACAACAAGGCAACCGGCGTCAGAATTAACTATCAATCCGTCGGTTCTGGCGCAGGTTTGCGTCAAATCGAAGCCAAGACAGTCGATTTCGGCGCCTCGGATGCGCCTTTGACGGATGCCGTACTGGCCCAAAAAGGTTTGGTTCAATTTCCTACCGTGATTGGCGGTGTGGTGCCGGTGGTCAACATCAAAGGCATTGCTCCTGGCCAACTCAAGCTCAACGGCCAACTTTTGGGTGACATTTACCTTGGCAAGATCACCAAGTGGACTGACCCGGCCATCAAGGCGCTGAACCCAACGCTGGCTTTGCCCGATGAGGCGATTGCGCCTGTGCGGCGTGCTGATGGTTCAGGAACCACCTTTATTTTTACCAACTACCTGAGCAAAGTTAACCCGGAATGGAAGACCAAAGTCGGTGAAGGTACCGCTGTGAACTGGCCTTTAGGTGCGGGCGGTAAAGGAAATGAAGGCGTTGCCGCTTTTGTTGGACGTTTGCCAAACTCGATCGGTTATGTTGAGTACTCGTATGTGAAACAAAACAAAATGACGTTTGCACAAGTTCGAAATGCAGCGGGAAATTTTGTTTCGCCTGACGATACGGCTTTTAAAGCTGCTGCTGTCGGTGCCGACTGGACCAAGAGTTTTTTCCAGATTTTGACCGAGCAGCCCGGTAAAGACGCCTGGCCTATCACTGGTGCTACTTTTATCCTGATGCAAAAAGTACAAGATAAACCTGCCCAGGCAACAGTTGTTCTGAAGTTTCTTGAGTGGGCTTATAAAAACGGTGACAAGATGGCCGAAGAACTTGACTATGTGCCTATGCCAGCCAACGTGAAGGCTGTGATTGAGAAGTCCTGGGCTGAAATCAAAGACGCATCTGGCAAACCGATTGCTTTTAAATAATTTTCCAGTTTATCGGCTTGTGCTTAACAGGGGGACCACTGCGTG
>Ga0105046_10003526_pt1 | contig 24807 bp, 15 predicted proteins | sample MAT03_FD_78385 | JGI IMG/M metagenome (GOLD analysis project Ga0105046, IMG submission 78385) | Freshwater microbial communities from Lake Fryxell liftoff mats and glacier meltwater in Antarctica - MAT-03 (megahit assembly) | ecosystem: Environmental > Aquatic > Freshwater > Ice > Liftoff...
AGCACGGCGACGACGAGCCACGAGAGCCCGGCGATGCGATGCTTGGACGGCGTGTCGCCGACGACGACGAGGTAGCCGTCGCGCTCGAGGAGAATCGGCTGCTCGATGCGCACCGCCGACACCCAGTCGCGAGGAATCGCGATGAAACCGTCGGCGTCCGCGCGCGGCTCGAGCGTCGTCCCGACCACATCGTAGAGCACCGGCCCGGTCTCACCGGTGCGCGGCACCATCACGTCGTCACCGTTGATCGCGTAGTCACCGAGCGCCGCACTGAATGCGACGGTGCCGGGCAGCACGACCGCGCCCTTTTTCGGATCGGTGTTCGCGGCGGGCACCTCGATGCCGGTGTGCAGCTTCGCGAGCGCAGCCTCGCGCTCGGCCTCGGGGATCCGCGCGACGAAGGAGTGGAACGCCTTGCCCTTGCCGACAGCGAGGTACGGATAGCCGAGCGCGGCGACCTTGCGCTGGGCATCCGCCGCGTCGGGATACGAGTCGATGCCGAGCTGCACGCGGGCATCGGGTGGGTGCACGACGACGCGGACGCGCTCGCCGACGCCGACCGGCACTGCGCCTTCGGCCGACGCGATCTTGCGGGTCTCGCCACCGCCACCGATCGCCGACCACAGCGCGCCCGGCTCGGCATCGATCGTGCGGATGATGTTCTCGTCGCGCAGATACTGCTCGATCCAATCGGCACCCGCGTCGCGATCGAGACGCAGCATGCGCCCCTCGAAGGTGCCTTCGAACTCGTCGCGGACCTTCTCGTCCTTGCCGCGAGGAATCGCCGCGAACAAGCTGCCGCCGCCCTCGGTGATCCGCAGGTACCCGACATACCCGGCGCGCGTCGTCATGCGCGCCGCGTGGCGAACATCGGGCGTGCCGTGGATCTTCACGTACTCGTCGTGGAGACCGTCCGGCATCTTGCCGTTCTTCGCGACCAGGGCCGCTTCGCCGAGATCGCGGGGCTCGTTGCTGCGCAGCCAGTAGCGGAAGTCGGAGAACATCGACGCGAGCAGATACACACCGACGCCCGCGACGAGCACCGACAGAAACGGTGTGCGTCCCTTGCCGATGCGACCCGTCGGCGGATCGACCGGTGCATCGTCGGCGCCGCCACGCATGCGCGCCACGACTCCGTCGACGCCGAGCGCGTCGATCTCGTCGAGATCGAGCGCGTCCTCGTCGAGTTGCCCTGGTCGGGGCGCGACCGGGGCCTTGCTGGCCTTGGGTGCGGCCGCCGGCGCCGGGGCCGGTGCGGGCTTCTCGTCGTCCGCTTCGCTCACGCTGCGTCGTAATACCACGGTGCGAAGCGAGAGACCGCACGGACGGCGAAAGGTTCCCGGGCGCGGCACCGGGCGAGCGACCCGTTCGGGAACCGCGGCGAGTCGCCGACTCGTATCGTCGGGCGCCCGGCACGCCTCGATGCTTCGACGATGCCGGCCGGTTTCGTGCCAGATCCTCAAGCGCGGCCCGACCCCAGGCGATGACCGCCCGAGGTGAACTTGCTGGTCATGCGTCGTCGACGTCTCGCGCGGTCGATGTGGCTCGGCGCGATCGCTTCGGTCGCGGTGCTGGGCACAGCGCAGGCCGCCGACTCGCCGATCTCCTACGGCCGCCGCACCGCGAGCCCCGAAGGTGCGATCGCGACGGAGTCGAGTCAGGTGCTCCCGAAGTGGACCCCCGCCGCCTCGATCTCGTTGTCGCACGAGGTCGGAATCGATCGGCCGACCACGCGCGCCGATCTGCGCTCGCGCACCGGTGCCGATCTCGCGATCGCGTTCGGCCTCTTCAACTGGGTCGAGCTCTCGGCCCAGCTCCCGCTCGTGCTGCGCCAGCGCATCGCGACGGCGGGCGGCGACATCACTTCGGGTGGCCTCGGCGACGTGCGTGCGGGTTTGAAAGGCACGCTGCTGCGATTGCCGCGGCGCGGCCTCGGTCTCGGCGTGATGTTCGACGTCACGGCGCCGACCGGCAGCGGCTCGCGCATGCTCGGCCTCGGTGCGCCGAGCTATGCACCGCAGCTCTTGCTCGAGTTTCGCGGTGCGCGAGCGATCCGTACCGCGCTCGCGCTGGGCTACATCGTCCGCAACGATCACGTGACGCTCGGCCACACCGTCGGCGACGAGATCACCGTACGCGGTGCGGTGCGTGTGCCGCTGTCGGCGGTGCGATCCATCGCGGTCGTCGGTGAGGTCGACTCGCGCATCGGCCTGGTCCGCGGGGCCCAGCACGGCGTCGGCGGCCGACTCGGTCTGCGGGGACAGACGCGCGCGGGAATCATCATCGGCGCGTACGCGACCGCTGCCGCGCCTACGGCATTCGGCACCGGTGAGGTCGGCGGACTCTTCGCGATCGGCTGGGCGCCCCCGGGGCGCACCGGCAACGAGCGGGCATTTCACGGCAGCGAGCGGCCGCGTGCGACGGCGCTCGCACTGCGTCACGACGCGCTCGCACGGCGCAGCACGCCCCAGGCCGCGCCGATCGACGCGCGCGATCCAGACGGCGACGAGGTCTACGCGAGCGCCGATGCGTGCCCGAGCGCCGCAGAGGATCGCGACGGCTTCGCGGACGGCGATGGCTGTCCCGAGCTCGACGATGATCGCGACGCGATCGCCGACGCGTTCGATCTGTGTCCGCGAGCACCCGAGATCGTCAACGGTGCGCTCGATGTCGACGGTTGTCCGGACCGTCGCGATGCGAACGGCACGATCGTGACGATGTCGCAGGTCGACTGGTCGGCACTGACGCCCGAGCTCGCGTTCGTCGACGCCACCGACGCGCTGACGCCGGAGAGTCTCGTCGCCCTCGACGGGTGGATCGAGCTCGCGCGGCTCAACCCGTGGATCACGCGCCTCGAGCTCGCGGTCTACGTGCATCCATCGAAGGACCCGACCGCCGATCGCGGCCGCGCACAGGCCCGGGCCGATGCGATCGTCGCGCGCGTGCGCACTGCGGGGCTCGATCCGTGGCGCGTCGAAGTGCGCGAGCTGGGTGCGGTGCCTGCCGATCTCGCCGAGCGCACCCGGGTCGCGGTGATCGGCGGCGCGACCGAGCACACCGCGCTCGCGCCGGAGCCGAGCGCGATGCGCCGCTGGATCGCGAGCGAGACCCGCACCGCACCGCCGAAGGTCGACTTCGCGGCGCAGGGGCCCTGATCACGCATCCGGTTCCCGCGCATCTGCTTTACTCGCGGAAGATCCACAGGTCGCGGCGATAGACGATCTTCGCGCCGTCACGCGCGAGGATGCTGACGCGATTGCCACCGGGCTCGAGCGGCACGTCGGCCGCGAACGCGAGCGCACGTGCGTCCGCACCGTCGGTCGCGTCGTTCGCGAGGTAGAAGATCTTGCGATCCGTGCGCCCGGTACCAGGCGGACGCACGAGCACCGCGACGTCGCGCGCGCGCTCGACATGACGCACCGTGCCCGCGACCTTCGCCGTCGGCCCCGCCGTCGTGCGCGGCACCTCGTCGAGATCGACGGTCGGCGGCAACACCTGGATGCGCGTCGCGGGCCGCAGCTTCGTGCTCGTCGCGCCGGCCGGCGCGAGCCCCTCGAGATCCGCCGGCAGATACATGCGGCGTCCGTGACCGCCACCATCGATCACGAGATACCCGCCCTGCTGGGCGACGACCTCGAGCTGAACACCGGCGGTCGCGGTCGCGACGACCGTGCTCGACGGGTGCGCACCGGCGTACAAACGCGCATCGGTCGTGCCGACCTCCACGCGCTCACGCACCGGCGACGCGACCGGCTTGTCGGTCAGCACGCGGAAGCTCAGACGATCCTGCGTGCTGGTGCGCAGCTTCGCGTCGCCGACCACGAGCTCGAGCTCGAGCGGCACCGCGGGATCGGCCTGGTCGCGCATCGTCAGCCCGAACGCACCCATGCGACTCGCGCCGGGTGCGAGCACGCCGAGATCGTAGAAGCCCTCCTCGAGCAGCCCTTGGCGACCGCTCAGGTTGCGCAGCAGCACGCGCGTGTCGGGGCTCGTACCCGGGCCGGCGTTGTTCGCCTCGAACGCGAGCAGCACCTTCTCGCCGGGCTGCAGCACGCCGTCGCCGTTGCCGACGATCACGGGCAGCGGCGGCTGCTTCTCGCCGTCGGGCACCGGCCGCAGCGGAGCGGCGCTCGCCAGCGCGGGATCGTCGATGATCCAGTACGAGTACGACAGCGCGGGCCGCTTCGTGCCCGCGATCTCGAACCGCGTGCGCGCCGTCGCGAGCGGAGTCTCGGTCGCCGGACCGGCCTGCACGGTGATGCCGAGCGCATCGGTGAAGTCCGCGTGCCATGGCATAACGTGCAGCTTCACGGTCCGCGTCTCGGTCTTGCCCGCCGCGATCTTGCCGAACAGCACCTCGATGCCGTCGAGCTCGTCGTGGACACAATCGGTGATGCTCCAGACCCGATGCGCGTCAGTGGTGCCGGTGTTCGTCACCGTGATCTCGAGGCCGAACGGCGCGCCCGCGACAACCGGTTGTGCAGCGACGATGGTCGCCTTCGTCGTCAACGTCGGTGCGGCCGCGGCGGCAGGTCCAGCGCTCCAGTCGACGCGCTGCTCGCCGAGTGCCGCGCCGATGCGCGCATCCTCTTCGATGCGGATCCGGTCCGCGGTGTCGAGCATCGCCTGCGTGCGCGCCTTGGGGTCGGACTTCGCCGCCATCGCGCGCGCGAGCTCGTAGGCGATGCGCACTTCGGGATCACCGAGGTCCTCGGGGATCGGCGTCATCAGGCCGGTCGTCGTCGACGGCGGGATCGCCCGCGTCGCGAGGTACGGCACCTGCGGGCCGGTGCCGAGCGCCGCGAGCTGCTTCGCGTTCGGCTCGTGCTTCGCGGACGGCAGGTGCGCCACGCGAGAGCGCTCGCGCGCGCCCTCGAAGCGCTCTTCGTCGAAGTAGCGGACGACGCCCGGGATCCCCGACATCTCGACGGGCGTGAGCTCCACGTCCGGCACGACACCCGTGCTCTGCACCTTTTTTCCGCCCGCGACGAGCCACTCGGCGACCGTCAGCTTGAGCGCGAGCTCCTGCCCGTACGGCGCCGCCGCGCGGACCATCTGCACGGTGCCCTTGCCGAAGCTCGTGCGTCCGACGACGACCGCGCGACCGAGCGCCTGCAATCCACCGCCGACGATCTCCGCCGCGCTCGCCGACTCTTCGTCGAGCAGCACGACGATCGGTACCTCGACGGGGATCGCGACCTCCGGCTCCGCCTCGGCGACCTCGTTGCCCGCGGCACTGCGCACCGCGACGAGCTCGCCCTGCGTGACGAATGCATCGATCAGCTCGCCGGCCTGGGGCAGCACGCCGCCGGTGTTCCGGCGCAGATCCAGCACGATGGCGCTCGGCGTCGCGAGCTTCGCGAGCGCCTTGCGGGCCTCGTCCGCGGTCTGCTCCTGGAACGACGCGATGTCGAGATACGCGACCTCACCGGGTAGCTGCACCGAACGCACGCTGTCGATGCGAATCGTCCGGCGCTCGACCTCGATGCGCACCGACTTGCGGGCGCGATCGAGTGTGAGCAGGACCTTGCTGCCGACCGGTCCGCGCAGCTTCTTCTGGGCTTCTTCGGCGGACATGTTCACGGTCGACTCGCCGTCGATCGTCATGATGATGTCGCCCGGCAGCACCCCGGCCTTGTCCGCCGGCATGCCGGGCAGCACGCTCACGATCAGAATGCGCCGCGCCTCGGGCCTGATCTCGGCACCAACACCGCCGAACTCGCCCTTCGTGCGCACGCCGAGATCCGCGTGCTGCTCCGGGGTGAGCAAGATGGTGTGTGGATCGAGCGGTGCGAAGAGGCCATTGATCGCGGCGTACTCGAGCTCGTGCAGCGCCTGCGGCTCGAGGTCGAGCACCGACTGCGAGAACTCGAGCACTTCTTCGAGCCGGCTCGCGGCGCCGCCGAGCGTCGTGATGTCGGTGAGCCCGAAGCTCTGCGTCATCGATCGCACGCGCACGCGCAGCGAGTCGCCCTGCACGTCCGCGAAGAATTCGGGCGTGTGCTCGCCGAGCGCATCCGCGGCCGCGAGCAGCTGACCGCGAGGATCGAAGCGCGCCGGATCGAAGTAATCGGTCTCCACCTCGAACGCGCACCAGATGAGCAGCGGATACGCGTGCTGCGACAGATCCGGCGGCTCGAGCGGGGCGGGATTTTCGGCGCCGGCATCGTCGCCGACGGCCTCGACCTTGCCGACGTCGTCACCCTTGCCCCCGTCGCCGCGGCATCCGAGCAACGCGAGCGCCACGGCGTACGACCAAGCGGCGGCGCGACGAGTCGGATGCATCATCTCTTATGGTGGCGCAGCTTACCCCGCCGTGCTGCAGGTCCAGGCCGCATGTCGACGGCCCGCGTTCCGCGCGATACGGTTTGATCTACGATACGTCGCGTCGTTGATTGCTTTGGTCGCGAGGGGCCGGAGAGATCCCGACGAAGCCCCCGACATCGCGTCCGCCAGTTGCTGGCACAGGATCTGTAGTGGGGGTCACGCGTGCGAGCCCCGCTCCTCACCTGTCTGCTCCTGTCCTCGGTGCCCGCGTGTGCCGACGCGCCGATCACTCCCGACCAGCTCGAGGCCGATGGTGTGCTCCGCGGAACACCGCGGCAGCAGTCCGATCAAGCATCGTTCTCGGCCCCGCGCGGGGCAGTGCAGCGCGCGAGCGTCGTGGCGCTGTCGAGCGTGCTCGCGACCCAGCAAGGTGGTGCGCTCGAGGATCGTGACCACTTCGTCGCGAGCGTCGGTGCGATCCATCTGCACGTGCGCGCCGACGGCATCGAGTCACCGCGTCCGGTCTCGTTCCGGTGGATCCACGGCGACCAAGCGATCGTCGTGCCCGGCACGCTCGAGACCTCGGGCGCGCTGCAGCACGCCGCGAGCGTCGAGGTCCGGCCGCATCAAGTCGGCCCGTGGCGCGTCGAGGTCGCGACCCAAGGCAGCTCCGCCGAACCGCCCGAGGTCATCTACAGCCGCGAATTCACCGTCGAGTGACGCCCTTTGTCGCCCCGATCCTCGACGGCGGAGATCGGGTAGGCTCGGGCGCCATGGTGAACGCCGACCCGGGACTGCCCCCAGACATCATCGAAGCCTTCGCACGCGGTCTGTACTTCGTCGCGAGCGTCGATGACATCGAACCGCGCGAGGCTGATCTGCTGCGCAACCTGCTGCGCGAGACCGAGTCGCCGCTCACGCTCGACGATCTCGCGAGCAAGGACTACGGCCCCGGCGACATCGCGATCGCGCTCGAGACCTCGTTCTTGCGCCGCGTGTTCATCCGCGCCGCGGTCGCGATGGTGAAGGCGGACGGCCGCTTCACCGATGGTGAACGCCGCGCGCTCGGTCAGATCGCCGACGCGTTCGGCATGAACAACGCCGAGTTCGGCGACCTCGAGCAGGAAGCCGCGCGGGTCCAGCTCTAGCGACCCGCGAGGTGGCGTCCCGGTTGCGGCGGGAATGGGCCCGCGCCGCATCCAGTCTGATTCGCCGACGACTTCGGGCCCCCGGTTCTTCGATTTTGCAGTTTCGGTCAGGAGCGCGAGCACATGGGCATCATCAGCTTCATCAAGAGTCAGCTCATCGACATCATCGAGTGGCTCGATGACACCAACTACACGCTCGTGTGGCGCTTCCCGGACGAGGACCACGAGGTCAAGAACGGCGCGAAGCTGATCTGCCGCCCCGGGCAGTGCGCGATCATGGTCAACGAGGGCAAGGCCGCCGACATCTTCGGGCCCGGCACGCACACGTTGTCGACGCAGAACGTGCCGATCCTGTCGACGCTGCGCGGGTGGAAGTACGGGTTCGAGAGCCCGTTCAAGGTCGAGATCTACTTCATCAACCTGCGGCAGTACCTCGATCAGAAGTGGGGCACCGCGAATCCGGTGCTCGTGCGCGATCCGGAGTTCGCGATCGCCGGTCGTCCGGGCCGCGTTCGCATCCGTGCGTACGGCGCGTACAACTTCAAGATCACCGAGCCGCGGCTGTTCTTCGACGAGATCGTCGGCACGCAGGGGCTCGTCACGACCGACGAGATCGAGGCATACCTCAAGCCGCGCATGGTGTCCGCGTTCTCGCAGGCCGCCGGCAAGAGCGAGCTGTCGGTCGCCGACATGGCTGGGAACTACGACGTGCTCGCGACCGCGGTGCGGGGCACGATCGAAGAGGACTTCAAGAAGCTCGGCATCACGCTGACGAGCTTCCTCGTCGAGAACATCTCGCTTCCGCCCGAGGTCGAGGCTGCGCTCGACGCTGCGGCCGCCCAGTCGGCACGCGGCGTCGACAACACGCTCGCGTGGGAAGGCATGCAAGCGGTTCGCGATGCGGCGCGCACACCCGGGACCGCCAGTGGCGTGATGCAGGCGGGCATGGGTCTCGGCATGGGCGTCGGCATGGGCCAGATGATGTCCGGCGCGATGGGCCAGGCAATGCCCGGCTATCCGCCGCCGGGGTATCCGCCGCAGCCTGGTTATCCGCCGCCCGGCTATCCGCCGCCGCCCGGCTATCCGCCGCCGCCCGGCTATCCGCCGCCGCCCGGCTATCCGCCGCCGGCCGCTGCCCCCGCCCCCGCCGCCGCTGCTGCTGCTGCACCGACGTCGCTCGAGGAGAAGCTGCGCGCGCTCAAGGGTGCGTTCGATGCCGGCCTGCTCACCGAGGACGAATACAAGAACAAGCGCGCGCAGCTGCTCGGCAGCCTGTGATCACTTCGTTCGCGTGACGCGTCGCGTCCACGCGACGACGTCGGTGATGAACGTCGTGTCGACGCGACGCTCGACGCGGTAGCGCTCGGGCGTCGACGTGCCGGGCTCGGGCTTGAACAGGTGATCGAGGTCGTCGTAACGGCGGACCTCGAGCTTCACGCGTGCCCGCTTCGCCGCTTTCTCGAGCGGGGTGACGTCGGCGATCGCATCGACCTCGAAGTCTTTGCCGCCCTGCGCGAGCAGGACCGGCACCTTCACGCGCGCGATGAGCTCGGCCGGGCGCACCGCGAAGATCTCGCGCAGCCACTGCGCCTGCGGCTCGAGCTCCGCGGGAATCGTCTTGCCCCTCACAATTTCGTCGATCATCGACTTTTGTTGCGCTCGCGCGTCGTCGCGGACGTCCGGCGGAAGCTCCTCGAGGCGCCCCGCCGCCTGGGCGCGCAGCACCTGCTCGTACGGACGCCCGGGCGTCGCGAGCAGCACGATCGCGTGGATGTCCGCGGCGCGCTCGTTCGCGAGCGACAGCGCGCGCAGCCCACCTTCGCCGTGACCGACGACGACCACGCGATCGGGATCGACCTCGGGCTGGATCGACAGCACCGCGAGCGCGCGGCGAGCATCGGCGAGCTGCGCGAGAAAACCACTGTCGCCTGGAGCACTCTTGCCGCGACCGCGCTCGTCGAAGCGCAGCACGACGAAGCCAGCCTCGGCGAGCGCGTCCGTCAGCTCGTGCGTGCCGAGGTCCACCGGCGGCGGTCCGGCGAAGCCGTATCGATCCTCCTGACCGGTCGCCGAGAGCAGCAGCACGGCGGGCAACGGCCCCGGCACGTCGGGTACGAGCACCTCGCCGGCGAGGGTCGGCTCGTTGGGCTTGCCGGGCAGCTCCACCTCGCGCACGACAAAGTGTGCGTTCGCCGGCTTGGTCCACACGAGCCGCCGCGGACCCGTGATCGTGAAGCTCGGCCACGACGCCTCGTCGACCGCGACGATGCGGAGATCCGACGCCTCGACCTCGATCGCGAAGATGCGTCCGTTCACGAGCGTGACGGTCTCGCCGAGGCTCGTCTCGATGCGAATCCTCTCGCCGCCGTCGGTCGCCTCGAGCACGCGACCGGTCCACTCGATCGGCGGACCTCCAGAGAGCGAGAGCAGCCGCCACTGCATGGGAGTGGTGCCGATCTCGCGCAGCCCGTACATCAGCTCGGCGTGCAGCAGCGCCGAGTGGGCCATGAACGCGGTATCGACTCGATCGGGATCGTACGTGACCTCGTCGTCGTGCGTGCCGTCGCCGATCGCGAGCGTGTCACCGCGACGTTCGAACACCAGCTCGGCCGCATCGCTGCGCTCGAAGCCGCGGACGAGCCGACCTCGAGCATCGAGCACGAGCTCTCCGAAGCTCCGTGCGGGCGCGCGACCGGGGAGACGCAGCTCGATGCGCGTCTCGAAGCGATGGTTGCCGTCGCCATCGACACCGACGTAACGTCCCCACGAGCTACCGATCGACTGCCCCGCCTGACCGATCTCGAACTGGCGCACCTCGCCCACGCGATAGACCTTCGCGATGTCGACCGCCGCACGCAGCTGCGTGGCGCTCGCGCCCTTGGTCGGCGTGGTCGTGTCCTCGCCCGCCGGCGGCGGCGTCAGACAACCGCTGCACACGAGGAGCAGCAGCCACCAGCGCAAGCGAGCACGGCGAGCCACGGGCGCCACGCTAGCGCGAATCCAACGCACCGCCGGTGCTCCGCGGGAGATCGCCTCGGCACGCTGCGCAGCGGGGAATCACCAGTCGATCGGCGCACGCACGACCGCCGTGATCTGGACAGAACGCGGTCCGAGAGCGGCGCGGCCCACGATCCGCGAAGAACCACACACCCGCGTCGCTTGGCGCTTCCCAACCGGAAAAAATAGTCTATAAGAGTCGCCCGACGGGCTCGTAGCTCAATTGGTAGAGCAGTGGACTCTTAATCCGCGGGTTGTAGGTTCGATTCCTACCGAGCTCACGAAAAGCCCCGCGTTCGCAAGAGCGCGGGGCTTCTGCTTTGGTTCGCGCCGTACGGGGCGCGTTCAGAAATCCGCGTCGAGTCGCAGCACGATGTTCGCGACGACCATCAGCGCGAGCAACACACCGGCGAACCAGTAGAGCCGCACGTATCCGGGCGACAGCAGCAGGTGCAGCGGAGCTCGCTGCTGTCGAACGCTCATCGGTGCCGGTGAATCGGACTTCCTGCGCGGCTTGCCGGGCTCGGCGGGTCGATCGCCGCGCGCGAGCGCACGGAGCTGACGCTCGGCATCGACGAGGCGAGCGTCGAGCTCGAGCGCGCGCTCGAGCGACACCTTCGCGTCGCGGTTCTTGCCGAGCCACACCTGCACGCAGCCGCGGTAGTAGTGCCCCGCCGCGACGTCCGGATGCACGGCGATCGTTCGTCCGAGGGCGATATCCGCTTGCTGGAGCTCCGGTTCACCACGCGATAGCGTGTGGAGACGAGCCCATACGACCGCGCAGTCGATGTCCGGGCCGTTCGCGCCGAGTGTGATCGCCTCTTCGAGCAACGCGAGCCCGCGCGAATGTTTGCCGTCCGCGACGAGCCGCAGGCCGGTCATCTCCGCGATCGCGAGCCGCCGCCGTCGCGCCGAGTCCCGAACCTCGCGCAGTGTCGTCGCGACCTCGGTGACGCGCGTGCGCAGGGCATCGTCCTCGTCGCCGAGCGCCCGCGGATCGAACCGTGCTGCGAGCTCGATCCATGCGGTGTCGATCGCGGACGCGTCGGCGTCGCTGTCGACGCCGATGATCGCGATCGGGTCCGCGCCCGCCGCGATGCGAGCCTCGAGCGCCGCGAGCTCGTCGCCGAATCGCGCGTGATCGCTGCCCCGGCTCGCCGAGCCCTCGATCATCTGGCAGTGCCACAGCACGCCGAGCAGCTGCGCGACGCGGGGCGCCGACGCGTCGGGCATTTCGCACAGCTCGGCGACCGCCGCCTCGGCACCGCTCGCGAGGTAGCCGATCACGGAGCCGTCCTCGGCGCGGAACTTGAACTGGTCGACGTAGCGAGCCAGCGCCGGGGTCGCTCGAAAGCGGCCATTCCATGCCGCACCGAGCTCGCGACGCACGCGGGTGTTGTCGTAGCGCGCCGTGATGCCGCGGTGGATCAGCTCGAGCACGCCGACCGGGAGCAACGTGTCATCGTCGGTGCCGCCAGCGACGAGCAGAACCTGCCCCTGCTCGAACGCGAAGAGATCGAGCAGTCGCCGCATGCACTGCGCGCGCAACAGGGAAGCGAGCTTCTCCTGCGTGAGCACACCAGTCTCGACGAGTCGCTCGCCGATGCGCTTGTCACGGTTGCCTTTCGCAGCGACGTCGATCGCCGCACGACTCGCCATGCCTTGTGCGATCGCAAGCTCGCCGAGTCGCGATCCGTCCTGAACCCAATCCGTCCACGTCGGCATGCCGCTGCGAAAACGAACCTGCCGCGTGCCCGCGTTCGGGGCGTGCTGATCGATCTCCAACTTGCCGGTGAAGCGTCGCGACAACAGGCCGAACAGCAGCGACGGCGGCGGAATCCGGGCCAGGTCGACGGTGGTCTGCGACTGATCGATCTCGTTCACTACGGCGTGAGGCGAGAGCCTACCAGCTCGCTCGCGATGCGCGGGGTCGTGCAACCCGTTCGGGGGCGATCGTTCGGCCAGTCGCGAACGATATCGCCCGCAGGGATTTCGCAGCCGGTGCCGCGCCGCGTCACCGGTGCCCAGAAATGTCACCGGGGGACGCAGCCGTTGCGAGCGATCTTGGTGAGCCCGCGCAGATCATTGTCGTTTTCCTTTCGGCGGGCCGCGGCGAGGGCTCTGCACTCGTGCACGCTAGTCGGCCACCCATGCGCGCTGCGTCCCACCTCGAAAAGCCCCGCCTCGCACGTTCGCGCAACGCGGCCGGCTTCACCCTCATCGAGCTCATGGTCGTTTCGACGATCATCGGCCTGCTCGCAGCCGTCGCGATCCCGGGTGTCTCGGCGTACTTCCGCCGGGCCAAGACTGCGGAAGCGCGCCTCCAGCTCGCGAAGCTGTTCGACTCGACGAGCGCGTACTTCAACGCCGAGCACGTCGATCGCGGCGACGTCGCCCTGCTCGCGCAGGGCGCTGCCATCACAAACGCGGCGACCCATCGCTGCCCGTACCCGACGAACCAGCCCGCCGGCGGGGCCGCCGGTTTCACGCCCGCGGTCGACTGTAACCTCGGCCCGGGCGGCCGCTGCGTACCGTCGCTCGGCGGCGGCGGTGCGGGTTACTACTCCTTCGCGGACTGGGCGGACAACGCGATCTGGAACTCGCTCAACTTCCAGCAGGAACAGGCGCACTTTTTCCACTACGACTTCATCGCCGCCAACGATCTGCAGGGCTATGGCTCTTGCCAGTTCACCGCGCAGGCGTTCGGCGACCTCGACGCCGACCTCACCTACTCGACGTTCGAGCGCAGCGGCGCGGCCGATCGCAACGGCGTGAATGCGGCCGACGGCCTCTACATCGACCTCGTCGTCGAGTGATCGCGGGTCGAGCCCGCGCGAACGTGACAGCCGGGTGGGCGGCGTCGTAGGCTCCGCCCGCCATGGACCTGTCGTTCTCGTCCGACGATCTCCGTTTTCGTGACGAAGTCCGCGCTTGGATCGCCGAGTCGTTGCCCGCCGATCTATGCGCCAAGGCCGACGTCGACGCGCACTTCGACATGGAAGAGGTGATGCGTTGGCACAAGCTCCTTCACGCGAAGGGCTGGGTCGCGCCGCACTGGCCGACGCAATTCGGCGGGCCCGGCCTGCCGCCGACGCGTCGCTTCATCCTCACCGAAGAGCTCGAGCTCGCGGGCACGCCGTCGCTGAGCCCGTTCGGGCTGTCCATGGTCGGGCCGGCGATCATGCAGTTCGGTGCGCCCGAGCAGCAGCAGCGCTTCTTGCCGAAGATCCTGAGCGGCGAAGAGGTGTGGTGCCAGGGTTACTCCGAGCCTGGCGCAGGTAGCGACCTAGCATCGCTGCGCACGACGGCGGCGGACGACGGCGACGCGTTCGTCGTCAACGGTCAGAAGACCTGGACGACGTACGCGCAGTACGCCGACTGGATCTTCTGTCTCGTGCGCACCGACGGCAACGTGAAAAAGCAGGCGGGCATCTCGTTCGTGCTGATCGACATGCGCACGCCGGGCGTCGAGGCGCGACCGATGCTGACGATCGGACACACGCCGGCGTTCTGCGACACGTTCTTCGAGAACGTGCGCGTGCCGAAGACGCAGCTCATCGGCCCGTTGCACGGCGGGTGGACGGTCGCGAAGGCATTGCTCGGTCACGAGCGCACGCTCATCGCCGCGGTCGGCCACTCGCAGCGCGCGATCCGTCGGGTCAAGCGCATCGCGGCGGCACAGGGCGTGCTCGACGATCCGAGCTGGCGCGGCCGCATCGCACGGCTCGAGATCCAGCTGCGCGCGCTGCAGATGGCGAACTACCGCACGCTTGCAGGCGCAGCGCTCGGCCACGCACCCGGACCGGAGTCGTCGATCCTCAAGCTGCGCGGCTCGGAGATCCTGCAAAACGCGTTCGAGCTCGCGATGGATCTCATGGGTCCCGACGCGCTCGCATGGTTCAACGAGCCCGGGGTCGTGCCCGAGCTCGAGCAATCGGTCGCTTCGTCGTACTGCTACAACCGAGCGACGACGATCTACGGCGGCTCCAGCGAGATCCAGAAGAACATCATCGCCAAGCTGATCCTCGGCTTGCCGGGCGCCTGACGAGAGCATCATGGACTTCCAGCTCACGGACGAACAGAACCTGCTGCGCGACTCGGTCCGCACGTTCACCAAGCAGCGCTCGCCGATCGGACGGTTCCGCAAGATCCGCGACACTGCGGAAGGTGCCGGCGCCGGCTGGGACCAGGCGGTGTGGCGCGAGATGGGCGAGCTCGGATGGCTGTCGCTGCCGTTTCCCGAGAGCGCCGGTGGCTTCGGCGGCACGTTGGTCGACGTCGGCCTCGTGCTCGAGGCGTTCGGCGCGACGCTGGTGCCCGAGCCGTATCTCGCGAGCGTGGTCTTCGCCGGCACCGCACTGCTCCGCGCCGGGACATCGGCGCAGCACGAGCGCTGGCTCGCGCCGATGATCGAAGGTGCGACGAGCCTCGCGCTCGCGCATGCGGAGCGCGAGCATCGCTTCGATCTCCGACCGCGATCGACGTCCGCGACCCGCGAGGGCGAGAGCTGGCGCGTGCGCGGCACCAAGCCGTTCGTCGCGAACGGGCACCGCGCCGACGTGCTGCTCGTGTCGGCGAGCTCGGGCGGCGACTCGATGCTGTTCGCATTGCCGCGCGATCATGCGGCGCTGCGCGTCGACACGGCGCGGACGATCGACGGGCTCGCGAGCGCGACCGTGACGATCGACGGCATGATCGCCGACGAGCATCGCCTCGCCGGTGGCGACGCTGCGAGCGCGATCGAGCGCGCGCACGATGCCGCCGCGGCGATGGCGGTGTCCGAGGGTCTCGGCATCTGTCAGTCGGTCTTGTCGCTCACGGTCGAGCACCTGCGCACGCGCGAGCAGTTCGGCGTGCCGATCGGATCGTTCCAGGCGCTGCAGCACCGCGCGGTCGAGATGTTCGTCGAGGTCGAGCTCATTCGCTCGATGGCTGTGCTCGCGTCGGTGCGCGGTGGGGACGACGACGACGACGCGCGCCGATCCGCAGTGAGTGCGGCGAAGGCCCAGCTCGCGACGGGCGGTCGCTTCGTCACGCAGCAAGCGATTCAGCTGCATGGCGGCATCGGCATCACCGACGAGCACGACGTCGGTCTGTACTTCAAGCGCATGCACGCGCTCGGCGTGATGTTCGGCGACGAGGAGCACCACGTGCGTCGCTTCGCGGACACGCCGAGCTTCGCCGCGATGTGACGCGGCCTCGCGGTCGCGAGCGCGTCCCGGCCCAACTCTCGACGGAGATCACTTCGTAGCGTCTCCCCCGGGGCGCGGCATTCGCCCGTGCACGCGAAGGTCGGCCTCTGCGCACACATACGGCGCTTTGAACGCCTTTGCCCACGCGAGCGCACCGCCTGTCGCGTGGGGTCGACTACAGAAAACCGCCTTCGATTGCACGTGCGTGTCGCACATGATCGCAACCCGCGGCACAGCGCACGACGCCTGCTTTCTGCGCGCGTGCCGAACATCGTTTCAGTGGAGCAATCGTGTAGCTTGAACCCATGGTGTCGCGATTCGCCGCCCCCCTCGCGGTCACGATCCTGAGCTTGGTCGCCTGCGAGAAAGAACGCGGGTCGATCGATCCGTGCAAAGGTGGTGCATGCGAGACGCAGCCGCCGTGCGAGCTCGGTGACTGCATGGACTCGATGCCGACGCTCGCGCGCTCGCACAGTCCGCTGCAAGGCACCGAGATCGAGTCTGGCGCTGCGTGTCCGCACTTCGATGGTGCGTTGCCGGCGAAGGAGACCGTGCTCGATACGAGCGACATCCCCGAGTTCAAGAAGGGTCGTTCGCGTCGCACCAACATGGACAGCGGCGAAAACCTGCCACAGAACATCGACCTGCACGCGGAGCTGATGCCGCTGCAAGGCCGCATCTTCGAGTGCATCGACATCGCCGCGTGCTACTCGGCCGACATGGATCCGTTCGTGAGCGGCGATCTCGAGTTCCAGTTCGAGCTCGAGCCGAGCGGCAACGTCAGCGCAGTGTCGGTCGTGCCGTCGTCGACGCTGAAGGATCCGGTCGTCGCCGCGTGTGCACGGCGCTCGCTCTTCGAGTTCAAGCTGCCGAAGTACGACGGCGCGCGCATCAACGTCAGCTATCGCGTCGAAATCGGCGACGGCTGAAGCGCCCTCACGGCGTCTCGAGCTCGGCCTCGAACGGCCAGCCCAGCGGCTCCGTGACGAACAGGTGCCCCGGCGCGCGGGCGAACTGCCACGCGCCCCAGCCGTGCACGAGCGCGCCGACGACGACCAACCCGTGGAAGCGTCGCCGTGATGCCGCGCCGCCGAACGCCATCGCGACGATCACCAGTGGTAGCCAGTCGACGGCGAAGCGATAGCCGAACTGGATCTGCCCGCTGTTCTGGTAGAGCAGCGAAGGTACGGCGCTCGCGAGCGCTGCGAGCCACAGCGCCGCGCGCCCAAGGAAGCGCTCGCGGTGCAGCGGCGCGAGCAGCAGCCACGGCGATCCGAGCCACAGCGCCGTGCCGTGGATCGACGCGCGTAGGTGCGGCGCGTCGGCGGACCACTGCGGCAACAGCGTGAGCATGCACTGCAGGTTGCGCGACAGGTACGCGAGATCGAACAGCCCGATCTCCTGGATGCGCGCCTGCCAGCGCGTCTCGAGGAAGCGATGACCGAACTCGAACGGATCCTCGAAACGGATCCAGTTGAACCACGCGAGGGCGACACCGAGCACGACCAGCGGCACGGCGAACCGAATCGCCGCACGGGGGTCGCGACCACCGTGCCACCACCACCAGGCGAACACGATCACGCAGGGCAGGTGGTTGATCGGGCGGCACGCGATCGCGAGGCCGAGCCACACCGCCGCCCACACCGGACTGCGCAACCGCCACGTCGCCGACAGGTACAGCACGAGCGCGAGCGCACCGACGATCTGCGCGGTGAACCAGACCCGACCGTTCGCGGCGAGCAACACCGCCGGTGTCGCGAGCGTCCACGCCGCACCGATCCACAGGTGCTCGCGGCCCTTGCCCGCATCGGTGCCACGCTCGCGGTCGAGCATGCGCACGAGCACTGCGGGGATCAGTGCGCCGAGCAGGAGCGTCAGCAACACATCCGCGGTCGCGAGCCCGAAGATCGCGACGAACGGCAGCAACACGACCGCGGGCCCCGGCGGAAAGCTGACGTACCAGACCTCGGCGCGCGCCGTGATCTCGCCGCGACCGAAGTCCCGCCATTCGTCACCGACGACCCACCAGCGCTCGACCCGAGTCTTGCGGCGCGACTGGACGCACTCACTCGTACGACACGAGAAGCCGCGCACGGTCGATCCATCGGCGAGCTCGAGCGTCGTCACGAGCGCCCAGTCGTCGAAGCGATGCCCCGTGCACGCTTTGGCCGCACGCGCCTTTGCATCGCAGTAGCCCGGCGGCCGCCCCTCGAGCGCGACGCGCCCCTCGAGCCAGCCCTGGGCCATGTGCACGAAGTGGTTGTCGCGGCTCGCCCCGCTCCACTGCTTGCCTGAGAGCACAGCGAGCACGGCGAACGCGACGACGAACACCGCGAGCGCGCGACGGTGATCGTGCCAGATCGAGATCCACCCGCCGCTCACGCCGAGCGCAAGCATAACAACGCGGCTCAGTTGCCGCAGGCGTCCGCGAGATTGTTCTGCACCGTGGTCGCGCCGGCGACCATGATTGGGGCGAGCAGCGCTTGGGCCTGGCACGTCGGCAACAGCGGGTTGTCGCGCACTGTGAAGTCGAGCCCGACGGTCGCGACCGACACGAGGCCGCTCAGCGTCGACAGGCCGGGATTGTCGCGGATCGTGAGATTGCCGCCGACCGACACCAGCGACGGCGCCGCAGAGATCGCCGTCATCGCCGGATTCTCCGAGACGTGGAAGTACTCGCCGACCGAGGCGAGACTCGCGAAGCCCGACACGGTCGGCAACACCTGGCACTGCCGCACCTGCACGCCGCCGCCGACGATCTGCAGCCCCGGCAGGTCGGACGACAGCAGGCTGTCGTTGTCCTGGATCACCACGTCCGACGCGACGACCTGCACTGACGCGAGCCCGGCGAGGTTCGCGAGCGAGAGATTGTTGAGCACGACGAGCTGCCCACCGACGGCGACGAGGCCCGCGAGCCCGTCGACGTCCTGCAGCACGTCGTTGCCCTCGATGCGCACATCTGCGGGCGCAACCTCGAGGCCGATGAACCCGTCGACGTTCACGAGCGCATCGTTCGCGATGACGCGGACGAGATCGCCGACGTCGGTGAGGTTCGCGAGTCCGTCGATCTCGACGAGGTTCGAGTTGCTCACGATCGACAGCACGCCGCCGATCGCCTGTAGGTTCACGAGGCCGTCGAGGTTCGCGAGCCCCGCGTTGTCGTGGATCCACACCGCGTTGCCGGTCACCTGCAGGTTCGCGAGGCCATCGATGTCGGTGAGCACCGGGTTGTGCTCGAGCACGAGGAAGTTGCCGATGCCGTCGAGGGCGGACAGCGCATCGAGGTTGGTCAGCGAGGTGTTGTCGAAGATGATGAGGTTGCCGCCGATCGCGTCGATGCCTTCGACACCGATGAGCGACACGAGCAGCGGATTGCTCTGGATGGTGATGCCGCCGGCGACGAGGCCGAGCGCACTGATACCGGTGAGGCTGCCGAGCGAGCCGTTGCCCTCGATGCGGACATTGCCGGTGGCCTCGGTGAGCCCACCGAGCCCCGCGAGCGACGTCATCGACGCGTTGCGGATCACGAACAGCGTCCCGACGTCGCCTTGGATGCCGATCAGCCCGAGTAGATCGGTGAGCGACGGGTTGTCGCTGACGAGGATGTCGCCCGTGACCGCGTCGAGGCCGGCGAGACCGTCGATATTGTCGAGGACCGCGTTCTCGCCGATCTCGACGCCGCCGACCGCCCCCGACACATTCGCGAGCGGACCCGCGTTGCCGAGCGCGTCCATGTTCCACAGCCGGATGCGGCCACCGACGCTCGACAGCGACTGCAGCCCGTCGAGCGAGGCGAGCGACGGATCGTCGGTGATGAACAGGAAGTCGCCGACGCTGCCGAGCGAGCCGAGCCCGGCGATCGACTCGAGCTCCGGATTGACGGTGATGTAGAGGTAGCCGCCGATGCTCTGCAACGAGTCGAGGCCGTCGAGGTTGCGCAGCCCGAAGTTCTCGCGGATGTCGAGCGACCCACCGACGCTACGCAGGCAGTCCAGCTCGGACAGCGACTCCTCTTCGTACTGCTGCACGAAGAGCGAGCCGGAGACTTCCTCGAAGCCCTCGAGCGCCGCCGCATCGTCGGCGTCGCGGACGACGAAATCGCCGACGAACGTGCCGAGGTTGCACTTGGGATCGGTCGTGCTCGACGACTCCGAGGACGACGACGAGGACGACGACTCCGAGGACGACGACTCCGAGGACGTATCCGTCGAGATCGTCGTCGGCCCCGCGCTGGTTTCGACGCTGGTCAACGTCACCGTGTCCGAGATCGTCGTCTCGGGCCCCACATCATCGGACGAGGTCGTCGGTTCAGTCGTGCTGCCGTCGCTCGACGACGATGCATCGGTGCCCGCCGATGCGAAGCCGAAGTCGCTGCGTCCGCACGCGAGCGATGCGAAGCATGCGAGCAGCAGGACGCAGATTCGTGCACCCGCGACCGGGCAAGATCTGGTTCGCGACGCGGACCCCGACACGCCCGGCAGTGTGGGACCCCGGCAGCGAAACTGTCAAACCGAACGGGATTGCCGGCGCCGCCCGGAGCGCCGGGGCCCCGCGCCAGGTCGTCCTCGGATCGGATATCGTCGCGCCGGCCGCTCCGATGGATTTCGCGTTCCGCTCGAAGCTACCGCAGCCTCGCCAGCGTTTTCTCGCCCAGGTCGTCGAGCACGGGCTGGCGACCGGCTTGCGAACGCCAGCCGAATTCCTGCGCCACTTCTCGCCGGTGACCATCATGCACGCGCTCGCCGAGGAGCCCGCGCGGCGCGCCCGAATTCTCGAGACGACGGTCGGCACCCGACCCAAGATCGCGCTGAAGAAGAGCCCGGAGAGCTCGGGCGAGGACCTCGTCATCGCTCTCGAGGAGGGCGAGACCGATGCCGCGACGGTGGTCTCGACGTTCGAGCCCGACGATCGCGTGCGCTTCCTCGACGCGCAGTACCTGTGGGCGTTCATCGTCGAGCCCCGCTTCTGGCTGCACACCGCTACGTCGACCGAGCGCGTGCTCGCGATTCGCTCGCACACCGAATACATCATCGAGTGTGCGATCTCCGAGTCGCTGCTCACCTCTCGCGATGTCGTGCGCGCGCTGAGCGTGCCGACGCTCGTCGAGTTCCTGCCACGCGACGAGATCGCGAGCATCATCGAGCGCGCGCTGCTCGACGGCACCGATCGCACGCCGTTCTCCGAGGACACGATGATCGACGTCGTCGGCCTGCGCACGCTCGTCGATCACGTTCCGCTCGCGACGATCTGGGAGTGGGTGATCGGAGCGAAGATCGCCGTGCCGCTCGGGCTGCATCCAGACACCGAGCCCCTGTTCGATGAGCGCGAGGCGCATCCAGATGCGCCGCTCGACGTCACGGTGATCGTCGGCGGTCCCGGCGAGACCGCGACCCCGTTGCCGACCGCGAAGCGGGCCTGATCACCGCAGCGCACGGGTCGACCACGCGCGCACCCACTCGTCGATCTCCGCGACATCGTCCGCGCCGTTCGGTCCGGACTCGACGTAACCGCGACGCGCCTCGCGTGCGAGCCCGAGCACCAGGGCCGGCTCGCTCCCCGCCACGGCGAGCCCACGCGCGAGAGCAAAGCGCGGCACGGCACGCAGCTGGGCCGACGCATCGCCGTGGTCGAGGGAATCCACCGCCTTGCGCAGCAAGACGACCGCGCCCGCAGCGTCGCCGAGCTCGAGCATCGCGCGACCGATTCCCGCCAGCGCGTTCGCGCGATGCGGATGTTCGGGCGGTAGCGACCGCGCGAGAAACTCGTGCGCGCGACGATACCCGGCTAGCCCGGCGGCCGGATCTCCACGCAGCATCTCGCCCTCGGCGATGTTCGTCAGCACGAGGCCGATCGACGGATGCTCGGCATCGATCGCGCGCCACACCGCGAGCGCGCGCTCCGAGTACAAGCGCGCTTCGTCGAGCCGCCCGAGCTCCAGCAACACGACCGCGAGATTCGTCAACGCGAAGCGCGTCGCGGGATCGCCCTGCCCGCGCGCGCCCTCGAGGATCGCGAGCGCGCGCTGGGCGTGGACCAGCGCGACCTCCGGCTGATCGAGGCTGAGCAGCACGTTCGCCTGGTTGACCAGGATATCGGCGACGTCGGGATGCTCCGGTCCGGCAAGCGCGGCGCGCAAGGCATACGCGTACCCGAACCAGATCGCGGCCGCCTGGTACTCGCCGCGCGCGAGGTAGACGCTCCCGGTGTTGTTGAACAGTGCCGCGACTGCCTCATCGACCTCGCCGCCGTCGCGCGTCCACGCCTCGAGCGCCGCGCGGTACGTGGTCAGCGAGTCCTCGAAGCGGCCCTCGTCGCTGAACACGACCGCTTCGTTGTGCAGCAGGATCATGCGATCGGGCGAGCGGCCGCCCACTCGATCGAGCAACGCGTGCGCGAGCTTCGCGTACCAGTGCGCAAGCTCGCGCTCGGTGCCGAGGTGCCCGGCGACGTAGACGAGGTCGGTGAGACCGGTGATGCGCTCGTCGTCGGCGCCCGCGGCGTCGGCCGTGCGAACGCCGAGCTCGAGCAGACCGATCGCCTCGTTCACGCGACCGAGCCGCGCCGCCGTCAGCCCTTGCAGGAGCTGCGCGCGCGCCTCGATGACCATCAGGCCCGAGCGGCGCGCCTCGTGGGCGACCGCTTCCGCGAGCTCGTGCGCGGCCTCGACGCGTGACGCCTTCGACAGTGCCCACGCTCCGGCCAAGCGACCTGCGAGCCGCTCGGAGAGCTCGCGATCGTCCGCGGCATCGCCGTCGGGCTCGGGCGCGTCGTCGAGGCACGGCACCGAGCTCGGCAGTGCGCGCGCAGCCGCAGCGGCGGTCTCCACCACATCGGTATCGGCGAGCGCGAACAGCTCCACGAGCGCCTCGATCTCGCCGCGCCGCGTCGTGAGACACGCGAGCGATCGATCGTGTGCGGCGATCGGACGGATCGCGTCCGTGTGCGTCGCAATGCAGTTGTCGAGATGCGTGCGTCGCCACTGGGCGACCCGCTCGTCCATTGCCCGTCGCGTCGCGGACCACGTCGTCGCCGCGTACGGCAGGTTCGTCGCCGCGAACGACTCGCCGACGAGCGTCGCGCGCGAGTCGTTCCAGACCTGGGCGAGCGGATCCTCGAGCGTCGCGCAGGCCGACGCGGGCTGCCCTGACCGCCACGCGAGCGTGCCGACGACGAGCGCAGCCGCAGCGGTGGTCGCGATCGCCGTGCGTCCGCGCGTCCACGGCGATGCCGCGGCCTGGAGCGCACCGATGAGCTCTTCGAGGCTCGTGCGGCGGGACGCCGGCGCAAGCGCGAGGCCGGTGCGCAACACGTCGAGCACCGCGGGTGGTGCGATCTTCACCTGCGCAGTCGGAGAGCCGCCGTCCTGCAGCGCGCGCTCGTACTCCCTACGCGTACGCCCGGGGTACGGCCGCACACCGCACAGCGCCTCCCATGCGGTGACGCAGAAACCGAACTGATCGCTGCGCGCGTCGGGGACCTGGCCGAGGAACAGCTCCGGCGCGATGTAGCCGACTGTGCCGACGACGCGATGCGGCACGTCGCCGACAGGCGCACCGTCCGAGGTCGGCAGCGCGACGGAGCGCGCGAGCCCGAAGTCGAGGACGCGTACGACACCGTCGTCGCCGATGAGGATGTTGCTCGGCTTCACGTCGAGGTGACAGATGTCGGCGCGATGTGCCGCCGAGAGCCCCCGTCCGGCGTCGAGCAACACACCGAGGATCTCGCGCCACGTCCGCGGCGTCCTGCGCAGCCAGTCGTCGAGGGTACTCCCCGCGACGTACTCGAGCGCGACGTACACTCGATCACCCCAGCGGCCGACGTCGTAGACCTGGATGACGTTCGGGTGCGACAGCTTCGCGAGCGCACGCGCCTCGGCGACGAGCGCATCCGGCTCGTCGGCGCGCGCGCGTCGGCGCGGGATGACGAGCTTCAGCGCGACGTTGCGATCGAGCTCCGGGTCGAACGCGAGGTACACGATGCCCATGCCGCCGGACGCGAGCGGTCGCAGCAGCACGTATCGGCCGATCTCGCCGCCCGCGAGCGCATCGTCGCTCGCCCCGGCGACGGGCTCACCTGGCGCGAGGCCTGCGTCGGTCGCGTCCGCCGAACCCGACTCCGAGCCGCGATCGGACACCCAAGGAGGATAACAGCGGAGGCGATCAACCGCGCTCGCGCACGCAGATCACACGTCCGCCGTCCCAGCCCGACGGAATCGCACTGATGCGATCGCGCTTGATGACGAGGACGAGGCGGAAATCGCCGAAGGAGTCGCCCTTGGTCGCGCTCCAGAACGAGCCCTTGCGGACCATGTTCGCGCGCGACATCGAGAGCAGCTCGCCGATGTCCGGCGGTCGCCAGTCCACGATGCCCGCGACGTCGAGGCTCGCGCAGTACGCCGACGCGCCGGCGAAGTCGGCGGGCTTCTTCGACTCGGGCGAGACGACGAACACATCGAGCGCCCTGATCTGGCGCTTCTTCAGCGCCTGGACGATCGTCTCCGAGTCCTCGACCGCAGGCGCGGCCTCTTCGGCTGGTGCGAGCGCGACCGGTGTCGGCGCGGGCGTCGGCGCGGGCGCCGGCGTCGGCGCGGATGTCGGCGCGGATGTCGGCGCGGGCGTCGTCATCGCGGCAGTCGTGGTCGCCGTCGGCTCCGCGGTGGGATCGCCCTGTGTCGGCAGACCTCGCGACGCGAACAACCAAGCGATCGCGCCAGCCGCGGTCAGTATCGCCGCCGCAGCCGCGATGCGGCGGCGAGCGGGCGCAGTCGCGATCGAGATCGTGGGTGCGTCGACCGAGATCACGGCCGTGTGGTTCTCGGGCCGAGCCGGGGCCGGCGTCGCGACCCCAGCATCGAAGCTCGGCGGCATCACGGCGTAGCCGGTCGGTGCGGTCGCGCTCGGCTCGGCCGGCGTCGGGCGCAGCGGTGGCGGCCGCGACGGGCCAACCTGCGGACGCGAGGTCTCGGCCCCGCCGCCAGTGATGCGCCCGAGTAAGGTGAGGACACGATCGACGAACAACTTCGCCGTTCCCGCCGGGCCGAGCACCAAGCCGAGCGACCGCGTCATCGGCACGCCGAGGTCGCGAAGCACCTCGCGCAGCGCCTCGGCTCGATCGGCGCCGAACGAGGTGCCACGGGCGATGACGAACAAGCCGTGGCCACCGAGCTTCGCACACACCTCGAGCAGCGGAGCGTCGGTGCCCTC
>Ga0105046_10003529_pt1 | contig 24803 bp, 24 predicted proteins | sample MAT03_FD_78385 | JGI IMG/M metagenome (GOLD analysis project Ga0105046, IMG submission 78385) | Freshwater microbial communities from Lake Fryxell liftoff mats and glacier meltwater in Antarctica - MAT-03 (megahit assembly) | ecosystem: Environmental > Aquatic > Freshwater > Ice > Liftoff...
AGCATCCGCTCGATCTTTTGAGCGGGCGTCATCGCATCGACAGCGGCTTGGTAGGCATTTTCCACGAGTGACATCACGGGGTCTGCGGGACTCCCGAGAGGCGATACAGCCGGGCCAGTTGCGTCGGCTGCCAGACGGAAGGGATTGTGGGCACTCCCGATCCAGCCCATGTGTCGACCTCATACGTCGAGCGTCAGAACCTCACGATGAGGATGTCGATGCGACGGTTCACGCGGCTCACGAACGCCTTCAGCAAGAAGGTCGAGAACCACGCCGCAGCGATTCGCTTGCACTTCGTGTACTCCAATTTCGGACGGGTTCACCAGACGCCACGATGTACTTCTGTCATGCGGGCCGGGATCGCAGATCACATCTGGCCGATTGAGGAAATCGTCGGTTTGCTGGAAGATGCGGAAACGACTTCAAACTGACCCACTCCCGATCATTCGCCGGAGAGTCCGTGTCGAGGAGACAATACAAGGGAAGGGCGGTGGTTCTCTGTGTCTGGTCATCAAACGCCGACAGAGCTGAGTTTGGTGACAATCATGTTGCTGGTGATGTCGCAATCCCCACCTCACGCAGGACACATCCCGCGGCTGAAGCCCCGGAGAGGAATGCCCCTTCGACTCGCCCGCCAGCGAGCCAGTCGCCACAGACTACTAGCCCGGTCGCTGGGTCGTTCAAGACGGTTCGCCCCTGTGGATCGGACCCCTGACTGTATCGCCAGCGGTGTGCGGTGAGGTGAATCGGCGCGGAGGGAGCGATTCCTGTGGCCGCATGCAGAGCTCCGAGCAAGTGGGGACCGATGGTCTCCGGCGGGTCTTCGAGGTGGGCCGACGACCATTCCGGAGAAGCCTGCAACACCCAACATTCGTGTCCAGCGGGACGGCCAGGCTTCGAGCTGTTTCGGGCGACCCACGACAGTGGCGAGTCGTGGACGAATGCGCCGTCCCAGGGCACTTGGTATCGACGGTCGAAACCGACGAGAGCGGTCCAGCAAGGGGCCATCGGAATGTTTGCAGCTTCTTCGGCGAACCGATGCGGGGAGAGCAACTCTGCCGCCTGAGGAGCTGGGACTGCGATGATCAAGAAATCGAACGGGCCGAATTCGGCCCCTGACTCGTCGCCCAAGTTCCATCCACCATCCGCTCGTGTCACCCGCCTGATTCGCGTCTCCTGACGAATGGCAAGGTCCGCACTTAAATGTGCCCCCAGCGCCGACATTCCCGGTGTTCCTACGTAACGCGGCTGGGGAGTGGTTTCCGCCACTGATCCATCCTGGAGTTTCACGATCCGGCCGCCCCATTCGGCCAATACTCCTTGGGCTTGCCACGCCAATACATATCTGGCAAATCGCGGGTCTCGGGTCGTGAAGTATTGGGCTCCGTGATCGAACAACAAGTTGAGCTCGGCACGACGAGTCGCCGCCCGGCCGCCCGGACCGCGGCCCTTGTCAAAGACAGTCACCGAGAAACCATGGTCGACAAGAGTTCGAGCACAAATCAGGCCAGAAACTCCGGCACCCACTACCGCCACGCGAGGCACTTGATCGTGCCACGCGCGAGTCGTCCGGGCGTGGTACAGGTCTGGGTCAAGCCGAGCGGCGTGTTCCTCGGTCGGGCGCGTGCGAACGGTGCCGAAAACGGGTTGCGGTGGCTTGTGCGGGCGGTCGAATTGGCCGAGGCACCAGAGGAGACCACCGTACGAGGCCGGGTCGCGGCCATCAAGGGCGTACCGGTGGTTCAAGTCAACCATCATCTGCAGCGCGTCGGCAGCGGTGGAAGTCCAGTTCATGATCGCCTTACCCCAGGTCATGCGGACATTGTTGTGCAATTCTCCATGAACCATCAACGATCTCTGGGCCGCGTCCCAGAGTGGGTCGGCGGTCTGACTGCGGGCCAACGTTTCCCAATCGAACACTCTGGCCCGCGGATCACTTTCATGCTGGCGAAGTGTCTCAAGCGCCCACTTCGGGATTGCCGAGAGTGACTCGTGGTCCGGCCGATGACGGCAGAACACATACGCCAGTTCTCGCCACACGAGGAGCTCATCGAGGTACTTCTCAGGACCAGCACCGCCAATCGAGGCTGCCTCGCGCGCCATTCGCATCGGCGAAACCATGCCGTAGTGCAGATAGGCTGACATCCGACTGACGCCATCTCGCAACGCATCGTTACGGTGGTCAGCGTATCGGAGGAGTCCCTTCGCTTTGAATGCGTTCCACCTCGAATACCCGGACATTGACCCGCCGATGGTGTGTGGCACCGGCCCGACTGTGTGGTCGATGTCGCAACTGGCAATGAGGTCGCAAAGGTGTGCCGTTGCCAAGTCGACAGGCACGAATGGCAGGTCAGGGGGAACATATCTCACGGCCGGGTCCGACTGCTCCATCCAGGGTCTGGTGAGCCGCTTATCGAGCAGTTTCCGCGTTGCGTCACGAAAGGTAAACACCCGGTCATGAGCCTTATCGACTAGATTCATCGGTACGACGCAGGCAGTGTCAACAAGCCAGATCGGAGTGGAGATTGTCTCGTTCAAGCGGGCAATCCACCCAGGAATGGGATCGGTGGGGAGGTCTTCTGTGATGACGATTGCCGCCCGGGAGGCGAGTGTCCTCAGATGCGGTCCACGGTGTCCGGGCCGCTCCAAATGAAACGCCGCCCCGATGCTCCGGCCTGCGAGTTCAGCCTGAACATCCTTCGCCCCTTGGAGTATAAACGCGTGGTGCCGATCGCTGGCGAATCGGTATCGCTCGGACAGCCCTTGGTACACAAACACCGGTAGATCAAGTTGGCGCGCGACTGCGATGGCGGTATCGAGAGCGGGGTTTTCGTGCCCCCGGAGGGCGTTGTGCATCCAATACAAAACGAATCGGCCAGACTCATAGGGAGTGCGGTCGCAGGCGACCCGGATTCGCTCATGCAGGTGATCAGGAAGTGTGAAGTGAATCGTCATCAGCCCGTCCAGGAACTCTCAGCAAATTCATTTGTCGACGCCGCCAAAGAGGTTCCACGTCGGACGAGACTGAAAACGGCATTGCAGGCCGATTCGCGGACAAGTCTATGAACCGCACTCGAAACAATGAAACAACAGACAAGTATTCTTCGATTGGAAATTGGTCGGCGACCTACTGGAGCAGTCCATTGATGAGACGATGGCTCGACTCGACTCACCCGTCGGGAATGTACTTCCCGGACCGAATTCGTGTTGCGGTCATCATCGCCCCGTACATGACTCGAACAAGTCACGACCCGGCTGTGAGCAGTTCACCGTTTCATAAGATCCGCCTTCACGCACACGATCTGGTGTTCGCAGTGCCAGTCGCTGGGGAAGAAGTTCTCGACTCGGTTGGATTCGAACCGCACTGGGCAGTGGATGAATTGGGCTTGTTCGGGGCGGGTGTAGTACCGGGTCGAGACTGTTGCTTTTGATTCGCGTCTTCCGTTTGTGTATGCACCGAATCTTCGTTATTAGCGGTACTGATCGCAGCTTTTGATTCCGCTTGAATTGAGCTGCGATCCGAGTGGATGTTGTTTCCACATCGAGGTAACTCATGTTGGTCGGGAGCCCTTTTCCGTTCGCCTCTGAAAGAAAGAGACCTGAACATGCCCGCGAAGAAGACCTCTCCCAAGCCCGCCGCATCCCAGGATCTGGGCAACAACAACCTCCGGGAATCGAGTTGGCTGTCATCTGAAGTGAGCCACACAGCGCTAGCCGCGGGTTCTTCTCCGCGTGCGATCAGGGGAACCCGCGGCGAGCGCCTGGCGGCTCACGGAAGTGATTCTTGACCATGTTGAAAGCCGCCCAGCCCGCCGCCCCGGCCACACCGACCAAGCCTCCTCGCCCCCACGCCCCTCAAAGCCCGCTGGGAAGCTCAGCCAACTCGATGCCGCAGTCAAAGTCCTCACCGAATCCGGCCGGCCGACGACCACCAAGGCGATGATCGAAGCCATGGCCACCCAGGCCTACTGGACCAGCCCCGGCGGAGCGACGCCGAGCGCGACGCTGTATTTTGCAATCCTCAGAGAGTTCCAGAAGAAAGTCCCCGAAGCTCGGTTCGTGAAAGCCGACCGAGGACAGTTCACGCCCAACCCTGCCGGGATGGCAGCCTGAATGAACCACCATGAGCGCGAGACGCACTTTCTGATTACTCAAGAATCGTCAACGGCCCAGCTGCTCCGCGTCCCGGCAGGGACGGCAGAACCTCTGGCCACCCCGTACGACCGCGAGGCGGCTGTCGTCCTTGGCGGGACTGCGGAGTTCGCGAGCCGTTGGTCCCATCTTGGAAACGGTGGGCTTTTTCGGGTGTCCCTGCCGGGACAAAGAGGGCGCACGGGCACGTCCGATGGGAGCCACGATCTCATTGGCTAAGGGCGTCTCGCACCCCCTACCTTCCCACTCCTCAAAATGCTCTCTTTCTTTCTCCAACGATTCGCTATCCTTTCTCGACGACCCTCCTTGGAGGTCGAATGCGGGCAAAATTGCACCGCAGACACCTCGTCACACAACAGCCCGGGAACAGCAGAATGAAGGTCTCGATCATCGGCGGCGGCGGTCTTGTCGGTTCCAGCGCGGGGTTCGCGCTCCAGGCGGGCGGTATCGTGCGCGACATTTGTCTCGTCGACGTGAATCCAGAACTCGCCGAAGGTCAGGCTCTCGATCTCCTGCACGGGACCGCTCTGCTCCATGACCAGCGGATCACCTTCGGCGGTAACGAAAAATGCTCCGATGCTGACGTGATCTGCATCACAGCGGGTCTCCGCCGCAAGCCGGATGAGAGCCGCCTTGATCTGATCAATCGCAATGTGACCTTGTTCCGGTCGATCCTGACCGATCTGAAGAAGCACGGCATCCGCAAAGACGCGATCATTTTCGTCGTGTCAAACCCCGTCGACGTGCTCACGTACTTGGCGGCACAGGAACTGGGACTCCCCGCACAGCAGGTGATCGGTCTGGGGACCGTCCTCGATACGACCCGCCTGCGGAGCCTGCTCGCCCATGAACTCAAGGCCCCTCCGACACAGGTCTCGGCCACGATCCTGGGCGAACACGGCGACAGTATGGTCCCCATTTGGTCCGCAGCTCAGATCGCCGGAATGCCCTTAGAGAAGTGGCCGGGCGTGACCCAGGCCCTGATCGCCGAAGTCGAGAAGAGAACCCGTGGCTCGGGCGCCGAAGTCATCAAGAAGAAGGGCGGAGCGGGGTTCGCCGTCGGGGTCTCGATCGCTGATGTGATCCACGACATCGCCCTCGACCGCCACCGCATCCAACCAGTCTCCACCGTCCAGAACGGAGCCTACGGCATCCACGATGTGGCGATCTCCGTTCCGACCATCGTCGGTCGCAAAGGAGCCATTCAGCACATCGAAATCGACATGTGGCCGAAGGAAAAGGCTGGCCTGCAGAAGTCCGCAGCTGTCCTCCGCGAGACGATTGACAAGGTATTGGGCAATTAGCTCGATCACTCTTCTGTGACTCTTCAAAGCCCACCGGTGGCCACCGGTGGGCTTTTTTGCAGACATCGAACTGTCACCAGTGTTATGCTGTCCGTCATGATCGGACTTCCGCGACTGCTGGCCATCGGGTTTGTCAGTCCCCTGTGGCTGTGGGCGCTGGGGGGGATGGCGATCCCATTGGCCATTCATCTCTGGCGCAGGCAGACTCCGCGCGTGGAGCGCTGGGCGGCGATGCAGTTCTTGCGGTCGGCACTTGAGCAGCATTCGCGGCGGCTGCGGTTGGAGTCGCTGCTGTTGCTGATAGTGCGTTGTCTGTTGCTGGCTTTAATCGCGCTGGCAGTGGCTGAGCCGTTTCGGGATGCGAACTCAATCGCGGCGACCGGTTCGCGGCGGACACACAAGGTATTGCTGCTCGACGGTTCACTGAGTATGTCGGCAAAGGTCGGTGCCGAATCTCGTTTCGATCTGGTTCGCAAGCAGGCCCGCGAGATTGTGCGGCAGAGTTCCGCGGGGGACACATTTAATCTCTGCCGAATCGGGAGTGCCTCCTCGCCCGTCATCATTCGCAGGCCCGCGCACGACCCGGCTGACGTGCTGCGAGAGATCGATCGACTGCCGCTGCTCGATGATGTGGGCGATCTCGCGGGGGCCCTGCGGCCAGTCAATGAACTGCTGAATGAGATCCCCTCCGACCAGCCGACCGAGGTCTATATCCTCAGTGATTTTCAGTCGACCAACTGGTCGGGCGACACCCCCGCTCAGGAATCCCAGCTGAAGCGATCGTTCCAGGACATCACCGCGCGATCGCAGCTGTTTCTGGTGAGTCCGGGGAGCAGCGTGCCCGCGAATGTGGCTTTGCGAGGACTTCAGGTTCCCGACCTCGTCGCGCTGTCGGGGCGGCCGTTTCGAGTCGAGGTCGAGATCGCCAGCTACTCGGCGGACGAGGAAGTGCGGACATTGGAGATCTTAGTTGACCATGTGGTGCGATCGACACAGACGATCACTCTCACCCCGTGGAGTGATCAGAAGGTGAGTGCCACGTTGCGGATTCCTGACTCGGGCTCGTCTGTCGAGTTGGAAGCTCGGATCGGGTCCGATGCCATTGCGAGCGACAATCAGATTCGCCGGATCGTGGCGTCGCGACAAAACTTGGCTGTGCTGCTGGTCGATGGCCACCCCTCCGATTCTCTGGCGGAGTCAGCGACCGGGTTCATCAAGCTGGCGGTCTCTCCGAATCCTTCGACGGGGGCTGGGATGGCACCCACAAACAGCCTGTTTCAGCCGACCGTCTGTCCCGTTTCGGAGCTCTCCCAAATCGACTTGAGTCGTTACGACTGCGTTGTTTTGAGTGATGTGGCGGGACTGAGTGAAGCAGAGATCGCGCGCCTCGCCGCGTTTACCCACGAGGGTGGTGGGTTGGTCGTGGGTCTCGGAGATCACTCCGATCGCGAGGGATTTCAGCAGACGCTGGGAGGCTCACTGTTGCCGGTCGACTGGCTCGAAACCGCGGACCATGCGAGTGAACCCGTCACCTTCGAGACTCGCAATCTGGACCATCCCGTCTTGGCCCCTTTTCGAGGTCGAACCGATTCGGGTCTCGCCACCGCTCCCATCTCCCGGTATGCGAGAATCAAGCCTCGCCCGGAAGGAAACTGGCAAGTGATTCTCCCGTTTTCCACAGGCGATCCCGCCATCCTGGAACGGACGATCGGGCAGGGGAGGGCCCTGTTGGTGACCACTTCACTCAGCGACAGCTGGGGGCATTGGGTCCTGTGGCCGAGCTATCTTCCACTGATGAACCGCCTGCTTCAGTTTTCCCTGGAAGGGCGGCTGAGATCTGAACCGGTTCCGGTCGGAGCTCCGATTCGCGAAGTCTTCCCCGTCCCGGTCGAGGGCACCGTGCTGCTGCCGTCGACCCAAAGTCTGGCGGCATTCGTGGAATCGAGGGGTCAGGAGACCACTCTGTTCTGGCCCGACACGGGGACTGCGGGAATCTATCAGTTGTCCGCCGGCCCGCCGATCAATCGCCATCGGTCTTTCGCTGTCAATCCCGAGCCACGCGAAAGCGACCCGCGCTGCCAGAGTCTGGAGTCACTTCGCCGAGGGCTGTTGGCGACCACTCCGTTTGAGTGGGTGACCGACATCCGGACGGTCGCTCGCGAATCGGAATCATCGACTGACGGCCGGACCACTTTTGCCCGTCCATTACTCTGGGGAGTGGTGGCTCTCCTCTTTGTGGAGCTGTTGTTAGCCTGGCGCTTCCGGTGGGGTGTACTGGCGTTCTGCGGCGTGATGTTTTGTGGGTTGCTGTTGTGGACCGGTACTTGACAATGGAGGTCCGTGGCCCGTAATAAGTAAGCCACCACGAGAGGACTTGCAGACGATGACTTCCACGACACCCTTGGATCAACCTGGCCCCGAAGAAACTCGTTGGGATGAGATCGCTCAGACCCTCGATGAGTTCCGTTTGAGAACGGTTTCGATGGCGGACGAATTTTCGCTGATGATCCCACACTTGCGTGAGGAAGGCAGCCCTCTGTCGACGAGTTGGAAGCGGCTGTACGTCGACTGGAGTGACCGCCGCGCTCAACTCGCCACAGAAATCGCTTCTCGGCTGGATGTTCCATCAGTCTCCGAGCAGACATTCTCGGAGTGGAGCCAGTCGATCCACCAGAAGCGGGATGCATTGCGAACGGCCCGGGAACGTGAGGCCCAGGCGGTCCGCTCGGTGGCGGAAGTCATTCAGCGAGTTCAAGGGCTGAATTCCTTGGATACTCAATTCAACGGCTCGACTGAGATGGACCAGGCCCGTACCCTGGCTTCGATCTTGCTCGAACGGCTGAACGACCCATCCACTCGCTCAGTCGTCATGGAAGACGCAGCCACGATGAAAGGGATGTGCGCGGTACTGCTGTTGATCGATGGCACTTCCGACAATGAGCTGGAAGAGCAGGCCGTTGCGGATGTCGAAACGATGTTTGGACGTAAGCTGTCGATCGCGCTCTTACGCGGAAGAATTACCGCGCCACCAGCTTCGGGAGGTCAAAAGCCCGAAGCCGATGCTTCGCAGACAGAGACGGTCCAAGCGGAATAGTCGACTGGGGATGATGCCGGAGAGGGACACTCCCGCTCTTTCCCAGAGCGAAAGGCGACCGTCCTCGGACCGGATCAACGATCCCAAATCCGCACGAACGGGCGTGCCTCGACGCCGCGATATCGAGCCCGTGGCCGGATGACGTGATCGCAGTCAGCCTGCTCGATCACATGGGCACACCACCCCACGACTCGCGCTGTCGCGAAGATCGGCATGTACAACTCGCGAGGCAACCCCAGGTAATGGAACAGCCGCGAGAGAGACCAGTCGATGTTGGCGGGGAGCTTTCGCTCTTCCCAGACGGCCCGCTCGATGGCGTCCGCGATCTCTTCCATCGACTCGCAACCGCAGGCGATCGCTAGCTCGGCACAGTGTGTCTCCAGCAATGCAGCCCGTGGATCGCAGTCCTTATACACCGGGTGTCCGAAACCGGGGATTACCTCTCCGGACCGGCACGCCTCGCGAGCCCACTCCCCGGCTTGGTCGGGAGAATCGATCGACCGGAGGATGTCGAGTACGCGGTCGTCACCGCCGCCATGTCGAGACCCGGCAAGGACCCCCAAACCTGCCGTGACCGCTGCGTACAGATCCCCCCCCGTGGACCCCACCATCCGCGCCGCATACGTCGACGGGTTGAACTCATGCTCCGCAGCGGCAATGAGAGCGGAGTCGAGAGCCCGCTCGAAAAGAACCGGTGGCTCTTTGCCCGTGATGAGGTAAAACAGGTTTCCCGCGTAACCCAAATGCGTCGCAGGGGCCGGCATCGGGCGACCGCCACGCAGGCGGTGCCAGGCGGCAATCAGCATGGGGATGCGGGCCAATAGCCGCACTGCCTGGCCGACGCCGCTGTCGAGCGGGCCATCACTCGTCTGCGGGTCAAAATGGGACAGCAAACTCACTCCAGTTCGCAGCGCTTCAAGTGGGGTCACATGCAGCGGAAGAGTTTCGAGGACGGCTGTCACCGGCTCGGGCAGCTCCATCTCCTCAATCATGATACTGCGGAAGTCGGCCAGTTCCTCCTCGCTGGGCAGTTCCTCGTGCAGAAGCAGGTAACAGACCTCAAGATAATTCGATTCCTCTGCCAGATCGTGGATGCAATACCCGCGATAAATCAGCCCGTTGTCGAGTGAGGAAATATTGGTCTCACCGGCAATCACCCCTCGCAAACCGGGGTGGTAAAGATCGAGCGCCATGGGGACATCCTTGAGCGTAGAACGGCTTCCTGCCTGGTCGCAGGCCGTCGAATGGCTCTCTCGATCTGCCTCGCTGATTAAACAGCGAAAACGGTGACACCACCCCACATCATCACGGGACTGGCGACACATCGAGAGGACATTGACCTGCGTTGATCGAATGAGGCGCGACGATTTGCAATCAGCAAAACCGACGTGTCACGCACGGGAGAGACTCGGACTGAGACCCTTGAGCAAATCACTATACTCCCGAGTTTCCCGATTCGAAAGTCAGAAGGCAGGATCAAACATTTGCGGTCGGCCCGACTTGACTTGCAGCCGTTTTGAGGCACAGAAAGCTGACCAGACGGCCGGGGGGACTCTGCGTGAACTCGTGATGCGGACACCCACCCGCCGCGTCAGCAAGGGCAAGCGGTGGGGCGGGTGTCACGCTGACCGCGGTGAAGCGGGCGGGGCGTGCCGTAGAGGGCCGGCTCACGGGACACCGTGAACGAGCGCTCGCCCTCGCTGGCGCGGCGGGTGAGTCGCGCGGCTGGACCTCGATGAGACGAGATGGAGATTGAAGGGGTGACCACTCTGTCACAGGCCTCTCCACGCGGCTCAAAGCCGGTCAAGTTCCGAGTCGCTCGCGTTTCGCTTAGAATGATCCGGACATCGGCCAACCGACGGCGACGATCCCGCTGACCGTTTCTGGCTGACAACTGCGAGTTCCCTTCTCGGATGGCCGATCAGTCACCTTCATCGCCGGGTTCGTCCCCTGTCCCGCTGACGTATCAGTCAGCGGTCGACTACCTCTTTGGACGAATCAACTACGAGAGGGTTCCGACCTCTAAATACTCGACGGATGACTTTCAGCTGCCGCGGATGTCGACACTGCTTGAGCGGCTGGGGAATCCCCAACTGACAATCCCAGCGGTACATATCACGGGGACCAAGGGGAAAGGCTCCACAGCGGCGATGACCGCTGGCATGCTTCAAGCAGCGGGTCACACAGTCGGGCTGTTTACCTCGCCGCATCTGGTGCGATTCGAAGAACGCATGACCGTGAATGGCCAACTCCCCAGCGAGGAGAAGATCATCTCGCTGGTCGAGCCGCTGCGATTCTTGGCAGCCGATCTGGAGCAGAGTGAAGAGACTTGCCCGACATTTTTCGAACTGTCGACCGCCCTGGCATGGATGGTGTTTCGCGATGCGGGCTGCGATGTGGTCGTGCTGGAGGTCGGGCTGGGAGGACGACTCGATACCACGAATTTATGCAAGCCGTTGGTCACCGTCATCACGAGCATCAGTCGCGACCACATGAAGCTGCTAGGCGACACGCTGGAGTTGATCGCTCGCGAGAAGGCGGGAATTGTCAAGCCGGGAGTGCCAATGTTGACCGGCGTCGATCAACCGTCGGTGCTCGCTGTGATTGCCGCAGTCTGCGACGCCCGTGCCGCGCCGTTGCTAAGGCTCGGCCACGAGATCCGCATCGAGCAGCGTCACCCCACCGCGGGACGGGTCGGCCCGGCGAAGTGGACGATTGATGTGCGGACACCGTTGCATGTCTATCAGCGTCTCGATGTCCCCCTCGCGGGCGAGTTCCAGACTCGCAATGCGGCCCTGGCGGTGGCAGCGGTGGAGGTGGTGGGGCAGCGAATGGGCGTCAGGCCGTTTGAAGCAGCCGAGAGCGTCCTCCCCTCGCTTCACCGCCATGTCACGGAAGAGCAAATGCAAGTGGGTCTCTCGCAGGTGGCCTGGCCGCTGCGACTGGAAGTGGTCGAGCAGGCTCCGCTGATCCTGCTCGACGCCGCCCACAACGATGCCTCGATGCGCGAGTTGTGCCGGGCAGCGCTGTCGATTCCGGCGAGCAAGCGGACGCTGATCTTCGGGACCTCGCGTGACAAAGAAGCGGCGGCCATGCTCACCATCGCCGGGGCTGCGTTCGACCAATTGATCCTGACCAAGTACTCGACGAACCCCCGAGCGTGGCCGGTCGAGGAACTCGCCGAGATCGCGAGGAGTAGCACTCGCACGCCGATCAAGACCAGCGAGACGGTCGCGGAGGCTCTGCAGCTCGCTCGTTCGCAGTGTGAACCCGGAGATGTGATCTGCGTGGCGGGCTCGTTCTTCCTCGCTGCCGAGGCACGAGCGATCCTGTCACTTTCCAGTGAGCCTCCGGCGTGACCTGGATGTTCCCGGGTGACGACCGCCCCGGTCGAGCGAAGCACTGTCGTCGATCATGTCGCTCCGCGACTGACATTTCGCGAGGCCAACGAATCTGTTATTCGAGGCGCCACTCCTCTCGGAATGCGAGTCGCGGAGCCACACCGCCTACGGTGGTTCGCAGCCCATCGTATTCACAACATGGCCCACCACTGCCGAATTTTAATAAGTACAAACATCTCCCGAACCGCCTTGAAGAGGGACGGTTTCGCCGACTGGTGGATCGCCGATCCTTGAGAGCGGTTTGACCAGTCGTCTTGACACTTGAGATCATTAGACCCGGGAGGGCGAAGCTCCTGCTGAGCCGCAACCGGAGTGGACGCTGTCAGGCACAAGCGGCCCCGCCGGAGCTTCGCCCCAGTGCTGTGAACATGATCGGCCGTCCCGGTAGCGACCTTCGCCAGAAGGTGGGCAACTGCCAAAACGCGTGGATTTCTGCTGGTCCCCCCGCTCGACAGCTCTCCAGCGGAAGGTCCATCGATAGTTCGATGTCGCTCGATGTACGCCCACGTTCTGGCGAACGTAGCTACAATCCAACGGCGATCCGCTTGGGTTTTTAATCATTCCTCGCGACCCGAACATCTTCACAGCACTCGCTTCGCCCTCCCAGCCGAGACAGCCAGAAGCGCAAAGATGAAGAGACGAACCGCTCTAGCTGTCGACATCGGGGGATGAAGTGATCTTCACTTACGCGGTGAACTCGTTTCAATTTGCCGACCCGTTCTCCGACCCCCGCTTGTATCGGCCACGTTTCGTGTGGGTGAAATTGGCGACCGAACAGCGGGATTAAAATTGAGCTCTGGGTCATGTCGGTCGGTGACGAGCGACGCGACGCCGGACCCACAATCCCACGACAACGAGAACAATGCCCACGAGGTTGGACCACACAAGCCAGCGTCGATGAGTCCAATACGTGGGGTTGAACTCTGCTGGCTCAGGGAGTCCCCACGCGGAAAGTCGAGCGTCCTCTTCTTGGAGATCGCCCTCTGCAATGTCCATGTAATCGATCGTAAAATGCCGGAGTGTCGCATGAGTCTCGGGATCCACCGAGTGAAACTCAAATCGCTGAGGGAGCCCATGCCGGAGAGACTTTTCGTCGAAACGTGACGTGCCGACGACGGTTGCCAACCCGTCTGGATAGGTGATCTGTGCTTCGTAGCGAATGGGAGCCCACTCCCGATTCATCAGCAATTCCAAAGAACCGCCCGTGAGGATCGGACCTCGATCCGATTTGATACGGCACCTAAAGTCAATGACAGCCACAGAGTCCGTCTCGCGCTGTTGCTGGTCCGCTTTGATGATCTCGAAGGAGCGATCTTCAACGACATCTGTGAGTGCGAAAAATTGGATGTTGTAGGGGGCAAACACCTCCGAACCGATGCGGGCCGAATGGACAATCGAGTCATGTTCGATCCCCAACTGAGTGACCCGCAAGGGGATTAAATTCTCTCGCTGGGCGACGAAGCTATACTCCGCATTACGACTAAACACTTGCTCCGACACACCACTTCCGGATTTTCGCAAGCACAGATATCTGGATTCAACGCCATTGAAGTCCAGAGTGACTGATGTAGGTTCTGAGTTGGGGCTTTCTTCGCTGGGAAGAAACTCAACCTTTGCGTGATGTCGGCTCCGCATGAGCCGTCCTTCGATTCCTCGCCAAGCCGACGGAGCATTCTTGATGAATGCATGCTTCAGGTCAGCCCCCGTGAGTACTCCCGGACAGCACATACTGAAAACGATCGCCACACCACTGCCGAACACCACCCAACGTGAACGACAGCCGCTCGTCAAACCGGAGATGGCTCGCATGTTGATTCAGCCAGACCGTAGAACGGCACCTCAAAGCCAACTGCTGGGTACATGTGCCGAAATCAACCGCAAAGTGAAACACATGTCCTCAACTCTGATGCCCCATTGACTTATCGACCTTCATCCAGGACGAGGACAATCTGGCTTACTCGCAATCGAAGGGCAAGCCAAAGTGCAGCCATCACTAACACAACTCGTCCTCCCCACATTGCAATCACTCGCATTCGTTTCCTGTGCTTGGGCCTCTGAAGAAAAGAGGCTCAACCCAGAGAAAGTGGTGAGCGCCGCTCCAATGACAACAAGACAGCTTCCAGCAAAGTTAAACATGGTAACTCCCGCAACATGGTAACTCCCGTTTCGAATGAGTTAGATGAGGCGAACTAGGGTCAGCGTACCCAAGTTCGAGAAAAATTTCAAAGGGATTTCAATTCAAAAAAGATCTTTCCAGAGTTCTCAAGGACACTGTCACTGAATAAATCTAACTTGTGGCCGCAATCCTTCAACTGATTCGGTGAAACGATGACGATGATCGTCGCTTTGTTGTGTCCGGCAATGGTGAGCGGGAGAGGTGTCTCCAACCGGATTCCACACGAACGACTCGCTCCGAAAATCGTCGCATCTAACGCAGAATCATTCGACAAGACGACTGGGACTTTTCTCAATTCGATGGTGGGATCGTCAATTAAGCTGACGATGAATGGCTGAACTCTCACGCTGTACGTGGGACGGGAAAATACAAAGGCCAGAATCCCGACCGCGACTCCCGCTCCAATCAGCCCTGCGGTTGTCCAATGACGATACGATTGACTGCCAAGCGAATTCTCTTTTCCGGATTGATCGAGCATCTCATGAGTCCCATCGCTGACATCACCCAGACGACCACATCAACTGTTCTACGCATTCACGATCATTCCATCCATGTCGTTGATAGTCGCATCGCAGAAAAGGCTATGAGGCGCGGTAACCCAGTCATCGCTGTGGATGTCCGCGTGACGCAGGCACATGAGGGAGAGGGTGAAGTCTGATTCACCCCCGCCTACGCTCCTCTGTCGCTCCTCATTTCACTTCGCAACCCAGAGTCTTCATCCTGTGGACCAATCAGTGTCTCTGTCGTGCCAAAGAAAAACCACCGATCCCCCGCTTGGGAAATCAGTGGCGTGGCTGGGGAGAGTCGACTTTGGACTCACGGGACCAGCATCAGAATGCTGGCACGACGGGGACGCCGGAGGTCTGGGCGGCGGGAATGCCACTCCCGAAGGAGGCGTTCATCGAAGGGGGCGAACTCCAGTTGCTGCCGGGAATCATCGTCGGAGCCATGATGGGCTGTCCAGCATTCCACTGAGGTGCGTCGTTGTATCCGGTCGTCATTTGCGAGTTCATGTCGGGAGTCGGCACCAGAGTCGAGTTCGTCATTTCGCCGGGCATCGCACCGTTGAACGAATGCTGAGGCTGGAAGAACGATTGTGCTGGACGCGCGGTGTTGTAAGGCTGGGGCGAGGAGTATGAGACCGCATCCGGATAAGCGCGGGTCGGTTCGCTCTGCATCCCATTCATCATCTGAGGTGGAGATTGAGACCAGTTGCTCTGAGCGACCGACGGGTTGTAGGTCATCCCCTGTGCGGCCGTCACATTCAACCCCTGTGGGGAGTTCAACTGCGCCCAGTTCATCTCGTTGAGGGGGATCGAGGACTGGCCATGGGGCGTCGAATACTGTTGCGGGGAAACGTTCCAACCCGAGGTGCTCGCAGGACTGCTGGCCATCCGGGCCCGAGAGGCGGGAGCTGTGAACGCAGGGTACGCGTTGGCCTGGAGCGTGGGATCGTACAGCGGCATCGCAGCTGCCATTTGCAGGGCCGGATCGCCGTAGACGTTGCTGTTGAGTGCGGCCAATTCGGCTTGGGCGTCGGGCTGATCCGGGTCCATGAACAACGACCGGGCGTACTCAGCGGCGGCGTCTCGACGATTGCCGGATTTGCCATGCACGCGAGCGAGTTCCGATCGGGCTCGGGCGTGACGGGGGTTCTGGCGGAGAGCCTTCCGCAATTCGCGGTCGGCTCCATCGATGTCGCCTTGTTTTGATTTGAGCCAGCCGAGTTCGGTCGTGGCCTCGGTCGAATAGGGCTGAGTGGCCGCCCAAGTGTTGATGAGGTCGTTGGCTTCGGCGGTGCGGCCATCTTCCATCATCATCGCCGCCATCCCGTGGTAGGCGGGTTGATGTCCCGGATCGAGTGTCAGGGCATGTCGATACATTTTCTCCGCAGCCAGGTGGTCACCCTGCTGATCCATCGCAGCTGCGACGTTAAAGGCATAGTCGGGGCTTTGAGGTCGATCCATCAAGGCTCGCTCGAACTCACCGCGAGCGGCGCGGTAATCGCCCCGCTTGTAGTAGGCTTTTCCCGACTCATTCATCACCCAACCGTTGACGGGGCTAATCGGGCTGCACCCGCAGAGGGACGCCGCCATGGCGACCCACAGAATTCCGGCAGTGCCGAGAACCCAGCGGGAAACGGCCCGGATCGCGGGTGAGATGTTGAATCGGGAGGTCACAAGTGATGGAGATCGCATAGTGCTCAATTCCTGACGCGGGATGACCAAGGAAGGTCAAGGAGCGCGAGGGGAAGGGTGAGACGACCGATTCTGGAACGAACCGGTGGCAGGAGACTGGGGCTTATAGACACCGATTTCGGCAGACTGCAAGATGACCTGATCGGTAGAAACGCCTGTAGGTCGATTTGTGCAAAAATGTCTCAAGTTTGAGGCCGTGAAGGCCGGGAGTTCTCGCTATCGACGTGGGAAATCGGCAACATTTGCCACAGAGAGGGTTGCCTTCTGGCGACGGCCCGTGCGGCAGAGGAACCCCAGCAAGTGTTCTCTTTGCAAGTCACGTCGTGTCGCAAACCTCTTGCAAGAAAGAGGTTAATGACATTCACCATCGTCCATTCGCGTCCGTTCCACGCACCGAACCTTCTGCGGGCGCTCGATTTGCGAAGATCAGTTCATGCGAGTGGCATGTCACTGCCCCTCCTTTCCGGAAGCCCATCAGGATCCGCTCGGTGAATCAACGCGACCTCGCCGAATCTGCGGCCATCATTGCCCGGCATGCCGAGCTGATTGTCCACAGCGATCATCCGCTCGACTCCGCCTTGATCGAGGAGTACTGGGTCGCCAGCAGGCGTCGCTGGAAGAGTTGGAACGCTCGCGAAGTTCTCTCAACATCCTTCGCAGAGTCCTCACAGCTGGCGGAAGAGATCATGGTCGCGGAGATGCCCGCCCGCGTGTGGACAGCTGTCTATTACGGACACTGCCAGCATCATTCGAATCCTGATGGTCTGCGGCTGATTCGACAGGCCCTGCGCTGGCATGTAGAAGCCCGGCAAGCGACTATTCAGGGATTGATCGATACCTATAACCGCACCGAACTCACCGGACTCTTGCGTCTCGATCGAGTCCGCCGCCGCGTCGAACGCTGGACCGACCTCTTGATCGGGACCATCACTCGTCACGGCGTGGCCCTCCATCTCGCCTTCGACCCCGACCGTTGCCGCAACAATGCGGAATCGATGCAGAACAATCCCGCAGCGGAGGCGATTTGGCCGCTCACCATTGCCGGTTTGACTCGCAGCTTTTCGACGGCCCCGAAGTTCGTTGAAGATTCTGCTCGCCACCACACAGCTGTGCTGAAGTCTCAACTCGCCGCCTTTCCGCTGGGGGCCTTTCGCAACGACGGCCGCCCTCTGTCAGCACCGCTCAATCGAGTCGTTCAGAAACTGTTCGACCGCATTCCCCACGCGTTGGATGAGTCGACTTCAGGGAGTTGATTCGGGTTATTGTTCAGTTGTCGTTGGAAGATTGATGTTCCGCCTGGGGGCTTGCCCCGGTGGTTCTCGCGTTTGTGCGCTCGCGTAGCGCACCGACGCGGGCACCACCCCGACGAGCGGAGTGGCAAGGTTTTTTATTTCACCCGGTGGCCTTCTGCTATATCTCCGTGTGCATCCCGTCTCGACCACCTAGAAACGCCCGAACTCCAATGTCCTGCGAAGAAAGCGGCCTGTGAACGTGATAAACTTCTACGGTGGCGTGAAGGCGGACCCAGAGAGTGACCGGGGTTCGATCACGCGAGGTGAGTGGACAAGATCGCGTCAGCGCGCCGGAGAATTTGACTCACATGTCAGCGACCATCCAGTCTGATCTTCCCGCGCCCCGACAGCGGGGGCGCCGGTCTGGCAGATGGCTCGTCGCCCTTGTTTTGCTGGTCACGGTTTGGGGAACCGCAGTCTGGACGTGTGACTATCTCGCCGATCGGGGGTGGGAGAATCGTCGGCTGTTAGCGGCAGATCGGTGGGATCGGTGGGCGACCACCCTGTCATTCGGACGCACGAATTGGTTCCGGCGTTTGACGTTGGACCGCAAGCTCGGGCGGTTTGAGGCACTGAACTCAGACTCGATCCGAGCTCGCCAAGCGGGGGTTCCAGAACAGCGTATCACGCACGAACTCTTGCTCTACTCCGCACAAGCGGGCGAACTCGATTCGCCCGAGGCCACACTCTCGGAAATCATTCGCGGGGACCAGATTCCCGGGCGAGAAATCTTTGAGGCGTTTACCAACGGTGCGATCGCGAACTATCAGATCGAGGAGGCGAACTATCTGCTCGACAACTGGGAGCAAGACTATCCCACCGACCCGTTGCCCTGTCTGATGAGGGGCCGGATCGCCGAGCACAAAAACGATTGGATAGAGTCGGCGGCCCAGTACGAACGCGCGCTGCAGCTCTTACCCACCTACGGCCCAGCGGCTTACAATCTTGCCCGAGTCAAACTCGGGCAGGCCCAACTGAAAGAGGCGGAGACTTGGTACACCCGAGCGGCAAAAGATCTCGAGTTGTCCCATCCTGCATGGGTGGGACTGGCCCATTGTCACCGCCTCGCTGGCGAGTATCCGCTGGCCGAACAGCTATTGGAGCGGGTGCTGGATGCGGATGTGGTGACGCGCGGTATGGCCTATCGGCTGGTCGGTGATACGGCGGATTCGGGGCGCACATCTCCCTTGATGGAGCGGGGAGAATTGCGATTGATTCAAAAGGAGCCCGCAGCTGCTGTCGCCGATTTCGAGGAAGCGCTCCGCGAGCAGCCCCACAATAGTGCGATCCGATTTCACCTGGCGAGCGCGCTCCGGGCAGCGGGCCGGGCGGCTGACTCTCGACGGGAATATGAGGCCGTTCGAATCGCGCGCGAAGCCTTGAAGAATCTGACTCCTCTCCTGGAGCGAGTCAGGGCCAACCCCGACGACCCGGAACCGCGAGCCACGCTGGGGAATCTGTTCCTGAACTACATCTCCGAGCGCCAAGGCGAGGCTTGGCTGCACAGTGCGCTGCGGGTCGCTCCCGATTTCCAGCCCGCCCATGCGGCACTGGCTCTGCACTATCGCAAAATCATACCGCAGACGCCCGAGCTCAAGCAGCTGAGTCGATTCCACGCGAACGCGGCTGGCCAGTAGTTCGATTCGCGGAGACAGTCGCCTTGCGCGCTGCGAAAGCGCGCTCTGTCGCGGAACGAAAGGCAACTGTCCAGTGCGGAGCGAACGGCGACCGTCTTGTTATGCTGTCTGAGTCTCCTCATGGAAAGCTGCTCCACATGGTTCATCAGACAGTCGCAGTCCTAGGCAAACGAGGATCCCTGCAGGCACATGGCAGTGACCAAGCCCGGCTCGCCCGTGTACGAGCGCGAGATGCCGTTTGCCAAGTCAACGGACTCTCCGAGTCCGCTGGATCGGCACTCGGACCTCCGACCACAATCAGGGGAGATCGGTGCGGCATGTCATCGTCGATTCTCACTCGCAACTGTGAACTCCGAGCCCTGCGGAGACACAGGACGGGGAGAGTCCGGCGACAATCACAAAGGACATCTCGCGCTCCTCATTCATTCCGCTGGCAGTGGCTCGGCCTGTGGGTTCTTCTGGTGCTGGCCTCCGGCTGCCCGGACAAGAGTACACCCGGGTCTTTGAATGCTCCGGTTCCGCCGGGCACGTCGAATCCACTCGAAACGGGCGATTCCAAATTCGTCTTTGAGGATGTCGCGCACTCCGCCGGTGTCGACTTCACCTATCACAACGGAGAAGAGGCGGATCACAACATCATTGTGGAATCGATCGGCGGGGGACTGGGCCTGTTCGACTTTGATCGCGACGGGCAGCTCGATGTGTTCTGCCCCGGTGGAGGTTCGATTCCCGCAGCTGGAGCGTTGAAACCCTTGCCGTGTGGCCTGTTTCGGCAAAGAGAGGCTTGGAAGTTTGCTTCCGTTTCGGACGGTGCTCAACTCAGTTTGCCGTCCCACTTCAGCCACGGCTGCGCGATTGCCGACTTCAACAACGACGGATTTCCGGACGTGCTCCTGACTGGTTACGGGGGAGCGTCCCTGTACTGCAATCTCGGGGACGGCACGTTTGTCGAGGAGTCCGCGTCCCGGGGACTGGCAGGGACCCAATTCAGCACCAGCGCGGCCTGGGGAGACATCGACAGTGATGGCGATCTCGATCTCTACGTGGCTCAGTACGTCAACTGGTCCTGGGAGCACAATCCCGCCTGCTTCGGCACCGATCACGTTTCCGATGTCTGCCCGCCGAGAGAGTTCGAGGGGCTGGACGACCGGCTGTACCGGAACCTGGGCGATGGGCAGTTCACCGACGCCAGTGCGGAGTTCGGACTCCTGCCTGGCGGCAAGGGGCTGGGGGTGGTCATCGGGGATATCGATCTCGATGGAGATTCCGACATCTATGTGGCGAACGACACCACAGAAAATCGCTACTACCTCAATGAGGAAGGAACACTCCAGGAGCAGGGGCTCATCCAAGGCGTGGCCCTTGATGATCGAGCGATCCCCAACGGAAGCATGGGAGTCGATCTCGCCGATTTCGACAATGACGGCCTGCCCGACATCTGGGTTGCCAACTACGAGCAGGAGCTGTTCGCGCTCTATCACAACGAGGGCGAACTCGGGTTTCAGTATTCGTCCCGTCAGTCGGGGATGAGCCAGCTGGGTGATCTGTTCGTCGGATTTGGAACCGCATTTGGCGATCTGGATCTCGATGGCGATGAAGACATCGCCGTCTCGAACGGCCACGTGATTCAGACAGCACGTTTGTCGCCCATTCGCCAGCTGCCGTTGATCTTAAGGAACGACAAAGGGCACTTTGATCGGCAGAAATTCCCCGAGACGAGCTACTTGGGCCAGCCGCATCTGGGTCGCGGCCTGACTCTGGGAGACATCGATCATGACGGAGACATCGATCTCGCGATCAGCCACAACAATGAGCCCCATGCTCTGTTACAAAATCAATCGCCGCGCGCGGGTGAACCGCTCAACGTCCGGTTGATTGGAACCCAGTCCAATCGCGATGCGATAGGTGCCATTTGCGAGTGGGAAGCCGGGGGCCGACTCGTTCGCAAGATCGTTAAAGGCGGTGGAAGCTATCTGTCTGCACGACCCTATGAGGTGGTCTTCTCCCGGCTGCCCGACATCGCGGGAAATCCTGTACCTGGGAAAATCACAATTCGCTGGCCGAATGGGCAAAAATCAGAGACCGCAATCCCCTCGGAACTCGGGGTAAAAACACTCACGATCGTGGAACCAGAGCCTGAAGCAGCCAATACATCGGTATTCGAAGATATGGTACCTGCCCCTTGGGATTCTCATTGACAGTCTACACTTGGAATCCGATAGAATGGGGAGTGTGTAAATAGAGCTTGAGTTGATCGTTCGGTCAATCCAGGGCTCACTTTCCATTCTCATCGTTCAAGGAGTGCGTTCATGCTAACTCGTTCTCTTCGCCGGGGATTCACCCTGATCGAACTTCTGGTGGTGATCGCCATCATCGCTGTGCTGATTGCCCTGCTGCTACCAGCTGTGCAGCAAGCCCGTGAAGCGGCTCGCCGCTCACAATGCAAGAACAACCTGAAGCAAATCGGGCTGGGCCTGCACAACTACCATGAAGTGTTCAACATGTTCCCCAGGTTGGCCTATGCCCAGCCGAATGCCGGTAATCCGAGTTGGGGCCACCTCCCGTGGGAGGGATTCGGCCCTCACACGATGATTCTGCCGATGATCGATCAGGCTCCGGCTTACAACAGCCTCAACTTGAACGTGAGTATGAGTGTCTCTCCGAACGTGGAGATTTCTCGGCAGAAACTCAGCGTCTTCATCTGTCCGTCCGACGTGATGTGGACACCCGGTGATTCCACTTGGACGGGTGGACGTGGAAACAACTACGTCTTCTCAACGGGACCAAACTTCAGCTATGGCGTTCCGCTAGGCGTCCAGCGAGGGCACTTCAACCTCGATAAGGATGTGAACTTTGCCAGTCTGACCGACGGATCGTCGAACGTGATTGCCGCCTCGGAGCGAAACCATGGAGACGGCTCCAGTAGCCGGTTCGCGCGAGAAAGTGATGCCGTTCAATTAGGCCACGGCGGACTCGGTTCGATTCAAAACAACGAATTCACAGCCCCGGCGACGCTGGCGACTCAGATCAATAGCCTGTGTCCCGTTCCGGCTGGTGCCGGGGGACACTATAGCTCCATGGGAGAGACTTGGATGCGGCCCTCCAATGGCTGGACGATGTTCAGCACTTTGAGTACGCCCAACAGCAGGCTCCAGGACTGCAATGCTTCGGGTGGGCTCACGGATGGTCCAGGACTGATGACTGCCCGTAGCCGTCACACGGGTGGCGTCCATGTTCTCTTGGGAGACGGCGCTGTGCGTTTCATCAGCGATAACCTCGATGGTGTTCTGTGGCAACGAATGGGTTGTGCCGACGACGGAAATCCACTCGGCGAGTTCTAGTCGGATTGGATCGACCGCAGCGAGAGAGGCTACTCTGTCGCGCGGTCTGCCTGTCCTGAGTCTGGCTGAAGCCCGGTCCCTCATCGGCCGGGTTCCCGTTTCTGTCTGAGACCGGGCTCTTCGCGATTTGATACGGTTTCACCAAATTGGTTCCGCAAAGGATGTGATCATGCCGCTCTGCCGTTCGACTGCGTTGGTCTTGGTTCTGGCGCTCATGGGATGTGGAGGAGGGGAGGGTTCCGCTCTTCCTGAAGGTGAAACGGCAGCGGACCAGCTATCGAAGCAGAGTACCGACCAAATCAAGGCGAAACTCAAGACCATCGTCGATTCCGGCGCTGTGGGTGGCAGCTCGATTTACGGAATGGACGTCGCCCTCAAAAGTGCTGGGAAAGAGGCCCTCATTCCGGAGTTGAACAAACTCATGAAAGCGAAGAAGGCCGACGACATCAAGAAGATTGCCCAAGGCATCATCGACAAGCTGTAGTCGGTGAACCGGCCTCGCGAGACCATTCGTGAGGTCGGCCGATCTCGTACTCAACACGCAGGGCTTGGCCAAGGTGGCCAAGCCCTGCGTGTTTTTTGACAGAGACTCGGGAGTGTGAAACGTGGTTGGCAGCGTGAATCAATACACCAATCGAGCTGTCTTGAGCCCCTACCTTTTTGTCGCCGCTAGGGACACCCGATACTAGCCCACCGTTTCAACAGTGGGACCAAGCGTTCGAGAGTACCCCGTACTCCTTCCAGTCTTACTCGTGGGGTGGCCGGGTCTGAAGGCTTTGCGCAAGGCCCAGAGCACACGCGTGACCCTCCGAGGACGTCGTTGGTAGGAGAGCAATTCCAATCCGTGGGACGAGAGCTCCGCCCAGTCTGAATCGAGGGGTTCGGTTCCGCCGGGAGGGCGAAGCTCCGGCTGAGCCGCTTCCGCCAGACAGCGTCAACCCCGGCAGCGGCTCAGCCGGAGCTTCGCCCTCCCAGTCAGTCACATCGTCGACCCGTCAACCCGATATATCAGCCTGGGTGTTGCTCGAGCCCCGCCTAGGGCGAAAGACACTTCGAGTTCGAACGCAGAACCACCCACCGTTGAAACAGTGGGCGATTATCAACCATCCCTGACCAGACAAAGAACAGCCTGGCCAGCGGGAAGTCAGGCAATCACAAAGTGCCTCGCACACTCGAATCTCAGACGACTCGAATGGAGTTTTTACGTTTCTGTTTTGACATTCAATCTCAATTTCTCATATTTGACAGCTTTTGTTGTCATAAAGAGTTCTGTTACCTATCATCTATTCGTGAAGGGCATCACCCCGCTTCTGTTTGAGCCGACGCTACCATGCGATCACTTCTGGAACATGATGACCGCGAATTCCTCGCCGAACTCCGCAAGAGTGGTCGGTCGACGGTCCAGTCGTTGTGCGATCGCCAGGGAGTGACAGCCACTGCAATTCGTCAACGGTTGAACCGCTTGCAGGCCCTGGGTCTCATCTCCCGCGAAGCGTCGAAAGGCGAACGCGGGCGACCGTCCCACAGCTACGTCGTCACGACGGAAGGTCTGCGAGAGCTAGGAGATAACTACCGCGATCTGGCCTTGATGCTGTGGGATGAGATCACTCAGATCGACGATGACCTGATCCGGTCCAAGTTGATCGGGCGGCTGCGAGAGCGTTTGGTGAAGCAGTATGGGCGGGATGTCCGGTCTGCGTCGCTGGAAGAGCGGTTTGAGGAGCTGCGCGGGCTGCTGACCACCTTGGGATTTGATGTCGAACTGTCACAGCAGGGCGGGGAGTTGCTGCCGATTCTGCGAGAGAACAATTGCCCCTATCACGATCTGGCATTGAGAGATGCATCGATTTGCGATCTGGAGCAGACTGTGTTTTCTGAGGTTCTGGGGATCCCGATGGAACGCACCCGGTGCTGCCGGGATGGGGACCAATGTTGCGAGTTTTCGGCATCTTCGGGAATCGCGGTCGCTGTGGCGGGTTGAGCGGCGATTCTCGGGAAGTGAAACTGCCCGAAGTGGGTTCACGAGCGTGTGATCGGGCGGTACATTGGCTGGGTCGGAATCGAGTCTAAACTCGCTCAGCCAGCACAACACAGGAGAGAGACAATGACCTGGATTGAAGGTCGGTTCGAAGAAAACGTCGTCACCACCACTCTAGAACAGGCCATGAACTGGGCCAAGGAGTCCAGTATTTGGCCGATGACATTCGG
>Ga0105046_10003530_pt1 | contig 24801 bp, 17 predicted proteins | sample MAT03_FD_78385 | JGI IMG/M metagenome (GOLD analysis project Ga0105046, IMG submission 78385) | Freshwater microbial communities from Lake Fryxell liftoff mats and glacier meltwater in Antarctica - MAT-03 (megahit assembly) | ecosystem: Environmental > Aquatic > Freshwater > Ice > Liftoff...
GATCCCTCAGCAGGAACAGCTCGGCAGCGATGAGACGAGCTTTGGAGCACTGCTGGGCTCATTTAATACGCGACATCCGGTTCCTGACGAAGCTCCCGGACGAGAAAACAAAAGTCTGGGCCGAACAGCTGGAGGATCGTTCGCGGCGGATGTTTCAGGCATGGCACAAGCGAAACGAGATGACGGACAAAGGTTTTCGCCGCTCGATGATGATCCATCGCGACCGCTTTCTGGAGCTGGTTCGCAATCCTCCTTCATCGAAAGAGGCGACCAATCTTGCTGCGCGCTTCGCCATCCGCGAATACGTCGTGGAAGGCAGCGACGAAGTGCAATCGTACGATATGTCTCAGGACTACTTCCGTTTTATGTTTGCGGAGGGCGTCGAACCGACCAATAATCACAACGAGCAACAGATCCGCCAGTGCGTGATCGACCGCATGATCACTCAGGGAACTCGCAGCGAAGCCGGCCAGCGCTATCACAAACGCATGTGGACAGCTCTGGCCACGTGCCGAAAACAACAACGCAACTTCTTCGACTTCCTGAAGTCCTCCATCGAAGCAAAGCTCAATAAACAGCCTGCGCCTTCACGACTGAACGGCTGATGCCGTGAACGGTTACGATTTCTGAAAGCTCTTCCTGGTTCACAGGCGAATGGAATCCACGATCAAACGACAGACGTTTGACCTTGTTGCTAAAAAGTTTCCGGATCTCCTTTGTCGCTTCGATGGCGACACCTGAATCGCACTGATCCCGCTTCATCAGCTTCTTATGCACGATGAAACCTGCGGCGTCTTCGAACACCAGAACCTGCCGACCAAACTGAACAGGTTCACCCGCTTTGCCGCGTATGTAAAGATGCGTATGAGGTTCGAATACACGGAAGAGCTTTTCGCTGTTCGGAACCGTTTCGCCTTTGATCACGCGACGCTTGGCCGTATCGATCACGCGTTTTGTGCGAGCGATAAAAGCCTGCAGCGTGTTCGGACCGAAGATGTCATCAACGGTCGCGTTCGGAAGAAGCAGGCTCACACACAACTCACGCGCTCGCTGCGTAATCATCGCGGCTTTTGACAGGAGTTCGCGGTATGGCTCCTTCATGCGTCTCACATAATTCGGCGACTTTTTTCCGGCGATGCGGTCGATTTCGCGAGCCAGTTGCTTCACGCGTTTCCACAGATGCTGATGCTGCCGCCAGCCAAGAACCACGTCGCCGACTGCGAGTTCCGAGCACATCTGAAGGATCTTTCGCAGACCGTCGCGAATGAGCGAACTCTCGGTCGGATAATGAATATTTGTCTCGATGACGAACGAATCGGCTCGCAGTTTTCTGATTGCTTCCGGAGGTATAATTCAGTTCGATCTGATGGATCGGCGGGCTGTCCAGACGCAGTTGTGTCGAGTATGATTTTCGCATCCTTGGCTCCTCGAAGTTTGAGCGAAAAAATTTCCGTTTTGCTGACCTTTTCAATCAACTCTACGGTTTCTTAACTCATCTTCGCGGAGCCTTTTCTTGTCCTCGTCTGACTTTTTCAATGTCTTTCGATTTTAAAGACACGCATGAGTTACCAGCAACTCTTTTGGATATTCGCCAATTCCACATTTGTCCTTATACCTACATATTTGCTCTTTCATGCATCGCGATGGCTGGCCAGTAGGCGCAATCCAAAGGCCTCTGACGGTATCGGCTGAAACACAACGCCCGACAACAATTTTGGATTTGACGCTGGCGGCGAGAGATTTGGCTCCGTGAGTAGACGTGATTCCGCCCAGCCTCAAATCCCCGTTCAGCGGAGACGCGAGGTGGTCGAGGCAGCGTGGATCGGTCGAGCAACTGTTGCGAAACGACCGGAACTGGCAAGCGAGCTGCCTTTAAGGGTATTGCTTTCGCCACGCACCCGTAATGCGGCGTTCAAATCGAATTGAAGAGTGCCAGAAAAACGTCGCGTCTCCGCAGCGACACGCGGTGATGCTGGAAATATAGAAAATGCAAGTTCCGCGCGAATCAAGGTCAGCGCGAATGGGCTGCAATTCATTCGCACCGCCCTTGATTCGCCTGGCCACCAATGAGAAGCTCTCGTCGCGCGGCATTGCTCACGGTTCCGTAAAATGGGCGGTTTTTGCGTGTTCGATTGCCGGGAGAGTCGTGGTTGATAGACTGCAGTGGTTGTCGCACGAAGCCGAGGGGGATTTGGAACTGATTCGTGGGGGATGATTTGGGTATTCAAGTTCCGCTGAAAACGAGAAACTTCATGACGCACGTGGTGGTGATTGACGACGATCGAAGTGTGGGCGAAATGATTCGGCGGTCACTGGCCAAAGTTGAACTGAGTGTTCTGGCTGTGACTAAAGCCGATGAAGGCTTGACTGCGATTCGCAATGAGTCCCCCTATGTCGTGCTGCTGGATATCATGCTGCCGGGAACTTCCGGACTGGACGTGTTCCAGAAGATTCGTGACATTGATCGCAAGCTGCCCATCATTTTCATCACTGCGGGAAGCGACAGTTCCACTGCAATCAAGGCGATGCAGCTGGGCGGATTCGATTATGTGACAAAGCCTCTGGATCTTCCTGCCCTGAACGATCTGGTGGAAAAGGCGATTGCCACGCGCCGCATGATGAATACGCCTGTCGCGTTACACATGAGTGAAGGAGATTTTCCGGATTCCGAATCGTTCGTCGGGCGAAGTCCCGCGATGCTGGAAGTCTTCAAATCCATCGGACGTGTGGCTGCTCAAAATGTGCCCGTGTTGATTCGCGGAGAAAGCGGAACCGGCAAAGAACTGGTCGCTCGTGCGTTGTATCAGAACAGCGCTCGGGCTGGAGAATGTTTCATGGCGGTGAATTGTGCGGCCTTGCCGGACGCATTGCTGGAAAGTGAGCTCTTCGGTCATGAGAAAGGTTCTTTCACCGGCGCGGATAGACAACGCATCGGTAAATTCGAAGCGTGCAACGGCGGGACTATTTTTCTCGACGAAATCGGCGACATGTCGCCACTTGTGCAGGGAAAGGTTCTGCGGCTGCTGCAGCAACAGGAATTTGAACGGGTCGGCGGTAATAAGACCATCAAGACAGATGTCCGTATCATCACTGCGACAAATCTTGATCTGGATCAGATGGTGATTGATGGCGAATTTCGTGAAGACCTGTTCTATCGACTGAACGGAATCACGATCAATCTGCCGCCGCTGCGAAACAGGGGCGATGATGTGTCGCTGCTCCTGGAGTACTATCTGCGCGTCTGTGCCAGAGAGATGAATCGGAATGACTTAGAAGGCATTTCTCCGGAAGCACTTGAGCTGCTGAAAGCCTACTCGTGGCCGGGCAATGTGCGTGAGATGCAGAGTATTATGCGTCAGGCACTGATGAATGCGACGGGGCCCGTGATCGTGCCTTCATTTCTGCCTCTGGAAGTGAACTCCGCAACAAAATCAAAGGGAGCGGCTGAAATCGCTCCGGGTAACGAAACGGGCGTGCCGTCTGATTTGGCTCCGTTTGTGAATCGTCGCCTTCAAGCAGAATCGCGTAATCTCTACGCCGAGACGCTTGAGCAAATGGAGCGATACCTGATCACTCGCGTGCTCCAGGCGACCGATGGAAATCAAACGAAGGCGTCTGAAATCCTTGGCATCACTCGCGGAAAAATTCGAGATCGCGTGAACCTGTTTCAGATCTCTCTGGACACAACAGTGTCGGTTGAGGAGTCATAGGTATCCACACTGCGCGGTGACTTTGGTTATCCGAGTCAATAAATGTTCCGCTGGGCGAAGGCTAGGTTGGGGGGCGACGCCGTTAAGGATTTATCATCATGTTTTCAGCGGCTTTGTCGAAGTCCCTTCTTCCCCCGATCTCGCAGGCTGTCGATTTAATGTATTTTCTCCACCCGAAACGTCAGTGAGGGATGGAATTGCCTGCGTTTTTCGTCTCAAATCCCTCGCTGACGCTTCGGGTTACGATTAAATCGACTGCCTGCCCGGGGGAATAGGGACATGCAATACGTGCCTTCCATGCACCCCATTCCGGACCGTGTGAACGATAAACGAATTATGCCCAATAACTTGTGCATGGATGCAGATCGAACGCCAGTTCACTGTTTTGATTGTGTACCGATTTCCTTGTCTTCCGGAGAATTCTGCCGCAGGTCAAGCATTTGTTTCCGCCGCTCCTGAATCCGAAGTGCCTGTTCGGTCAACAACTGACGAATACCACGGCCATGAGTGTTGTTCCTGACTTTTTCATAGCACGAATAAACAATTTCGTCGATTTTCAAGAGTTCATCGACAAGCGTCCTGGTAAGTTCTTGCGGAGATTCATTCAGAACATTGCAGATCCGTCGGTCGTGTTCCGACTCGACTCGAGTTTGAGATCTCGAGATGGTGCCATTGCACCAAAGAATATTTTGCAGAGTGTTCGCCTGAGCGCCGCGTTCGAGTGCTGCTTGTTGCGCCAATGCCATTAGTTGCGGATCTGTCGAGAGATTCGCCGCGACCTGATATGCGTCCCGACTTTCGTTGTTCAGGAGAACCAATCGTTGCAAATGCAGGATCGTAGTTGGTTCCAGTCCGCTCGTCGGGAACGACTCCTGTAAATTTTTCGCCATGATCATGATGATCGTCGCTTTCTTTCCCGCGTGTGCCACTGACACCCGGGTGCTTGTCCCGAAACGATATGCGGGTTTGCAAAATGTATGACGGACTTCCAGTCCGTCATTTTTCGGACGGACTGCAAGTCCGGCCTACGGCCAATTACAGAACTTATTTCAGGACAAGTCCTAAGTCACTTCCTAAACAGAAAACCGTGCATAATCCGTGCCGCTGCCGATTCGCCGATTCACTCCAGCAATTGATACTTAGCTTTTGTGACCTGAAACGTCCTGATCGCTGAGCAACCAAAGTGACTGCTGAAACTTCAAATTCGTGGCCCCAAAATCACTGATCGGTCGGAAGGCAGCCGCAGAATTCTCTGGATAATGGCGGCACGGAATGTGCTTTACCCTGAAAGCCACGTCTCCGTGCAGACGGATTCATTCGGTTCGTTTGACCTCGAGCCACGCTCACTTGAGTATGTCGATTATTCATCCCAGCCACCATTTTTGCTTGCAACAGTAGCCGTGCGAACTTTTCGAAGATCGCCTCCTGCAGTGCTGGACGGGCAAGAAATGTCAACGCGTCACTCACCTGGAGATTCATGTCGCAACTTTCTGGACGCTTGTCCTGATGGAGTGCTGGTTTGCGGCACAACTGGTCGAATCACGGAATGGAATTCCTCCGCCACACGAATGCTTGGCTGGACACGGAAGGAATGCGTGGGGCGTACTCCTGGAGAGTTCCTGTTCGCCGCGAAGGATCGCGACGATTTCAGCAACAGGCTGCTGTCGGCAGTTTCAGAGGAAACACGAATTGATCCTGCTGCACCGCAGGTATTTGAACTGCTGCGAAGCAATGGCGATACAATCGCAGCTGAGTTGATTTTCAACTGCCTGGGGATCGGCGAGGGACGGCACGTGATTGCCTTCATTCGTATTTCACCAGCAACTCCAACGTCATTGCTCCATCGCACGGGGCTTTCGCAATCTTCGAATCCTGCGAACAAACGCGTTACCACTCCATCTGTCGGCTGTGATAGTGCAGTGGTAAACAAGAACGAGTTCCTTGCAAACGTCACCCATGAACTTCGCACGCCAATGAATGCGATCATCGGAATGACAGAACTCGCGCTGGACGAAGAATTGTCAGATGTTGTTCGAGACTATCTGCTGACTGCCAATGACTCGGCCGACACTATGTTGTCGTTGATCAATGACATCCTCGACTATTCACGACTGGACGTGGGACGCGTTGAACTTGATGTGGTCTCCTTCGACGTGAGGCGTCTACTGGAAGAGACCCTGCGAAGCCTGTCGCTGCGGGCTCATGAGCGGGGTCTGGAACTAGCCGCCGTCGTCGATCCCGATGTTCCATTTCGGATTCATGGTGACCCGGCCCGGTTACGACAGCTCTTAAGCAATCTGGTCAGCAATGCCATCAAGTTTACCGAACGCGGCGAGGTTGTTGTCGGCATCCGCCTGGACGAATCAGACGCAGGCGATTCCGGAGACTGGAAAGTCGGCGACACAGTGCATTTGAATTTCTCAGTCAAGGACACTGGGATCGGGATCGATGCGGCAGATCATAGTCACATCTTTGAGCCGTATGTGCAGGTCGATTCGTCAATGACTCGTTCGTATGCCGGCACGGGTTTAGGTCTGTCGATTTGCTCGCAGCTCGCGCGGCTAATGGGTGGGACCATGCAAGTCGATAGTAAACTCGGCCACGGCAGCACGTTTCATTTCACAGCCAACTTTGAAGTTGCCCCTGCATCAAGTGAACAACAAACGTCGGTACCTCATTTGCCGGATCAACTTGCGGGCACGCGAGTCTTGATCGTCGATGACAGCGAATCCACGCGTCGTATTTTGCAGGAAATGCTGGCATCGTTGGGAATGATTGCGAGCATCGCCGACAGCGTTGAGTCTGCCCTGCAAAAGATGCAGGTGGCGTCCGCACAAGGAAATGAATTCCAGCTCCTGATCGTCGATGCCATCATGCCCAAACGAGACGGCATTGAATTTCTGCGGCAGCTGGATGACGTCAATGATCAGGCCGGCGTTTCGATCCTGATGATGTCGCGTGCCGATCAGCGGTTGTTCCGTAAACGCATTGCCGGTCTGCACGTGAATGCATTTCTGGAAAAACCGGTATCGCAATCAGGGCTGCTGAATTCGATTACAGAGGCATTTGAAGGTGCCACGGCTGATCGAAAGCGAGACCTGCCGATTGAAAGAACGTCAAACAGTCTGAAAGTTCTCGCTGCTGAAGATATTCCCGCAAACCAAAAAGTCGTGACTGCTATTCTGTCGCGACGTGGCCATGAACCAACGATCGCAACCAACGGCCGCGAAGCTCTTGATCTCTTCGAACGTCATGAGTTTGACGTCATTCTGATGGACGTACAGATGCCGATTCTGGATGGAATTCAGGCAACGCGTGCGATTCGTGAAATCGAAAAAAAATCCGGCCAGCGAATTCCCATCGTCGCCATGACCGCTCATGCGATGCCGGGCGACCGCGAAGCCTGCATGTCGGCTGGCATGGATCACTATCTGTCAAAGCCTTTGGACGCCCAATTGTTACTGAAGACGATCGAGCACCTGAAGCAACCGCGCGTGGCTTCCAGAGAACTGTTAAAATCTTTCTTTACCAAATCCGGGTTCTGGCGATTGAAGCAGGAAAACCCTGGTCCCAAGCCCTTATCAGTCAAAGGCGAATCACGGGTGTCTGAAAAATCCAAACCCTTTGAATTCTGGAAGCCCGATGTCGCATTGCGCAGAATGGGTGGCGATATCGAACTACTCTCAAGCATGGTGGATTACTTCCATGAAGACTCGCCGAAGCTGCTGGCGGAATTACAGCAGCTGGTTGAAGACGGCAATTCCGCCGAAGCGGCTCGTGCTGCACACAGCCTGAGAGGATTGTGTGCAAACTTTGAAGCCGCTGAGACTACACAGGCCGGATCGGAAATTGAGTCTGCATGCATGTCGGGAAAGCTAAGTGATGCGGAGCAACTTCTGCAACAGTTGACAGAGAAGTTTGCTAAGCTGTCACAGGAACTGATTGAATGGCAAGACCAGCAGGTGCGGGCAGGCTGACAATAGTGTAGCGAAGGTTAACGTCATGGGATCCGCACTCAATCATCGCTGGAAACGCAGTAGCGTGGATGCCGTGCTGTTAGCCGCCATCATCTGCGTGCTGATAATGTGTGGAACCGTCACGTTTCAGAGTATCCAGAGAAATCGCACAAACGCCGATCTGGTCGCACAAACGCATAAATCCATTGGCGCGATCGACCTGCTGGAATCCACTCTCACAGATGCAGAGACGGGGCAACGTGGATACATCATCACGGGCGACAAAGTCTATCTTGGTCCGTTCAAAGTTGCTGCCGACAAAATAGAAATACTTATTCAACGATTGCAGGAACACATTTCAGACAAAGATCATCGACGACACGAAATTGAGTCCTTGAAGTCACTCATCGAACAGAAAATGAATGAACTGCGAGTGACCATCACACTGCGCGGTAAGGGCCTGCCGGAAGCCGCCGAGAATGTGGTCAGGAACGACAGCGGCAAACGAATCATGGATAAGATTCACGAGCAATTGGCATCAATGCGCATGTCGCAGGAACACTTGCTCGGAAAACGCGCCGCTGCGACAGATCAAACCTATTTCACTGCATTATTGACAGCATTGATTTCCACTGTCATTGGGCTGGGCCTGGTTGCGGCAGTATTCCGGACGGTACAAAGCAGCCGCGAGAAAGCGGACGCTGCGACTTCTGTTCTCTTTGCTCAGCACGAACGCATGCGCGTCACTCTTGCCAGCATTGGTGACGGTGTGATTGTGTGTGATCGTGACTGCAACGTCACATTTCTCAATCCCGTCTCGGAAAGCCTGACTGGATGGTCAAACAGCGAAGCCAGCGGGCAGGCACTCTCGAATGTGTTTAACATCGTCAACGGAGACACGCGAGAGACAATCGAAAATCCAGCGGCTGTCGCAATTCGAGATGGTAACATTGTCAGTTTCACGAATCACACGGTGCTGATCTCCCGGCAGGGGACCGATGTTCCGATTGATGACAGCGCGTCGCCGATTCGCGATGCGGAGGGAAGAGTCACTGGCGTGGTACTGGTGTTTCGTGATGTGATGCAGCGACGCAATGAAGAACGTCGCCTCTATGAGGCTGCTGAATTCACTCGCAGCATCGTCGATACACTCGGCGAACTCGTCGTGGTCCTGGATCGCGACATGCAGGTGCTGCATGTCAATCGTGCGTTTTCCACGACGTTCCAGATTACGGACGATCGAGTTATGGGGCGTTCCATTTATCAGATCGATGAAGGTCAGTGGAATGTACCGGAAATTCGCGAACTTCTCGACGGCGCTTTAAACACAACTGGTCCGGCTGCCCACATTGAAATTGAGCGGCAACTCAACCGTGTTGGCAGAAAGTCGTTGCGACTTACGGCCAGTCGATTTGCTGCGGGGAGTGATCGAAATGAGGCAGTGTTGCTGGTCATTTCCGACGTGACGGAAGAACGAGTCCTTGAAGAAGAGAGTCGTCGTCAGAACCAGCACATGCGTTGGTTTCTGGAACAGATCAAAGATTACGCGATCTTCACAATGGATGCCGACTGCAAAGCTACAAGCTGGAATCAGGGCGTCAAGCAGGTTCTGGGTTTCGATGAAGAGGAATTCATCGGGCACGACATTCGAACCCTCATTTTTACCCCCGAAGCTCAGGCCGCCGGAATCCCGGAAACCGAATTTTCACTGGCCGCTTTGGATCACCGTGCCAGTGACGATCGCTGGATGATGCGGAAAGGTGGCGCAACGTTCTGGGCGTCTGGAATCACCACTTCGATTCGAGACCAGCATGATCATCTCGTCGGTTACAGCAAAGTCATGCGCGACCTGACGTCTTTCAAAGAGTCGCAGGATAGACTTTCGGAACTGGCGACACGCCTGTCGGAAGTTGATCGTCGCAAAGACGAATTCCTTGCGACGCTGGCTCACGAACTTCGCAATCCACTGGCACCGATTAAGAACGCTGTGCAGTTGATGGGATTGTCGAAACTCGATCCGGACATGAATGAATTGCGCCAGATGATGGCGAGACAGGTGGAGCAGCTTGTTCGATTGATCGACGATTTGCTGGATGTCTCTCGAATCAGTCGCGGCAAAATTTCGCTGAGAAACGAAATCGTTGATCTTTCGGCCGTGATCGCGGCGGCTGTTGAGGCGTCGGCGACTTTTATAGCGGAGAGCGGACAACATCTGACGATCGATTCACCCGAAGGCGTTTCGATGTACGTCAGTGGAGACCCATCCCGATTGACACAGGTGATTTCAAATCTGCTGAATAATTCTGCGAAGTACAGCGACGCCGGATGCCACATTGTACTGACAGCGACTGTGGAAAATAAGGTCGCAGTGATCAGCGTGCGTGATAACGGGATTGGAATTGCTCCGGAACAGCTGCAAAGCATTTTCCAGATGTTCGCTCAAGTGGACGACACACTTGAACGCGGAAGTGCGGGTCTTGGCATTGGACTCACGCTGGTGAAAACACTTGTCGAATTGCACGAAGGAACTATCGTCGCACAGAGCGATGGCGTTGGAAAGGGCAGCGTCTTTACCGTGCGACTACCGGCCATCGAACCTCCCGCCTCGTCGGTCGCAATATCAACCAGGCAGACTCCTGTTACAAAGTCACGTTTATTCAAAGTTCTTGTCGTCGAAGACATGCGTGCGTTGCGAATCATTATGTCACGCCTGCTGACAAAACTGGGCCATGAAGTTGAATTTGCAGAAGACGGCACGTTCGCACTTCAGAAGTTGGATACATTTCGTCCGGACGTCGTGTTCTCCGACATCGCAATGCCTGGGATGACAGGGTATGAGTTGGCTCGCCGCATTCGACAACGTGCTGACTGCTCCGGAATTTGTCTGGTGGCGCTCACCGGCTTCGGTCAATCGGCCGATCGCGATAAAGCCCTTGAAGCTGGGTTCGATGAACATATGGTCAAGCCCGTGGACATCGACCTTTTGCAGGTCCTGTTCAACAGGCTTTAGCAAGTATTCGCGACTGCACGCCTAGAGTAAATTAGATGGTCCACCATGCATCCAGACAAGGATTACTGATTTCTTCGACCGCGCTGCAGGATGCGTCAGTCCGGATTGTTCCGCCTTCAGCAATCCCTGAAGATTCAAACCAAACGTTCCCAGCGCGCCGATCTGCAGCATTCGCCGTCGAGACACTCCGTCACAGGACTGCTGCTTACCTCCAGGCTGGCTGACGATATTGAGCATGATGTTTTTCCGTGTGGCGCGATTGCGAGGCGGGAGTTGAACGAGCGGATGGCTGAACTCTGTATTTTGCAACAATTTACCCAATATTTCAATCAGTCGTCGAGATCTTCTTCAGCATCGCCTTCGAGCATGACGCCCCAGCCGTCGCAAATGCCTCCCAGCGGGCTGGAGAGGCGGTCAAGGTCTGCCTGGATTCGAATAATTTCGCTGTAGTCCGGAATCATCTCGACGTTTGCGTAAACCGTCCACATCGGGCCGAACTCTTCATCGTCCTCATCGGTCTCGTCATCTTCATCCAGTTCGCCGTCGTCGTATTCGACAAGGCAATCGTAGCCGGCGTCTGTCAACACTTTGTCAATCGCACTGGCGGATGCTTCATCCGGTGCAGTGACAGGAAACTCGATGTCCAGCGGCTGTGTCATGTCGATGCCTTGTGCCGCAAGATCAGCCAGCACATTGCCGTCATCATCATTGGGATAATCTGTCATTTTTTGTTCCGTGATTTGTTTGAAGCGTTTGATTTAAGGGCGTATGGAAACGCCTGCGGGCGCAATTGTCAAATCTAATTCACTCCGTGCTCTTAGGCGAGCGGCAGAATGAAAAGTACCCGTTGAGCCTGAGGCGCTAGCCGACATGACAGCATGAAATCGGCTAGCGCCTCAGGCTCAAGTCAATTTGGGTGTGGTAAGTTTGTTTTAGCCGCTCGCCTTCGTGTCCTCCGTGGTAACAAGAGAAATCGCAGTTTTCACCACGGAGAACACAGAATTTTAACAGGAGTACGCAGAGGGAGTAGAGGGGCAGTTGGCCGAAAAGAAAGGGAATCATTACAACCCGACGCGTCAGCGAGGGATTCGTGGGCCCGCAGCAGAACAGCCACAACCGCGTTCCTTAATAATGTTTCGGGTTTAGAAAATTCTAAACTCCATCCCTCACTGACGTTTCGGGTTTCAAAAACTGAAAACACGCAACTTCAAAACGAACGCCCTGCGGCTGAGATATGGCAATCGCTATTTCGGCATCGGGCCGCATGGCAAGACGGCGAAAAATGGCCACCAAATGTCCAGTTCATCCCTGGTATTGTGAAAAATCGGTATTGTCATTGGCCAGCACCCCCCTTATGTGCCTATGCTTCATTGGCGTGGCTGAGCCTTCAAGCTGATGGATCGGCAACATTGTATTTTTTTGGATAGGCTCGGAAACGGCAGGTGACTGCGATGTCCAGTTCTGTTCTGGAACGTCCCACTTTGGTGTTGAATCGCAACTGGCAACCAATTGCAGTTTCAACGGTGGCGCGTTCGTTGATTAAAGTGTGGAACGAATCCGCTCGGATCGTTGATCCCTCCAACTTCCAGATTTATGGCTGGGAAGATTGGGCGATGATTCGCCCGGCTGAGGGTGACCCCGTCATCCGCACTCAGTGGCTGACACTGAAAGTTCCGGAAGTCATCACGCTGACGCGCTATGACCGACTTCCTGTAAAGATTGTCGCTTTCAGTCGACGCAACGTGTTCAAGCGCGACCACTTTATGTGTCAGTATTGCGGATGCAAACCGGGCAGCGAAGAACTGACGATCGACCACGTGATGCCTCGATCACGCGGTGGACTCTCCAGCTGGGCAAACTGTGTTCTGGCTTGCATCGACTGCAATACACGCAAGGCCAATCGGACACCCGAACAGGCGGGCATGCCGCTGCGGGCCACCCCGATTCGTCCGCATTGGAACCCGCTTTATGCACCGCACGGAGTTCGTATCGAAAGCTGGTCAAAATTTGTGAGCGAAGCGTATTGGAATGTGGAGCTTGAGGAAGTTTGACTGTTCAGCTCAGCATCGGACCGCATCAACTTGACCTTCCCGTCGTCCAGGCCGCGATGAGCGGCTACAGCGACTGGCCCATGCGAACCATCGCGCGCAAGCTGGGTGCGCCGTATTCGATTTGTGAAGTGATGATCGATTCGTTTGTCAGCTCGCTGAAAGCACGCTCCAAAACGCGGCATCATTTGTTCGTCACGGACGATGATCATCCCGTCGGTGCGCAGTTGATGGGTGCGGAACCAGACGAATTTCCACCCGCCGCAAAGAAGCTCGTTGAGGCCGGGTTTGATGTGATCGATATCAATTTTGGATGTCCTGCGAAGAAGGCATCCGGACGATGTCGAGGTGGTTATCATCTGGGTCAGCCTGATGTCGCCACTGAGATCGTTCGCCGAGTTCGCGAGGCGGTGCCGTCGAAAATTCCGGTCACCGTCAAGATGCGTCGAGGGCTGGATGATACGCAACAGAGTCGCGATAACTTCTTCCGAATCATTGAAACGGCATTCGATCTGGGCGTAGCCGCAGTCACTGTTCACGGCCGCACAGTCGAACAAAAATATGTTGGTCCAAGTCGCTGGGAGTTTTTGAAAGAAGTTCGCAGATTGTTTCCGGATCGCACGCTGCTTGGCAGCGGCGATTTGTTCACAGCGGCGGATTGCGTGCGGATGCTGCGGGAAACCGGAGTCGATGGCGTCACGGCAGCTCGTGGTTCGATTGGAAATCCATGGATCTTCTCACAGGCCGCCGCGTTGCTGCGTGGCGAACCGCTGCCACAACCTCCGACAGTGCATGCACAACGCGAAGTGATTTGTGAACACTTTCGCCTGGCGGAACAGATTCTTCCGCGCGATCAGGTCTCAAAGCAACTTCGGAAATTCTGCATACACTACTCACCCTGGCATCCAGATGCCGAGGCTGTGCGAGCCGCTTTTATCGGTGTCAAGAACGCCGACGAATGGCATCGCGTGATTTCCAGCCACTATGCCGAAGATGGATCAGGCCAGTATCCCGCAGATCCCGGCAACTCAGGCCAGGCACAGGACTTGTCCTGCGGCTGAGCAACCCGCCGAGGCAAGGGTGTTTTGTGGGTTGTAAGACAGGCTGCCAGCCTGTCTGTTTGCAGCAGACAGGCTGGAAGTCTGACCTCCTCATTCACAGAATTCCTCACCTGCGTGACCATCCTGCGAGACGAGCGGTTTGGAACGGATAGTTACTTGGTTCCGTGTTAACTCCTGTTGAATTTTTGCAATTTCACTGAACAAAATATGAACATTTTCAAAACGTCAGTTCAAAAACCAGGCATTCCCGCGAATTTAAAAGGCAGTTTGTGAATTCGGATTGAATTACTTGATTTTCTCTGTAACAATAAATGAGTTCCTTAGATTCTCTTTAGATTTCAGTTGTGTCGTCATTCTAACTGGAGGTATTTCAATGAAGGTTTCCATTCGTAGCCGAAAGGCATTTACCCTGATCGAATTGCTGGTTGTTATCGCAATCATCGCAATTTTGATCGCATTATTGCTGCCCGCTGTGCAGCAAGCACGAGAAGCGGCTCGCCGTACTCAATGCAAGAACAATCTGAAACAGTTGGGGCTTGCGATCCACAACTACCACGACGTCCATGGTACAGCACCAATCGGCTGTACGATTCAGGATGGAGCTCCCGGTGGCATCAACAACACTTACCGACGTTTCAGTGCTCACTTGGGGCTGCTGCCATATGTTGAGCAAGCAAACGTTTATCAAGCGCAGACAGCATTCGTGGCACTTCCAGCAAACGCTGGCGGTGGTGTCCCATGGAATAATGCTGCACCGTGTGTGACCGCGAAATTGCCATATTTGCTCTGTCCTTCCGACAGTGAATCCACGGTAGACGGCATAAAAGCAAAGACGAACTACATGTTTTGTCAGGGTGACAATGCGTGGGATCAGAACCCCTCATGGGCCGGAAATAACGGCAACGGGATTCGTGGATTCTTCAAAAGCATTCAGGGAAATGGAAGTGGTGGTAAACCTCGAAACTTCCGTGATGTGACGGACGGTTTGTCGAACACCATAGCCATGGGAGAACGTATCACCGGCAAACCCGGTGGCAACAGTATCAAGTCAGGTGCATCCACGACGGCGGTTGCCAATGGTGGTAGGAACAACCCGGCACTTTGCCTTGCGTCCGTCGGGCAAGGCGGTGTTTACACAACGTTGGGTAACGGGAACGGGGCCATTTTGTCAGGGCAAAGAGCTTTTGACGGCGCAACACCATTTACAGCCGTGAACACCATCATCGGACCAAACGGACCGTCCTGCAAAAATGGAGATGATAATAATCATGACCGAGATGGCGTATTCTCTATGACAAGCCAGCACACGGGTGGTGCTCAAGTGTTACTATGCGATGGTGCCGTTCGCTTCATCAGCGACAATATTCACACTGGCAACTTGGCAAGTCTAGGTGCTACATCCGGGGCGAGCCCTTATGGTGTATGGGGTGCATTGGGAAGCGTTAATGGCGGCGAAGTTATCGGTGAATACTAATCGATTGATTGGACGTTGAGTTCAGTACGACAATGTTTTCGTCGCGGACTGTTTCGGCAGCCCGCGATTTTTTCTTATTGCAATAGGCTTTACTAAATGCATTGTAGATTCTTCTCATCAGCCGTTCTTGCATGTTGCGTCATTCTGACCGGTTGCAGGGATTCAGGATCTGGACCACAAGTAGCGGTCTATTCGGCCTCCGGAAGCGTCAAACTCTTTGGTGCTCCAATCGCTGGAGCAACCATCGCTTTCGCTCCCCAGGATGGACAGCCTACTGCATTCGGGACTACGGACGGCCAGGGTAGATTCACGTTAACAACTTACGACTTTCAGGACGGTGCTGCGGCAGGTAAATTTAAGGTTGTCGTATCAAAGACAGCGAGCGCAGCTGCGAAGACTGCGATAGACCCGGCAAATCATGAGGCAGCAGAGGCCGCTGCGAATAGTCATGACGCAGAAGGGGCTGGGGCTGACGCGGCCAATCTTGTCCCTCCTCAGTATGCGTCCGCCAGCGATTCACCGCTCATTGCGGAGGTGAAAAGCAGTGGCGAAAATGTGTTCAATTTTGATTTAAAATAGTCTTCCATGAAAATGCGAAACGGACCACAGATGCCACCTCAATTGAAGGTGGCATTTTTTTTTATTTTATGGCTTGTGTCACTGATGGGGTGCTCCAATCCAAAGGAACATCCTGTTACCGCAGGCCAGACGCTTGGTCTTGCGAAAGACGCACTGGCAGCATCGAATTTTACAAAAGTGGAGCAGCTTGTTGCCGACATTCCACGCACGGCAGCCGAATGGCAACAGGGTATGTTGCTGGCGGGAGAAGCAGCGACAAAAAGCGGAAACACGGATGCAGCGATCAAACACTATTTGGCCGCCATTGATAAAGAAGAATCTTCCTCTGACGGTCTGTTAGCCCGATTCTCTGCAGCCGAGATTTACTTCGATCGGTGTCAGCTAACAGAGGCTGAACATCTCTATCGAAAGGTATTGTCGATACAGCCCGGTAACGGATTGACCAATGAGCGAATGGCGTTTCTACTCGCGATTACGGGACGACGATGGCAGTCTCTGGAACACTATTTCGTACTCGTCAAAAGTGGCGATGCTGACTACAGAGAACTCAGTTTGGCAGCTGACGTCGGACGTTCAATCGAACAGCCGGAGTTCCTGCAGAAATGTGCTCGCCTGGCCCCAAATGACAAGTACGTTCAATTAGCGCTCGCATTCGAAGCATTCAATGACGGCAAGCCTGAATCCCGAGTCTACATGGAGTCTGTTGTTCAGCGATTCCCTGAAGAAATGCCAGCCCAGGCAGTCTTGGGAGAGATCCTTGTCGATAATTCTGACGACGCAACATTGCTGAAGTGGCACAAGTCTCTCCCTGCTGCCGCTGACGATTCGCCAGATGTTTGGTTTGTGCGTGGTTTGTGGTCTCGCAGGCAGCATGATCTGAAAGCTGCCAGGGAATGCTTCTGGCAATCTGTGATGCGAACTCCGTTTCACCGCCGAGCGTACTATTTGCTCGGGCAGACGTTGGAAGCGATGCAGGATCCAAACGCTGAACCTGTGATCGACTATTCATCCCGTCTTGTGTTGTTGTCTCAGAATATCGATCAGGTGCTGACTTCAGAAGGGCGCGACTTAGATTCTGTAAGAACGACGACGTTTCTGCTTGAACAGCTTGGAAGAATCTGGGAAGCATGTGCCTGGGCGGTCGCTGCGAATCGCCTGTTTCCGGATGAAAGCTGGCCAGGAGAAATTCTGCACAAATACGGTAAAACTCTTCAGGGCGACTTACCACGCGTTACAAAACAATCGCTTCCGAGTTTGGGTTCTGAGACTGTGAGTTCGGTTGAGTTCAGTTCCTTCCTCAGCAGGATCGACTCGCAAGTATCGCGCAATTCCAGTGGAGAAGATGGCGCACGATCGTCGCCCGGCAGAATTCAGTTTCAAGATTCGATTCCGTTTCACTTCGCATACTTCAACGCTGATGATGCGGCGACAAAAGGTGTTCGGACATTCGAACAGACGGGTGGCGGTGTCGCGGTACTGGATTTCGATCGGGATGATTTCGCGGATGTTTTCTTTACGCAGGGCACAGAATGGTACTCCGGAAGTGCCAGCCCGACGCCATCAGGAAATTTGCGGGACAAGCTTATTCGGAATATTGGCGGCAAGGTGTTTCGGGATGTTCCAATGTGGACATCCGATTCGGACGTTGGATACGGACAAGGTTGTGCCAGCGGGGATTTCAACAACGACGGCTTCCCGGATTTGTACGTAGCCAATGTCGGACGGAATCAATTGCTGCAGAATCAAGGTGATGGAACATTCGTTGACATCACAACTCAGGCTGGATTTACCGAACTTGACTGGACGGCAAGTTGCGTAATAGCAGATCTGAATGCCGATGGTTTTCCAGATGTCTTTGATGTCAACTACATTTCCGGAAAGGGAGTCTACGAAGCGATATGCAAAGAGAAGGCATGCTCACCGCGTTCCTTTCAGGGGACACCGGCACAACTTCATCTCAACCACCAGGACGGAACTTTCTCGGCAGTGCAATACGGTTCCGAGATTCGGCCCGGTAAAGGCCTTGGCGTTGTTTGCCTGCCGATCGAATCACAAAGATATCCCTCACTTTTTATTTCAAATGATCAGGTTGCAAATCAACTGCTTCAGAATTCCGCGCCGATCGGCACGTCGCAAGTCAACCTCGTCGATAAGGCATTCGTGATGGGGACAGCGTTCAACGGAAATGGTGTCGCAATGGCTGGCATGGGCATTGCCGCTGACGATGTCGATGGGAACGGTACGACGGATTTTTATGTCAGCAATTTTAAAGATGAACCAAACACGCTGTTTCTTCAGGATGCTCCGGGCCTGTTCGTTGATGCCACAAACGCATCTGGCCTGAAAGCAGCCAGTATGGCTTATGTCGGCTGGGGAACACAATTCCTGGATGCTGATCGCGACTCTCTTTCCGATCTGGTCCTCACCAACGGACATGTTGACGATTACCGGGATGAAGGCGGCGAATATCACATGCGGCCACAGTTCTTTCATCAGGAGCGGCCCGGACGATTTGTCGAACTGTTTGGGGACGAGACAGGTCCGTTCTTTGAACAAAAACGTTTAGGGCGCGGTCTGGCTCGTCTCGACTGGAATCAAGACGGGCTCATGGACTTTGCAGTCTCAAATATCAACGATCAGGCAACGCTGGTGACAAACATAACCACCGGTGCCGGGCACTACGTTAATGTACGCACCATCGCAACGACGACTGCTCGTGATGCGATTGGCACAATCGTAACTGTCACCGCTGTGGACGGCTCTCAGTGGTCCAAACCGCTGCTTGCCGGAGACGGTTATATGGCCAGCAATGAACGACTACTTCAGTTCGGACTGGGGACGCGGACTGAACTGAGAAATATCGAAGTCGCATGGCCGTCAGGGGCGTTGACGACTCTGAAATCACCTGCTGTCGATGATACTTTCGTGTTCGTGGAGGCCATGCCGAAAGCTTTTCTGCAGCAAACGGCAGCGAGCCGAAGTTTGCCAGTCGAATTCAGAGATTCGATGCCATAGAATCTGGGCACAGAAAATTCTACGGTGCCACTTCACGGCCAAATAGGTTTCGCTCTTTGGTTCGCAAACATTTTTTTCGAAGAGTGCTCCCCCTGATGATCGCGGCGCTCGCTTTATGGGTGCTGTTTGGGGGAAAAACCACGTCCGAAGTTGCAACCGATCTAAAAGAGCTGCGGCGTCTCTATCAGCGTGGTGACTATGAAGAAGCAAAGACCAGAGCTGAAATTCTCCTGACGTCGGACGACAGCCTGGACGAAGTTCGGTTTATTGCCGCTGACAGTGCTGCACAGGTCGGCAACGTTGCCGGAGCATTAACGCATCTGAGTCTTCTGAAAACCGAAAATCCAAACACCAACCTCAAAGCGTCACTCCTGAAGGCTGAATTGTCATATCACAAGACGTATGATTTACAGACCACTGAGGCCGCGTATCGATCCGTACTTGATCTCGACCCAGACAACGTCATTGCCCTTGAGAGCCTGGCAAGGCTATTTTCAATTTGCGGTCGCCGCCGCGAAGCAATCCCCTTATTGTTGCACCTTGTGGAAATCGATCATTCGTCCGATCTGTTGATTGTTGCAGCGCGCGGCACAGGAGCAATTAACGATCCGGAACTTCTAAAAAAATCGCACGCTGCTTTTCCCAATCATTGCGGTACTCTTATGGGGCTTGCGATGGCAGCAGAGAAAGACGCAAACTTTAAATCTGCAATTGCATTCTCTCGTCAGGCGATTGCAAATGATTCTGCTTTCGCTCCTGCAGTCGTCCAGCTTGGCCAACTACTGCTGGTCGACCGGCAATTCGATGAATTGGATCGCTGGGAAACAACACTTTCGACTTCGCATCATGGTCGCGCCGAAACGTGGCGTGTGCGCGGCTATCTCGCAGAACATCGTGGCAACCAGCAGCTCGCATTGGAATACTTCCTGCATGCCGCCAGGCTGGGACCGGAATTGAAAGATGTCCAGTATCGACTTTCCCGATTGCTCCAGAAGGCGGGCGACCAGAAAGCGGCCAGCGTCTTTTCCAATCGATTGTTTTCGCTGCAGGAATTGGAAACGCAGCAAGACCGGTTGTTTGCGAACGGCCCTGAAGCAATCGAAACAATTATTGAAACCGTGGCAGCATTTCAACGCAACGGAAGGTTATGGGAGGCTTACGGCTGGGCTCAAATAGCCAGATCTTATCATCCTGCCAACAACGAACTCTCCGCAATTTTGAATGAACTGAAGTTGCTAACCGCGAATCTTCCCTTGGAACTCGTCCCTTCGTCATTGAATCCGGCGACACTATATTCGGCCGGAAGTTATTCTCTCCGCAGTGTGCAACCTGCCAATGACAGCGACATGATTTCGCATCTGAATCCCGACGCTGAGTTCTCATTTCGAAACGACGCTTCCGTCACGAAATTGAAGTTCATTTACATCAACGGGGTTACAGGTCCCACCACTTATAGAATGTTCGAATTCACGGGAGGCGGTATCGGTGTCTGCGATTTTGATCTGGATGATTATCCTGATCTTTACTTTACGCAAGGATGTCTGTGGGAAACACGCGGCCAGGCAAGCGGGGTCACAGACAAGCTCTTTCGCAACATTCACGGCGAACATTTTCAGGCCGACGCTGAAGCAGGAATTCATGAGTCGGAATTCGGACAGGGAGTAGCAGTTGGTGATCTTAATGAAGATGGCTTTCCGGACATCTTTGTCGCGAATATCGGACAGAACGGGCTTTGGATCAACAATGGTGATGGCACATTTTCGGATCGCCGAGATCTGGTTTCCGATGTGGACGACGACAAATGGACAACCAGCGCGTTGATCGCTGATCTGGATGGTGACGCTGCAGCCGATATTTTTGCGACAAATTACCTTGGTGGCGAAGGCTTGTTTGAAAGAGTTTGCAGTGGTAGCGATGGAATTCGACGCGCCTGTATTCCGGTTCACTTTGAACCACTTCAGGACTCATTGTGGTTCAATGACCGCCAGGGAGCTGCGACCAATGTGAGCAACAAACTGGACGCTATTGAGCCAGGAAAAGGACTTGGTGTATTAGCCTGGTCCCCGGGAAACAATGGAAAGCTCTCAGTCTTTGTCGCGAACGATACAACGCCCAATACACTGTTCAACTTTAACGAAGGCAAAAACGATGTTCTGGTTGAAACAGGATTTGCATCCGGAATCGCCGTCAATTCAGCAGGAAAGTCAGAAGGCAGCATGGGCATTGCTGCCGGAGATCTCAACAGCGACGGATATTCCGAGTTGTTTGTGACAAATTTTTTTCACGAATCAAATACGTTGTATCAATCCATTGGTGAAAGTCTGTTTGAAGACATCACATCGGCATCGAATATCGCGGCTGACTCATTCCACATGCTTGGTTTTGGTACACAATTTATCGATGGAAATCTTGACGGAAGCTTCGAGCTGGCGGTCGCAAACGGACATGTTGATGACCTGGTCCGTGAAGGAAAGCCGTATTACATGCCAACGCAATTCTTTACCATTCGTGACGGGGCATTCAGTTTGTATAGCCGGGAGAAACTTGGAGATTACTTTCAACAGAATCACCTTGGGCGCTCGATGGCGGCACTCGACTGGAACAAGGACGGTCGACCAGACCTGGCGGTCGGCCATCTTTACGAAGAGTATGCGCTGTTAACGAACACTTGTTCCGTTTCTGGCAACTTTATAGCGTTGCGATTTGTCGGCATTCATTCCAGTCGGGATGCAATTGGAGTGTCAGTTTCGTACGAACTGAACGATCGCCGCATTGTCCGTCAGCTCACCGCCGGCGATGGCTACCAGGCGAGCAATCAGCACGAAATTCTGCTTGGTTGCGGTTCCGTTGAGAAAATTGAATCGCTGACAGTACAATGGCCGTCAGGTGAGACTCAAACGTTGAAGAATATTTCAACGAATAGCCGATATGTGTTGCGCGAAGGCGAGCGCACGCTGTTCAAGCTGCCATAGCTGACGAAGCTCCTCTCAACTTTAGTGAACGCTGGAGTTGTTGCAACTGAGCCAGCAACTCAGTCTTTTCGATGAGTTCTGACACGGCAAAAATTCGCTTGGTGACGCTGAGGGAAATGTATTCTTTTCAAGGGAAGCCGCGAATACGGACATGCCGGATACTTGTTTAATATGGAACTCGTTGTGCAGCAGATCAAGGCACGCGTCAATGTTGTCGCGGGGGCCGTCCAGATCGATGAAGGCCAGGCTCACTGATCCGGCACTCGAATCTATACGCGAGTGACCTATGGTACCCGATTTAGAAAAACACGCAGTCCTGGCAAGCCATTGATGCAGCCAACCGGATTGATTTGGCGATCAATCTCCAGCGGCTTTCTTTTCCTTCTGGAGTGACTTAAAAAAGTCATCCGCGTCGGTGTTGAGTTCTGGCCATTTGGGAGGATATTCGTAGGAGCGGCTGAGGGGAAGATCAATGTCGAGTTCTTTGCCGTCCCGCAGGATTTTCAGTTTGACCGTGGTGGCCGCTTCCGTGAGTCGCTTTCGCATGGCTCGCATGGACGTGTCTTTTGGAGATTTGCCGTCGAACAATAAAACGCGGTCACCTTCCAGAAGTCCACTGCGAACGGCAGCACTTTCAGGTTCCATGCGCACAACCAACAGAAGATCGGTATCGCGGAACGACAGAATCAACCCGCTGGCATCCGGAGGAATCCGCAATGGCCATTCCGTCTCCAACGGTTTCAGCCACATTTCGCGTTTTGGAAAATCAATGGTCGTGTCAAAACAGTCAATGAATTCTCGCCCTACTGTTAGGACTTCTGCTTGAAGCACGAGCACGTCCCGAAATTCAAAACCGCCAATGGAGACATGACGCAGAATGTACGTTTCGAAGCGAGCAGGGCGTCCAGCGATGACACTATTGATTGTGCCAGCTTTCTGAAGCATACGTAGTCGGAGGAACTCAGCAGTTATGTTCTTGGAGAACGTCATAAAAAAATGTGATCCAGTATCTACACAAACCGGCAGTTTCAACCCTGCATTCACTTGCGCGTCGATCTCAGGAACGAGTATGAGTCGCGAGCGATCCTTAAATCGCATCGCCTTACCCGACTGGACGGCACTGACCCCGGCTGTAAAATCGCAGACGGAATTGCGCAAATTAATTCGTAATGTACCGTCATGAAACTGTGGCACACCGAGTATTCCATCAATCCAGGTAGTCGAGCGAACATCTTTTTCGGTTGCAGTGTAGAAGACGTTCGTAGGTGAGGGTTCACGATCGAATGTTTCCACTGGTAGTCCGTGAATATGCTGTTGGATCATGACCCCCGTCTGCAATTAAACGCGCGAGCTTGAGATTTTCCAAGCTGGATCAGGCATCGCCAACAAGTCTTTCGGACTCGTAATGGACGTCCTAGTTGGACAGCGGCAGTTTCGTCGCTAAGTACAGGCCACAATTGGGGTTTTGCTGATTCAGGAAAGAAGCGATCCTCCGTGTGCTTACAGTCACACGGACTCACGGAGGATCGCCATGATGACATTGAAGGAGATCAGGGGCGTTGGCAGGATGCTGACGTCGTTTCTGTTCAAGTTCGGGATGTGTTTTGAGAACCTTGCCGGGCGGAGACTGTTGAGAGTCTATGTGCAGGGACAATTGTCGGATCTGCAACGCAAGAACTGTGAAGCGATCGCCCTCGAATTGGATGTCGCGCCGCGAACCCTACAACGTTTTCTGGAATCCATCTCGACTTTTTCTTCACTGGAGGTGCCCAGCTTTCGCGATCGGACAAAGATGTACACATAGCCGGTCAATGTTCCGGGCTGTTTCGAAATTTCGCGGACGGCACGTTTCATGATGTCTCGGTTGTCACAGGAATTGCCAGCGTTTCCTCGCTTTATACTCATGGCTGCACTGCGACAGATTTTGACGGTGACGGTTTCGATGATCTGGTGGTCTGCGGTTTTGGCTCGCTACAGCTGTGGCACAACCTGGGCGATGGCACGTTTGCCGAAGTAGCAGCGGAATACGGTTTACTGTCTGGAGACTGGAATGTCACAGTCGCTGCTGGTGATTTTAAACGTGACGGGTTTGTAGATCTGTACATCGTCACATATGCCAACTGGAAACCCGATCTGAAACAACTGTGTAAAAATGATCAGGGACTGCGGGACATCTGCGGCCCCACTCTATATCCGGGGACACGCGACCGGATGTTTGAAAACACAGGCGCTGGTTTTCAAGATACTTCGGAAGCTTCGCACCTTGTACCCAAAAATCGAGGCCTTGGAATCGTCACGGCTGACATCGACGACGATGGCTTTCTTGATGCCATGGTCGTAAATGATGTCGAGGAAAATCAGCTCTACTTTGGAGACAGTTCCGGCGTGTTCACTGAATGCGGCGTTCTCTCGGGAGTGGCCTATTCCAACACAGGGGAACGCGAGGGATCCATGGGAATCGATCTTGGAGATTTCGACCGTGATGGTCGACCAGATCTTTGGTACACAAATTACACTCAGCAGGACAATTCACTGCTGAAAAACTTTTCAGATCGAGGTTTCCTGCATTCCGCCGACACGGTGGGTCTTTCCGGCGTATCGCGGCCCTGGGTAGGATTTGGTACTGGCTTTGCTGACTTTGACTGCGATGGCTGGGAAGACCTGTTTGTCATCAACGGTCACGTAGCCTACGAAAGGCGCGATAGCCCCTACTATCAACCTCCACAGCTATTTCGAAACGAACAAGGCCAGCGATTTGTGGATGTTTCCAGCCAGGGCGGACCGTACTTCAGCTTGCGTTGGTCCGGACGCGGAGCCGCCGAAACCGACTGGAACGATGATGGTGCCATAGATTTGATCGTCGTCCACCAGAACGATCCCGTCGCCGTGCTCACTAACTTACACACAGCTAAACACTGGATCAGAGTCAATCTTGTTGGAACCACTTCGGATCGTAGTGCAGTCGGAGCTAAGGTA
>Ga0105046_10003533_pt1 | contig 24790 bp, 22 predicted proteins | sample MAT03_FD_78385 | JGI IMG/M metagenome (GOLD analysis project Ga0105046, IMG submission 78385) | Freshwater microbial communities from Lake Fryxell liftoff mats and glacier meltwater in Antarctica - MAT-03 (megahit assembly) | ecosystem: Environmental > Aquatic > Freshwater > Ice > Liftoff...
AATCTCCCGCATTTGCAGGTGTTTATCCCCGTGAACGCATACCCAACTTCTCCGCGAAGGCGTCACTTGCCGTAGGGGTTGGCCTTGGGACGCCAGCCCGGAGGTCGCCCCTGCGGACGGCCAGCAGAGGAAGCAGGCGAGCCCGACGACGGGGCGGTCGAACCTGGCGCTGACGCGGATGGGGAGACCGCAACGGACGACGGATCGGAGCTGGCCGACGGGGGCGACTCGGTCCGCGATGACGGCACCGGGGGCGACGCCGACGGGGCCTCCGCGGGCCCGCCTGGCTCCCGGTCTTCGACAACGGGGGGCACCGCTGGCGCCGATGCTTCGGTCCGGACTCCGCTCGCGTCGGCGCTCGGGCCCGCGCGGAAGAGGAGATCGCGACCGACGGTGGCAGCCGCCGCGAGCGAGACGACGAACGCCGCAACCGCTGCGAGCGCGGCCCGTCCGACGCCATGCGCTGGCGGGGCCTTCGACGTCGGCACGGGAAGGCTGCTCGGCGGCGCGGAGACCGACGCCGGCGCGAGCGCGATGGTTACAGTGGGCGCAGCAGGCATCTGGAAGTCCGCTGCCGAGCCCGTTCGGTCCTCCCAGACGGTCGTCGCGACGTGCTCCGGCATGCGGAGCGTGTCGCGCGGCACGGTCATCTTCGGCGGCGATGCCCCGGGCGCCGCGCGCACCGTGGCGGCAGCGGCGGTCAGGGTTGGCGGCGGCCTGGGTGGACCGGAGCGCTCCGTGGCGGCGGCAAGCGTCATCGTCTGGGCCGGCAGCTCCGATGCGACATCGTGGGTCGTGGTCTGGTCGAGCCCATCCGGCAGGGCCATCGCGGTCATCGTCATGGGGCTGACCGAATGGGCGCCCGCCCCGCCGTGCTGCGGCGCCTCGCCGAGCGCCGAGGCCAGCAGCACGCGGCGCTCCTGCAGCTCGGCCGCGAGAAGCTCCCTCACTGCGGTCGACACCTCGGTGGGGGTAGCGAGGAGCTCCGCATCGCGTGCAGCCTTCTCGAGAGCGTCGCCGAAAGATCTCGCGGTGGGGAATCGCTTCGACGGATCCCGCGCGAGGCCGCGCGCGATGACGGCTCCCACCGTCGGATCGATGGACACGACTTCGCCCAATGGTGGCGTGGGCTCGAGGCTGAGGATCCGGCGCATCGTGTCCAGCTCGTCGGTGCCCTTGAACAGGCGACGATTGGCCAGCGCCTCCCACGCGACCGTGGCGAGCGAGAAGACGTCGGTCCTGGCATTGGCGATGCGCGACTTGACGTATTCGGGCGCCATATACGCGAATTTTCCCTTGAGGATATCGGTCGCCGTCCGAGTCGTCTCAATCGAGGCGGCCTTCGCGACGCCGAAGTCGACGATCGCGCCCACGCCGTCGAGCCCTACGAGGATGTTGTGGGGCGAGACGTCGCGATGGACGATCCCAAGGGGCTGGCCCTGCTCGTCGCACACCTCGTGTGCGGCCTGGAGCCCGCGAGCCGCGTCGACCAGAATGCGTACCGTGACCGGCGGGGGGATGCGCCGTCCTCGCTCGGAGCTCGCCACGAGCATGTCGGAGAGCGAGCCCCCCTCCACATAGCGCATGACCATCAACAGCTCGCCGTCGGAGTCGTCGACGTCGATCACGCCGATCGCGTTGGCGTGATCGATGCGTGAGGCGAGGCGCGCCTCGGCGACGAACATGTTGCGAAACTCCGGCAGCTCCACGAGGTGGGTGTGGGCTCGCTTGATCGCGTAGAGCTGCCCCGGCCGGTCCCGCAGGTACCCCAAAAACACGGCACCCATCCCGCCCGAGGCCAGGCGGATCAAGAGCTCGTAGCGGCCGTCGTCCGAGAGCCTTTCGGCCTTCTTGAGGCGCCTGGCGCTCATCAGAACGATCCGGAAGCCACGATGGCGGCGCCGTCGCGGCCTGGCGCGAACGACGCGCGAGGCCTGGCCGCAGGGTAGTCCCGCGCACGGGATCGCGACTCGCCCTCGGCGTACGCGGCGCGCGCGCGCTCGGTCGTGGTCTGTGCGCGCGCCGACGTCCCACAGGCCATCAGGATGGCCAGGGCCCACGCCGCGGACTCGCCTCGCATCGGTCGAGGCTAGCCAGCAGGGACGCAGTCGGCAACGAGGTGGATCCAACGTCTCGCTCGAACGTACCATGTGCCATGATGACCGCGAGTCACGCAGCCCAGACCCTCGGGGGAGCGTTGGCGCTCATCACATCGGCGAGCGCCTGCTCCCACGACTACAGCATCGATCCAGGCACAACTGGCGGATCAGCCGGATCCGGCGGGTCCGTCGCATCCAGCGAGTCGACGTCGATGGCGACGTCGGGCTCGGGCGCCGCAGGTGGCGACGCTTCGAGCACCCAGGCGACAGCGGCGCCGTCCAGTGCTTCGCAGGGCGGCGGCGGGCCGACCACGACGGGCGGTGGCGCGGAGCAGGGTGGTGGCGGCGTCGGCGGCGCCGGCGGATGCCAGAGCGCGTCCGACTGCGACGACGACAACCCCTGCACGAGCGACCTCTGCGCCGACGCCGTCTGCGACAACGTGGCCATCGCGGACGGCCCGATCGGTGGAGCGGACGATCCCAACGACTGCCGGGATCGCCTGTGCCAAGCCGGCGAAGAGATCGACCTGTCGGACAACGCCGAAAACCCGATCGACGCAAACCCGCCTTGCGAGCTCACGGTATGCGCCAGCGGCACGCCCACGCCGGACTTTGCGGGGGCGGGAACGCAGTGCGGCGCCAGCGGAAGCGGTCTCGAATGCGACGGCGCGGGAATCTGTGCAGGGTGCCAGGACGCTGGTCAGTGCGGGTCCGACACGGAGTGCGCGACGCCTTTGTGCGATGTCGGCACCGGGGTCTGCGATCCCGGGTTCGAGGGCTACGGCTTCTTGCTGAGCGACGAAGACGCCAACTGCACGCAGCGGATCTGCAACGGCTCTGGCGCGCCGACCACGGTCAGCGACGCGAACGACACATTCGACGACGGCAGGAGCTGCACGCTGGACACCTGTGATGGTGCGACGCCCGTGAACGACCCGTACGGTGCGGGCAGCGCGCCGCTGGGTTGCAATGGCGTGTGCCAGGGTGGCTCATACCTCGGCGAATGTGGACTTCGGGTCTATTCGCGTGCGTTCCCCCAAGCGGGAAGCTGGAGCTGGCAGCCCGTCTCCACGGCGTTCGAGGACCAAGTACCGCCGACCGGCATTCTGGCAGCGGAGATGAACAGTGCTGGCAACCGCTTGTTCGTCTGGAGCAGCGACGGGAGCGTCTACGAGTACTTTTCGGGGGACTGGCGAGGTAGCAGTCTGAGTACCGATCGTTTTGAAAACCTGGTAAGCGGTACCACCATCGCCGCTGCCGTCATGGCGAACGCCGGGAGTTCCTTCGACATCCTCATCCTCACCACGACGGCCGGCGAGACTTGCTTCGGGCCTGAGGGGCAAGCCCGACGGTGCTCCTACACGTACAACGTCGAGCCCACCGGCGCGCCCGCGCATGCAACCGGCCCCGCCAGCATTCCGCCGCAGTCGCCGCCGAACCAGCCGCCGCAGGATATCGTGCCGATTGCGTGGGGCTTTGGCGAGCAACGGTATCCCGGCGATTCGGCCGAGCTCGATAGGGTTGTCGCGTGGAAGGGCCTGGAAGGCATTGTGTACAAGGAGCTCCTGTTTCGCGATCCGCCCTACGACCCCCCGTTCACAGAGGCGAGCAGCGAGCTGCTCATCAATGGCGCCACCGACGCGCCGGCTCCCGGGACGGTGGTAGCGGCCTACTACGACCGACCCAACACGACCGTCTACCTCGTGGCGCCTTAGACCCTGATGCTTCGCGCATTTGCCAACGCGCCGATGGCGCTGGGTGCCGTCATCTGGTCGCCGCACCGGACGACGTTGATCGCCAAGGCGGCATTCGCCCTGCGCGACGACGGCACCTTCGACATCGAGCCAACGCTTGCGCCGCTCGCCCTCGACACCTTCGACCCGCAGGGCGAGATTGTCTATCCGACGGATTTCGCGCCCTACAAGCCCGCCTGCGATGTCGTCGTCGGAGGGGGAGATGCCCTCGAGCGCCGGACGGCCGGCAGTCTCATCGTCGGCACGCTCGCTTGCTCCGTAGAGTCCACCGAGAGTCTGGGCCCGCGGGAGAGCTTTTGCCCCTCCGGAGATCCTTCGGATCCCGAGGTCCAGGCCACGTGGATGGACGGCCGGATGGAGTTCTCTCGCTTCCAATGCGCAGGCCCGCGCCAGCGCATGCCCTGGCCCGAGGGGGCGCTCCAGATCGAGCTTGCTCGAGGGCCGCTGTCGCAGCGGGCCCGGTGGCTCGGCCCCTGGCCTTCGCTGGTCCTCGAGGATCCAGCAGGCGCGCGCCGCCCGATCGCGATGCCACTCGACACGATCGTCCTCTTCCCAAGCGAGCGGCGCTTGATCGGCGTCTGGAGAGCCATCGTGGATACTCCCGTCCCGGGTGAGCACCGCGCGTTCCTCCACCTGCCGCAGTTGGGTCGCGAAGAGGTTTCGACCTGGAGCGAGATCGCAGTGGGGTTGCCCAGCACGTTGCGAGCGCGCCCCGTGAGCAGCTCGCCCGCTGTGGCGCACGCTGCTGTGGAGGGGACCGTCATTGCAGCGGGCCACGCGCCGATGGCATGGCCCTTCGCTTCCGAGATGACGGCAGCCCGCGACGACGCATCGCCACCGGAGCCGGAGCCGGAGCCGGAGCAAACGCGAATTGCCACGTTTCGGACGCCCGCGCGGACGCTTCCGTTTCGTCGGGAGGATGCCCCCGTCAGACCGTCACGACCTGCACCGAGTGACTTCGGTGCATTGCGCGCCGAGGGAAGGGGCCAGGTACGACCAGCATGGGACGTTCGCGAGACCACTCAATCGATTCAATCGGTCTCCGCCTGGGCGCCAGGTTTGGTCCACAGCCCGCCAATGGAGGCTCCGCTCGCGGAGAGGGACCCACCGCGGCTTGCGGAGGCACCAGCCATGTTCCCGGGCGCGAGCCAAGGAATCCAGCACCGACCGCCGCAGGCCGAGGTGGCGGCACCAGGCCCGCTGGGAGCAGGGCCTAACCGAGCCGCGAGGGTGAACGAGCCTCGCCCCGATGATCCTTCGCTTCAAGCGGCAGGGCCAGACGGCGCAACCGTGGAGGCCATCCGGCGCGAGATCTGGAAAGGTGAGCGCCCCCTTGCGACGGTTCTGGCCGAGCACGGAATGACGGAGCCCCAGTGGCGCGCCGCCCTTCGCAAGCGAGCGGCCAAGCCCGGAGTCTAGTTTGGTCGGCTCTGCGCACCTAGCAAGGTCTCGAAGACGCCGCGCTCCTTGTGGTCGGTGAGCGTGCGCAGTGCGGTGCGGTAGCCGCGCAGCACGAGCGAGCGCGCAGCAAAGCGGTTCACGTAGGAGAACTCGCCGATGTCGGGCGCGATATCGAGGAAGACGACGCGCGGGTGGATCTTGGTGAGGTATTCCACCCCGCGCTTCTCCTTTTCCGACAGGACGATGTTGACCGACTGCCGGAGCACCGCGCCGACGCCGCTGCGCGCGATGGATCGCTCGGCCGGGGTGCGCTTCTCGGGGCGATAGACGTTGGAGATGATCACGACGTTGGCGCCGGCGGCCACTGCGAGATCCGCCGACAGCGTGCGGACGACCTCGCCGTCGAGAAAGTAACGATCACCGATTCGATAGGGCCGGTGCAGGCCCGGCACGCAACAGCTCGCGGCGACGGCCTGGCTGACCGGCACGTCGTCGCGGAAACCCGGACCGAACACCACGCGCTCGCCGCTGTCGACGTCGACCGCCGTGATGAAGGTCTGGTTGGGCAGGCGCCGGAAGTCGTTGATCGGCAGCATCTTGGCGAGCTTGCGCTCCAGGCCGTCGACCGAGAACAGGCCCGACAGGAGGTACCCCGGGTCGGCGAGGTCGGCCAGCGCCGGCGCTCCGAGGAAGCTCGACAGGTACAGCCGGGGCCCCTTGTGCCGGCGACGCCAGGGCAGCCGATAGGCGTCGAGCAGCACGTCGAGCGGGATGTCCTGCCCGTAGGTAGATGCGACGAGTGCCCCTGCGCTCGCGCCGACGAAGATGGTCGGGACGATGCCGAGCTCCTCGCAGGCCTTGAGCACACCCAGATGAGCGAGGCCGCGTGCAGCTCCCCCCGAGCCGACGAAGGCGACCTTGAGTCGGTTCATCCGATCATGTTGAGGGAACCGCACTCGCGGAGCAACGTCTCGATGATGCTCCACCGCGCCGCCACCTTCCTTTCCGGGACCGCCTCGGGGACGGACCTGCGGACCTGAAGCAGCGTCGAAGCGGACCTACATCCCGGCGACGATTTTGAACTCTTCGCCGCCCGGGATCAGCTCGAGCCGGTTGTCGCTCACCTTGCGCTGCCACACGTCTTCGCCCTTGTCGGACGGAATGCGGTAGCTCGCGCTGAAGGTGTAGTCGACGAAGACCCGCTCTTCTTTGACGGTCACGCGGCGGTAGCGAATCTCGTAGCGGATGCCTTCGGTGTCGCCGAACTTCGTCGTCAGGTAAGCCTTGAGGCCTGCGAGATCGATGTCGTCGGACGCGTCGATGTTGCCGCCGTCCTCGTAGTACTCGGCGTGCGCCAGAAGGAGCAGCTCGCCGATGTCCTTGCGCTCGACGGCGTGCCGGTACTTCTCGCAGAACGCCACGATCTTCCGGTTGTCGTCGGTGTCCTCGACGTCGGTGTTCGGAATGTAGTCGTGCTTGCAGCCCGCCATCGTCGTGAGGGCCACGAAGGCAGCGAGGAAGAGCGCGCGGGGACGGTTCATCATCGAGCGGATAGGCAGGCCGGCAGGCACAAATGATTGGGCGCGGGACCTTGCCAGACGAAACGGGTGAGTTGCAAGGCCGAGGCCACCATCGTCATTTGCGTGGGCGGCGGCAAGCGTGTTGGTCGACCGGGCTCGCGTTGCCGACGTGGCGCGCGTCGAAGCCCGCCCAAGGTCTGTGCTTGCCACTTTGTCATCGCATCCGCGCCGCACTCTCCAGCTCCGCCAGCCGCGCCTCGAGCGAGGCATGGCCGATGAGCGGCCCGTCGTGGTCGGGCCGCAAACCGAGGGGAACCTCGACGCCGCCCGGGGCCGCGCTCAGCCACACGGCGACGGCGCCCCGCGGAGGCGGCTCGCGCCCAGGGAAGCCCGCCGCCAGGACGGCTTCACCTGCTGCCGCGATCTCGTCGACCGCCACCACGACGACGCCATTCACGTCGCCGGAAGCGATGAGCTCCACTGCGAGGGCCAGTGCTTCGACTCCGCCATCGAGTCCGCCGGAGACCGCAGCGCTCGGACCCCGGAGCCCGAAGAGGATGGCCGCATGGCCAGCGCACACGTTGGGGCTCGTCGCGGGGAAGAGACGCGGCTCGCCCTGCCCTCCGCCCCGAGCGATCACCCGCGCGAAGAAGCGCTCATCGATGTCGAGCGTCGCGAGCGCGTGCCCCACGATGATGCCGCCTCCGCGGATCGGCTCCCCCGTCGTGGCGAGGGCGGCGACCGCGCCGCAAGCCAGCAAGGACAGCGAGTCGAGCTTCGATAGGCGCTGCAAAGGGATGCCTGCCGCGCCGAGCGCGGCCCGCGCCTCGTCCGCGCCGGTGACCCGGACGCGCGGTCCCAGCGAGACCCGTCGCGGCGAGGCACGGACCGGAGAGGCGCCCGGCGAGATGCCGAGAATCAGCGCAGCGTTGGAGCCGCCGAAGGCCGCCGAAAGTTTGAGCACCAAGGGGTCGATCGCGCCCGAACGCAGCGGCGCGGCCGCCGGGAGAAGCCGGACCGCCGCGTCAGGATCGATCGACCCCGCTCCGGCCGCCGGGGGCAGCAGACCGCGTTGAAGCGAGGTCGCCGCGGCGATCGTCTCCAGGATGCCGGCCGCGCCCAGGGCGTGCCCGATCTGCGCCTTGAGCGGCTGAACCGGAGGATCGAGCCGAGGCAGGACGCGACGGATGGCGCGGGCCTCCATCGGGTCGTTGAAAGGGGTCGCGGTGGCGTGCGCGCTGACGAACGCGACCTGATCGGGGCGCGCCCCGGCGTCGGCCATGGCTCGGGCTGCGGCCCGCGAAAGGCCGTCGCCCGTCGGATCCGGGGCGGTGATGTGCACCGCGTCGGTCGCCGCGCCGAACCCCCGGACGAAAAACGAGGCGCCGGCCGCTGCCGGGACGGTGCTGCGGACCAGCGCGACCAGCCCGGCCCCTTCCCCGAGCGCGAGGCCGTCGCGCCCTTGACGGAATGGGCTGGGCGTCGTGGCGGTGGTCGCTCGGATCGCCTCGAAGCCCGCGGCGACGAGGAGCGCGATGGCGTCGTAGCCGCCGGCGATCACAAGGTCCACCGCGTCGCGCTCGAGCCAGCGCAGCCCGATGCCCACGGCGAACGTCGACGCCGCGCAGGCCGACAGGAGATGCACACGCTCGCGGAAGCTTGCCGGCGCAAGCGACACCGCGGCGAGCGCTGGAGCGATCGGCCCGAAGTAAGTCGCCCGTTGCGCCAGCGCCTCCGAGCTGCTTTCGCCCGCGGCGCGCGCCCGAAAGAGCTCCTCGATCGAGGTCATCCCGCCACTCGACGTTCCGAGGGCGAGGCCGAGGCGCAAACCCCGCCACCCAGGGCGCTTCGCGTCGAGCGATCGTGCGAGATCGACGAGGGCGACCGCGAGGAGCTGCGCTGCGCGATCGGGGCCAGCAGCGGGGGGAGCGATCGCATCGAGACCCGCGACGCGTGCGGACCGCGGTCGGGCGAGGCCCGCCGCCGCGAGGATGTCGTCGTGCCCGACCGCGACGCGCGCCGTGTCGCCCGAACGCTCCGGGGCGAGCGCTCCGACGGTGGTGCCGAGCGGCGAGATGGCCGCGATTGCGATCACTGCAGCGCTCATCGCGTCGCCTCATCGGGATCGATCATCGCCCGCTCCGCCACTCCGGGCTTGCGCGAGGCGCAGGTGATCTCAGCGTGCACACCGATACGCGGCCGCTCGTAGGTCACCGTGGCGCACGCCGTCCCGCGCGGCGCATGGACGACCTCTATGTCGGGTGGCTCGCTCGAGGCTCCCCGCCGCGGGTGGCGCTCGATGCGCAGCTCGCCCAATCGCACGGCGCGGACGAACACCGTCGCGTCGGAGGTCCGGAAGACCGCGCGCAAGACATCACCGTCGATGGAGGCATCGAGCAGCTCGCCCTCGAGCGGCTCCAGAAACCACGATCGAAACAGCTCCACCGGCATGCCGCGCAGCGCTTCTCCCCGGCGGCCGCGTACCACCTCGTCGCGCACCGGGATCGAAAGGCGATGCCGGTCCTCGTCCATCCACAGGTCGGCGGCGGTGGTCCCACCCGGCCCCAAGAGGACGACTCGCGCAGCGCGATGCGGCGAGACGGCGATCGCGCCGCGCGCGCGAATGGCGCCGGGAAGCAGCGGCGCTTCCAGTGTGATGCGGATCTCCTCGGTGCGGGGACCGAGCTCGGCGCGCAGCGAATCGAGCCAGGCGCGCGCCGCCGTCAGCTCGTGCCGGGACGGAGGTGCCCACGGCACCTCCAGCCGTGAAGGCGCCGCACACCCCGCGAAGACCGCAGCGCAAGCCGCCACGGCGGCCGCGACGAAATCTGGAGGGCGGCCGCCGCAGCGACCTCGGGACTGCACGGCCCGGCCTCAGGCCGGACGGCTGGCCACGATGTGGGCCACCATGGCGTCGACCGAGGCGAAGACCTGCCGTGCAGCGTCGCCTTCCGGCACCTTCACGCCGAACCTCTCCTCCACGACCATGGCCAGCTGGAGCGCGTCGAGCGAGTCCAGGCCGAGCCCCTCGCCGAAGAGCGGTGCCACGTCGTCGATCTCGTCCGGGGATTTTCCCAGAAGGTTGAGCTCTTCGATGATCAGCGACTTCAAGAGGCGGCGAACCTCGGTGGCGTCCATGAATACGGCCGGACGGCTATCACGAACCGGGTTCGGCCGACAGCCGCGACCCGAAGGCCCCTGGAGGCAAAAAAAACAGCCGACAACCGCTGGGCAAACCCATTCCAATGGGCGTCAGGGTCGACTACACGCGCTTTTCTGATGACCACGCTCGTCGACTACCGCACCGAGGAAGGCATCGCGCTCATCGAGCTGAACGACCCCCCGGTCAACGGCTACACGCACGAGATGATGAAGGACCTCGACGCGGCCATCCTGGAGGCCCGCTTCGACGCCGACGTCCACGTCATCGTGGTGACCGGCCACGGTGAGAAATTCTTCTGCGCCGGCGCCAACATCAGCATGCTCCGGGAGGCCGATCCGACCTTCAAATACTACTTCTGCCTGCACGCCAACGAGACGCTCTCGCGCCTCGAGCAGACGCCGAAGCTGGTCATCGCCGCGCTGAACGGGCACTGTGTCGGCGGCGGCCTCGAGATCGCGCTTGCTTGCGATCTGCGCGTTGCGCGCAAGGGCGCCGGCAAGGTGGGCCTGCCCGAGGTCAACCTCGGCGTGCTGCCCGGCACCGGCGGGACGCAGCGCCTCGGGCGCCTCGTCGGTCGCGGCAAAGCGATGGAGCTGATGCTGACCGGCGACACGTTCGACTTCGAACGCGGCAAGGAGCTGGGGCTGATCCACGAGGTCTTCGAGACCGCGACCCACGCCGACTTCATGACGCGCGTGCTCGAGTATGCCCGTCGCTTCACGAAGCCGCATCGCGCGCCGCTTGCGGTGGGTCGGATCAAGCGGGCCGTGCAGAGCGGTCTCGAAATGAGCCTCGAGCAAGGGCTGGCGCTCGAGCGCGAGCTGCAGGCCGAGCTGTTCGCTTCCCGCGACGCCAGCGAAGGCCTCACCGCCTACGCCGAGAAGCGAAAGCCGTCCTTCGAAGGCCGCTGAGAGCGACCGCACCCACCCCGGCACCGGCAAACGATCATGGCTTCGACCAAAAAGGCCTCCTCTTCAAGTACGGGCGACGGCGCGAAGCGCTCGGTCCTCGACTCCTTGCGCCGCCTGGTGCGTGCGTTCCGGGTCCTCGGCGCGGCGGGTGGCCCGAGCCCTGCGCAGCGCTTCGTGCTCGAGCAGCTCGCCGCGCGGCCGGGCTCGTCGATCGGCGATCTGGCCCGATTGACGCACACCGATCAGAGTTCCGTCTCCGTCGTGGTCTCCCGCCTGGTCGACGGGGGATGGGTCGAGCGCAAGCGCTCGGGCGACGATGCCCGCCGCGCCGAGCTGAGCCTGAGCGCGCGCGGCAAGGCCCTCGCCAAGAAGAGCGCCCCCACCGGCCAGGCGCGACTGCTCGAAGCGCTCGACGCGCTCAGCGGCCCCCGACGCAGTGGGCTGGCACGCGAGCTCGATGGGCTCGTCGCGGCGATGGGCATCGACGACGAGCCGGCCGGCATGTTCTTCGAGGATCCCCCCGCCACCGCGAGGCGTGCGAGGCCGAGCAAGCCCAAGGCCGCGCCCAAGACTGCGAAGCCAAGCGCGAAACGCCGCGTTCGCGCTTGATCCGAAGCGCCGTCGCTGCGAGGGTCGTGGCGCTTCGGGCGCCGCAAGCCGGACCGGATGCACTACACCTCGAGGACAGAGCCATGAGTGACGAACGCATCGCCAGCTTCGAAGAGTTCTGGCCGTACTACGTCGGCGAGCATCTCGACCCGTGGACGCGCCGCCTGCACTTCGTGGGCACCACTGCGGCCCTCGCCTGCTTCGCGACCGGGATCGTCACCCGTCGCCCCGGCCTGGTGCTGGGCGCCCTGGTGGCAGGCTACGGCCCCGCCTGGGCCAGCCACTTCTTCGTCGAGAAGAACCGCCCGGCGACATTCAAGTATCCGAAGTGGTCGCTCCTGGCCGACTTCAAGATGTGGGGCCTCACCGTGACCGGCCAGATGGACGCCGAAGTCGCGAAGGTCGAGGCCGCGCGCGCCGCCGCCGCGAGCGCGACTGAGCGGTCGACGAAGATCGCCGACGACATCAACACGCCCCCGTCTGCCAGCTCCGTCCTGAACTGAGCGGGGCGCTGCCCCGGGCGGCCGCAGCTTGCGGGGTCGCTTGTCGACCCCCTCCACGCGGGGTACCAACGGGTACCTCCATGGCATCCGACATCCCCGACCTCGTCGCTCCCTCGGCCGAACCGGGAAGCGCAACCATCGTGCACCATCCGGCGATCGTGCTCGAACGCGTGTCGGAGGCGACGCGCAAGCTGCGCGAGGCGATCGCCACGATCGTCGTCGGCCAGGAGGACGTCGTGGAGCTGATGCTCCTGACCCTCGCGGCGCGCGGCCACGCGCTACTGGTCGGGGTGCCGGGTCTCGCCAAGACCCTGCTTGTCTCGACCCTCGCCAAGGCCCTGGACCTGTCGTTCGGTCGCGTCCAGTTCACGCCCGACCTCCTGCCGGCCGACATCACTGGCACCGACGTCCTGGCTGCCGAAGGCGATGGCAGGCAGCTTGCTTTCGCGCCCGGTCCGGTCTTCGCGAACCTCCTGCTCGCCGACGAGATCAACCGCACGCCACCCAAGACGCAGTCGGCGTTGCTCGAGGCCATGCAGGAGCGTCGCGTGACCGTGGGTCGCAAGACCCATGTACTGCCCGACCCGTTTCAGGTGTTCGCCACGCGAAACCCCATCGAGCAGGAAGGGACGTACCCGCTCCCCGAGGCGCAGCTCGATCGGTTCCTCCTCGAGATCCACGTGGAGTACCCGTCGGAGGCTCAGGAGCGCGAGATCGCGCGGCGCACGACCAGCGGTCCTCCCGAGACGATCGAGCCTGTCCTCATGGCCGAGGACGTGCGCGCGCTGCAGTCACTGGTTCCGAAGATTCCCGCGACCGACGCCGCGATCGATCTGGCGGTGCGCGTCGTCCGCGCGACCCGCCCCGGGTCACCCAAGGCCCCCAAGGAGGTCGCCGACTACGTGCGCTTCGGAGCCGGCCCCCGCGGCAGCCAGTCACTCGTCCTGGCCGCCAAGGCGCGGGCTGCCTTGCGAGGCGAAGCCGCGGCGGACGTCGACGACGTCCGCGCCATCCTCGTCCCCGCGCTGCGCCACCGCGTCGTACTGGGTTACCGCGCCGAGGCGGACGGCGTCAGCGACCGCGCCGTTCTCGAAGCCGTCCTCCGCGCCGTCTCGTAGCCTTTTGAATGGCACAAATCAGGCTCGTGAAGCGTAGCGAGCAGACTCGAGGCCAAGGCGCCCGGGGGGACCGGCCGGAAGCGTACGCTTTGGTACGCTGAGGACCGGTGGGCCCCGGGCAACGCAGGCATCGAGGCGCGCAGTAGCTTCACGAGCCTGATTTCAGAACTCGCACTGCAGGGTGGCATCGTTGCAGGTCGAGCCGCTGGCCACGAAGGGACACACGTCGCCGAAGAAGACGTCGCAGGGAGGGCCGCAAGTGTTGCTCGTGTTGTCGTAGCAAATCTGGCCGCCTGGGCAGTCGGAGTCGCTCGCGCAACGGCAGTTGAAGTCATTGGGGAAGCCGTTGCCGTTGGCGTCGATGCCGTTGCAGCACTCGGTGACGTAGAAGTCGCTCGCGCTGCAGTCCTCGTCGGCGCAGTCGATCGTGCCATCGCAGTCGTCGTCAATGCCGTTGGTGCACCGACCTTCGCCGAGCTCGGGGCGCGGGGGCTCACCTCCCCGGCAGTTGAGGCACGGGGGGACGTTGGTGCAAGCCGGGTCGGCGCAGTCGACGAAGATGTTGCCGTCGTCGTCGAGCCCGTTCTGGCAGACCTCCTCCGGGTCGTCGTCGAAGATGACGTTGAGGACGAACGGGCCTTCGTTGGGGCCACCGAACGGGTCGATCGTGTAGCCATCGACGAAGACGAAGTACGTTCCGGGGAGGAGCGCGACGAAGTCGAGGGACGCCGCGAGGTTGCCGCCGCTGTCGTCGTCGCACCCGATCTCGACGCCGTCGGGACAGGAGCCGCGGCGCACGTGCAGTGCGCTGTCGAACCCGGTGCCCACGGTGTCGAGGCTGACGTTGGTCGGCGTGGCGAGCGTGAAGAAGAAGACCGCCTCGCCCGCGTCGCCGCCGCACGAGCCGCGCTCCTGAGGCTCGTTGCCGGTCGTGTCGCCGGTGTACGTGCCGCTGCCGGGGATGAAGCGTGCGGTCAGGCAGCTCGATTGCTCCTCCTGGCAGAAGGGGTTTGACGCGCAGTCTGGGTCGAAACAGTCGGTGAGCCCATCGCCGTCGTTGTCGAGCGAGTCGTTGCAGATCTCGGGCACCGGCGTGCAGTTCGGCGCGAACGTGCACGCGTCGTCGGCGCAATCGATACGGTTGTCGCAGTCGTTGTCGAGACCGTCGTTGCATATCTCGACCACGCACTGAGCGCACGAAGGCGACACGAAGCAGTCGGGATCCGCGCAGTCGACGGTCCCGTCGCAGTCGTTGTCGAAGTCGTCGTTGCAGATTTCGGGCAACGGCGCGCCTTCGCAAGTACACGGGAAGATGCCGGTGCATGCAGGGTCCGCGCAGTCGACGAGACCGTCGCAATCCTGGTCGGCACCGTCGTCGCAGAGCTCCGTCGACGCCTGGCACTGGCAGATCGGATCGCTCGAGCACTGATTGTCGTCGCAGTCGAAGGCGCCGTCGCAGTCCTGATCGAAGCCGTCGCCGCAAAACGGTGTCTGCTCGCTGTTCGCGCAGCCGCAGATCGGCGTTCCGGCGCAGTCGGCGTCGAAGCAGTCGACGAGGCCATCGCAGTCCTGATCGAAGTCGTCGTCGCAGATCTCGCCACCTGGATCGGGGACGCAGCCGCAGTCGGGTACGCCGTCGCAGACGGGGTCCTGGCAGTCGGCGACACCGTTGCAATCGTTGTCGGAGCCGTCGGCGCAGACCTCGGGTCGTCCAGGATTGACCTGCGGGTTCTGGTCGTTGCAGTCCTGGCCACCGCACTCGAAGGGCGCGAATCCGTCCTCGTCGTCGTCGCGCGAGACGAAGTTGCAGACGCCACTGTCGCAACGATCGGTGGTGCAGGCGTCGCCGTCGTCGCACTCTGCAGGCGAGGAGCAAGGCTGAACGCCGCCGCCCGGGCCCGGCCCGGGATCGCCGCCACCGCCGCCGCCTGGCCCCGGATTTCCGGCGCCGCCTCCACCACTGCCCGGCCCCCCGGGCCCCTGGGGGCCGGTCGTGGTCAGGCCCGCGCCCACTCCACCCGCGTCTCCGAGGAGATCCGTGAGGTTCGATCGGCCACAGGACGCGAGGAGCGTGAGGAGGCCAGCGCCGGAGAGCGTGAGGAGAAAACTGCGGTGCAACATGACGGAGCGGACTTTATGCGCGGAGTTGCGTCGCGGCGAGCCTGCAGCACGGCCTGAGCGTGGGAAACCTGGGTGGCGCCTCGGCTTGTCCGCAGCGGTCTGGGCGTGTAGGCACCAACGAACGTGGCTGACGAGGTCGTGATCGAGCGTCCCGAGGGGCTCGCCAGGGGCAATCACCCGGTGGCGCCGCTCACGATGGGCCTGGTTGCGGCCGTCCCGGCGCTGGTGCTCGTGCTGCTTGTGACCTTCAAGGTCCGCAAGACGCTCCGCGAACGCAGCGGTCCAGTCAGCTCGCGCCGCGGTGGTTCGCTGAGGCCGCCGCCCGGTCCGAGCGCCGGCTCGCGCTGATCGGCGCCGATGAGCTCCAGCGACACCCCATCTACGCCGGCCGCGACCGCACCCAGGCCTGCACCGGGCGACAACCTCGGACGGAGACTCGTCCTGGTCGTGCTGCTCGGCGTCGCCGTTTACGGCGCGCTGGTGATCTGGCGCGATGCGTCCTCGATCGCCGAACGCCTGCGAACCTTCGTCTGGTGGACTTTCGCGGGCGCCTGCTGCTTGTCGCTCGCAAACTACGCGCTGCGCTTCGCCAAGTGGGAATACTACCTCGCGGTCCTGGGGATCCGCGGCGTGCCGAAGGGAGAGAGCCTTCTCGTGTTCCTGTCGGGGTTCGTCCTCACGGTGACTCCGGGCAAGGTCGGCGAGGTCTTCAAGTCCGTCATGCTGGAGCGGGCCCGAGGAATCCCCGTGGCACGGACGGCGCCGATCATCGTGGCCGAGCGGCTGACCGACCTCCTCGGCGTGGTCGCACTCATCACGATCGGGAGCACATCGTTTCGAGGTGGCGCCGGCTGGGCCATCGCCGGCATGGCCGTCGTCCTGTCGATCTTGGTCTTCGCGAGCGCCGAACGCGTGTGGCGTCGCGTCGTGGGCGCCCTGCCGCGCCTTCCCGGGCCGCTCGGCCGGCTGGGCGGCAAGGCGGCGCCGCGCATCGCCGCCGCCCTGGAGAGCCTCCGCGAGCTGGTTGCGCCCCGTCATCTCGTCGTGCCGACGCTCCTCTCCGTCGTCGGCTGGGCCCTCGAGGGGTGCGGCATGTGGCTGATTCTCCGCGGCTTCGGCGAAGGTGCCAGCCTTCCTCGCGCGGCATTCTGCTACGCGACCGCGACCCTCGCAGGAGCGCTCGTCCCCGTTCCCGGGGGTCTCGGCGTGACCGAGAAGATGCTCGAGGAGCTGATGCTGTCGGTCGCCCAAGTGCCCGGCCCGGTGGCGACCGCCGCCATGATCCTCGAGCGACTGGCGACGCTCTGGTTCGCCGTTCTGGTCGGCTTCATCGCCTTCGGCTTCTTGGGGCGAAGGTTGCGTTTGCGCGGGGGTTTCCAGGGGCACGCCGCAGGGTCGCCCCCGAAAACCTTGCAAGACGCGCTCTGAACATGCTAGCCGCGAGTCAGCGGGATGGAGGTTCAACCCTCCGCGAGGCCCCTCCGCGGGCTCTCCTCTTCTGCTGAATTTCCCGCCACACCTCTTTTCCTTCAGGCAGCACTGCCCTCTACCATGCCGACCATCGAACGCGGAGTTCCGCTCGTCCAGCACGTGATCTCGCGCCTTCGCGCGCGGCACGAAAAGTCACCCGACGCGCCCAAGCTCGTCGGAGCGACGGCCTCTGCGCTCGACGCGCTCGAGAGCAAGCTCATGGTCGAGCTGCCTCCCACGCTGCGTGAGTTCTTGACCTTCGACTACACCTTCGCAAGCCTCGGCCCGAAGTGGAAGGGCACGGCTCGTTTCGGCCAGCATGCCACTGCGCCCAAGCCGAAGCTGACCAGCGTCAGGAAGCTCGCTGAGGCACGAACCGAGCTCGGCTGCACCGACTCGCGGATTCGCACGAAAATGGTCCGCCTCCCGAGCCTGTCGCGGCACCCCTGGGCAGCGCTGTACCTGGGCGAAGCCCGCAAGGACGGCGAGCTCATCATCCTCGGCTGCGAGCACGAAGACACCCTTGTCCGCTTCTGGCCCTACTACACGGCGTTCGACATCTACATCGCCGACCAGACGGGGATGATCGATGCCTCGGAGTCGCTTCGCCTCGACGACCTCGAATCGCACTTCGCGCTGAACCCCGAGCTCGGCTCACCCGACGATCTCGACGACTCGGACGACTACTAGTTTTCCGAGGGGGCTGTCGCCAGCCCCCTCGCCCCAATGGGGGCCCCCACCCCAAGACGCTGTGCGCGTGGGGCCCCAACCCCACTTGCTGCTCGTGGCGGGGGTGCGGCTTGGAAGTGCTCGGCCCCAGGTGTCTAGAACTCGCGGAGCGCGAGCCTGGCGGGAGAATGGCGCTCCGCAGGCTGGACGAAGAACTCGCTGCTGCGGTCTGCTGCGCGAGCAGACGGCGGCGGTGCGTCCAGGGCTTGTGCTGATGCGCGTCTGGTGGCGAGGGTGATCATGACTGCGCCGCCGATCGAGATCGACGCTGGCTCGCTGCCGCGGGTTCGGCTGGATCGGGCGTTGGCTCCCGCGCTGGAGACGCATGGGCTCTTGCCGTCGCGGGCGGAGCTGCAGCGATGGATCGCCCTGGGGCGGGTGACGTTCGAGGGGCGAGTGCTCGATGACGCTGCGGCGAAGCCTCCCGCGACGGGGACGCTGGTGGTCTCGCCTGCTCCGTCGGCGACGAGCGCGGTCGTTGCCGAGACGGGCATCGCGTTCGGGGTGGTGTTCGAGGACGCGCACCTCATCGTCGTGGTGAAGCCGGCAGGGCTCGTGGTTCACCCGGCCAAGGGTCACGAGACGGGGACGCTCGTGCACGGGCTTCTGGCGCGACCGGGCTGGCCGATGATCGCGCCGCACCCGGACGACCCGGGCGGCGCAGTGCGTCCCGGGGTGGTGCACCGCATCGACCGTGGCACGAGCGGGCTGCTCGTCGTGGCCAAGTCGGCCGCCACGCGCGAAGGCCTGAAGGACCTGTTCGCGGCGCACGATCTCGATCGGGAGTACCTGGCCCTCACGTCTGGCAAGACCCCTGCCGGGACGGTGGACACGGCGTACGGCCGCAACCCGGGGGATCGCGTGAAGATGACGTCCAGGAACGGCGCCCGTCGGGCGGTCACGCGCGTGTCGGTGGTCGAAGCGTTGGAGGGCGCGACACTCGTGCGCTGCCGCCTGGAGACCGGCCGCACCCACCAGATCCGCGTCCACCTGACCGAACAGCTGGGCACGCCGATCGTGGGGGACACGCTCTACGGTAAGCCCCCGGCGAGCGGCCTGGTGGCCGAGGTGTGGAAGTCGTTGGGCCACCAAGCATTGCACGCGCACGTCCTCGGGTTCGTGCACCCGATCACGAAGAAGATGATGCGTTGGCAGAGCGAGCCGCCGCCCGACTTCGCGGCGGCACTCACCGCACTGCGCAGCGCGAGCTGAGCGGCGCGCGGCGACTGCGCTCGACAAGACGCTCGATCCGCCGCGCCTCGCCGATCTAGGCTACCGCGTGGTCCGACGAGATCTTCGCCAGCAGCAGCAGGCGCATGCCAAACGGGTGAAGGTCGGCATCGCCGTCGGCGTTGCCGTGATCTTCCTGGGGCCGGTGCTGTTTCGCGTGATCGCGCGCTGGTGGGGCGCGGGCTGAGCGCCTTCGCTACGAGCTCGGTTTGTCGGCGATCGCGATCTCGACCATGAGGTCCTGAGCGATCGCCTCCAGGGCCTTCTGCACGTCGGCGCTGCGGACGTTCGGCGGAAGGTGGAGTTCGGCGCGGGCGGTGAAGAGCGTGCCGCCGGCCATCGGCGCGTCGCGCCAGGCGGTGGCCAGCTCGTCGACGCTGACGCCGAGGCCAGCGAGGATGCGCGAGACTTGGCTCACGATGCCGGGGCGGTCCTGACCCTCGAGGTCGAGCCGCCAGCGCGAGCGCGGCGCCTCCTCGGCCGGTGTGTCGGCGCGCTCGACCATGATGGATAGCCCGCTCGATCGCAGCTCCCCGAGCTCAGCGATGAGGCCATCGGCGCGGCCCTCGGGGACCGAGACGAGGAGGACGCCGGCGAATTTGTTCGCGAGCCGCGACATCCGGCTCTCGAGCCAGTTGCCTTCGTGAGCGTGGACGACCTTGGCGACGGCCTCGACGAGACCGGGTCGATCGGAGCCGAGGAGGGTGAGGACGAGGGACGTGTTCAAAGCGAGAGGGATGTCGCAGAGGCGAGACGGGGCGGCAAGAGGACCGCTGGGCTTCCTGACGGCGTTGCTGACGGCCTTCCTGGCGACCTTCCTAGGAGTGCGCTGGGAAACTGCTGCGCGCCCCGCTAGCTGCGTTGCCGGGGGCCCACCGGTCCTCAGCGTACAGGAGTACGCTTCCGGCCGGTCCCCCCCGGCGCCTTGCTATCGGGTCTGCTCGCGACGTTTCCCAGCGCCCTCCTAGGAGGGCGCTGGGAAACTGCTGCGCACCCCGCTAGCTGCGTTGGCGGGGGCCCACCGGTCCTCAGCGTACAGGAAGTACGCTTCCGGCCGGTCCCCCCCGCCGGCTTGCTATCGGGTCGCTCGCGACGTTTGCCCGACACACTCCTAGCGACGGAGCGTCGAGATCGAACGACGTGAAGCCGGTCAGTCGGCCGTGCCGATCCTTGGCGATGCGCAGACGCGTGCCTCGATCTCGATCGCGCTCCAGCTCGATACGCATGGCGACCGGCAGGGGAAGCGCGCGATGCGCCGACCCATCGGTGAGGAGCAGCACCGTCGTCGACGAGGACTCGATGGCGAGGGCGAGGCGGCGCACCACGTTGGGCCACCGGCTCAACGCGACTTGCACTCCCTCGAGCCCGAGAGGCGGCGCGAGATCGATCACCACCAGCGCGAACGCCCGGCTCGCCGCCACCCGCACCGCGCTCCTCGCGATCGCATCCTCGGCGGGGCGCACGACGAGCAGCCGCTCGAGATCGACGCCCCGCTGGTGCAAGCCCGGCGCGTGCAGCGTGCACCAAGGATCGATCCAGGCGCACCACTCGATCGATCCCGCGTGTCGCCTGCCCTGCGCTGCGACACACGCACGGGCCGCGAGCGACGTGGCGCGCGCGAGACCGAGCGGGCTCGCCAGCTCCACCACCGATCCTCGCGGCAGCCCCCCGTCGGGGAGCGCCGCATCGACCGAGGGCCCGAGCCGCAGAGGCTCGGCGCGAGGCGCTTCGAGCTCGCCATGCTGCAGAAGATCGCGAGTCAGGCCCCTGGGGCCCGACGAAATCGAGTCCTTCAGGGCGACGAGCGACATATGCTGAACATCCTACCAGCCACCCAGGAGGGGACCAGTGGGCGACTCAGGATCTAGGACAGGAAATGTCCCACCCAAGCCCGGGGCTCACCCAAGCGGCTCAGACGACGACGTCGAGGAGCTGCAGCTGCGTCACGTAGCCCTGGAGGGCTCCGCGGTACTCCTCGATGAGCATGTCGAGCTTCACGACGACGCCGTCTTCGCCGCTGCGAATGACACGACCGCTGACCGCGATCTCGCGCTGGGGCAGGATCAGCACCGCCGAGAGGTCGTCACCGGCCGCGTACGAAGCCTTGCTCTCGTCCCCGGCGTGCGGCTTGTCGAACTTGATGAAGCCCTCGGAGATCTCGAGCACCGGCACGCGACCGCGCCCCTCGAGCTTCACCGCGGCCTGATGACCAGGCAACGGGCTGACCCGGTAGTGGGCGCGCCGGTTCTGTTCGATCTGCTCGTCGAGCACGTCGCAGACCGACTTGCTGATGGTCGTCTCTTCGCTCTCGAGGACGAGGTCGCGGACCTTCTTCATCGCCTTCTGGGTGCGGATGAGGTTCTGCTTCATCTCGTCGAGGCGCCGCTTGTCACGACGAACCTTGTCGGCGACCGTGTCGAGCAGACCGCGGTAGAACGTCGCGGCGAGCTCGCCGGACGTCGCGAACAGGCGGTGCAGCGTCTCGAGCGGGGCCTCCAGCACCTCGACGTCGGTCAGCGCGACCGCACTGGTGTTGCGCGGCAGACCGGTCAGCGCCCCCAGCTCGCCGAGCGGCGCGACCGGGTGGACGGTGAACTTCGGCTCGGTGGCCTCGGTCAGCTCGACCTCGCCCTTGAAGAGGATGAGGAACGTCGAGGGCACCTCCCCTTCGCGGAAGAGCGACGCGCCCTTCGCGACCTTCTGAACCTTGAAGGTCGCGAGCAGCTCGATGATGTGCGGCTCGGAGAGGAGGCGGAACAGGGGCAGGTGGCGGACGTCGTCGGGACCGAGAGTGCTCACGGCCGGGACATTACAACGGCGTGGCGCCGGCGTGGGAGGGGCGTGCGGCCTGCTGGGCTAGGACGGGGAGTTTTCTCGATGACGCAGCCCGACACGACCGGTCTGACCATCGTCAGGGGCGGGTCTGCGCGGCCGCTTCCGGCCAGGAGGGCGTCCCTTGCGCAGGCCAGCAGGCCAGGCCACCGCTGATCTGGACAAAGATCAGCCGCCACCTCGATGGCCCTGCGCGGGCTGTGGATCACCGTGCCCGCCCCGTGGCGAGGATGCGCTCGACATGAGCGAGCGCCCCCGCCGCCGCGAGCCCGCGCGATCGGAAGGAGATATGGCCATCCGGGCGGACGAGATACGTCACCGCTTCGTGTGCGCCATAGCGCTCGTGGGCCTGCCCGCCGGGGGCGACGACGATGTGGCGCGCCAGCTTCTCGGCGCGCCGCGCGACGACGAGGGGCCGCACGCGCGCCGATCGGCTCGAGGACTCCACCGCGCGAACGAAGTCGTCGGCTTCGCGCGCATCATCGACGAAGGCCACGGCGACGAACGCCGGCCACCCCGAGGACGACGCCGCGCGCCGCAACACCGCGAACATCGACGTCGTCCCTTCGACGTCCTCCACCAGCGCATCGACAGCACGCGCACCGTTCGCCGGACCAGCGGCGAGGCGCTCGCCGCGATCGCGCGGCTCGGCCTCCACGATCCGGCTCTTGCGAAAGGTGATGCCGAGCTGGCTCACGAACCGAAAGGCGCGTGCCCGCCGCTTGGGTGACGCGACGATCCACGGGACGACCCGCGGGACGACGAGCTTGCGCAGGAAGTGCATCGCGCGACTTTCGCTCGTGGCCAGCTCGAAGAAGCGGTCGGTGAAGTGCAGAAGCTTCGCGCCGACCGGCTGCCGCTCGGCGTCGTAGCTGTCGAGGAGCGCCGATGTGGCACCGCGTTGGAGCACCAGCGCGAGCTTCCAGCCGAGATTCCAGGCGTCTTGCATGCCGGTGTTCATCCCCTGCCCGCCCGCCGGGCTGTGGATGTGCGCGGCGTCGCCCGCGACGAAGACGTTGCCGATCCGATAGCGATCGACCCCGCGATGGTGCAGTCGGAAGCTCGCCAGCCACGTCGGATCTCCCAGCTCGAGCGAGGTTCCCGTCGCGCGCTCGGCCAGCGCCCGCAGCTCGGCGAGCGTCGGCGGCTCGCTGGTCTCGCGCGACTCGCCCGACGTCGCCAGGACCCGGTAGCGATCGCCGCCACCCGCGACTGGGCCGCCATCGGCCATCGGGAAGAGTGCCGCGAAGCCGCGCCGTGCGATGAACAGCTCGGCGGCCCGCCCCTCACGTCCCGGGATCGACACATCGCCAAGGAGAAAGGTCTGGGCGTAGGCCGCACCCTCGAAGGCGAGTCCCACGGCCTTGCGAACCGCGCTGTGGGCGCCGTCGGCACCGACCACGTAGCGCGCCCGCACCTCTTCGCGCACGCCCGCCCGATCCAGCGTGGCGACGCACCCCGCCTCATCCTGCGTGAGCGCGACGAGCTCGAGTGGCCTCTCGACCGCGACCCCGAGCGACAGCAGGTGCGCCTCGAGCAGACGCTCGGTCTCGACCTGCGAGACGAAGAGCACGAAGGGGAACGGCGAGTCCTGCGCGCCGACGTCGCCCAGCGGGGTCTCGACCGCCTTGTCGCCGTCGATGTGGACGATGACGGAGAGCGCGCGCTTGCCGCGCCCTACCAGCTCCGCGGCGATGCCGAGCTGTTCGAGCACCTCGAGGCTGCGCGCGTGAACGACCAGCGCCCGCGAGTGCGGCGAGCGTTCGGCTGCGCGTTCCACGATGCGCACCGACACACCCGCGCGTGCGAGCGTCGCTGCCATGACGAGACCGGTCGGACCGGCTCCGACCACCAACACGTCGACGTCAGGCATCAATGGAGGCTCAGCGGGCGAGCAACGTACAGCAACGTCGTCGCCGAGGGCCGCGCTTCAATCGAAGGGCGATTCTTCGGCCTCTTCGCGTGACGTCTCACTCGGCTCGCCCGCAGCGGTCGTCTCCTTCTCCTTCGCATTCGGCGCGCTGTCGTCGCTTCCCACGTTCTGGCAAGTGGGGCAGTAGTACGTCGAACGCATCATCGTGCCCTGGCGAGCCATGCGTACGGTGTCGCCACACACCGTGCACAGCTTGCGCGACCGACCGTAGACGTACACCAGGCCGGTTCCCTGCCCGAGACTCTCGCGCGTCACCCGCCGACTGAATCGGTAGGCCGGCCAGCGCGCGTCGACCTGCGCCGGCTCGCGGTGGTGGCGAACGTTGCGCCCCAGCAGCTTCACCGACAGCTGAACCACGCGCCGAAGCTCTTCGTCGCTGAACGACGAAACGAGGGCGAACGGGTCGAGCTTGGCGATGAAAAGGATCTCGCTCTTGAAGACGTTGCCCACCCCGGCGAGCGCTTGCTGATCCATGATCGCGACGCCCAGCGGCTGCGCGTCGCGCCGGCGAAGCCGCCGCACAGCTTCGTCCTCGTCGAAATCGTCACGCAGCACGTCGGGGCCGAGCGCGCCGAGGCGCGGGTCGTGCGCCAGCGCCTTGGCGCGCAACAGGCGCACGACCGGGGCCTGATAGCAGACGGCGGTGTGGCTCTCGACCTCGAGGATGACGACGGCGTTGGCCTCGCTACGTCGCCACTTCTGCCCGGCGGGGTAGAGATGCCAGACACCGTTCATGCGCAGGTGCGTGTGAAGCACCGTTCCTTCATCGAAGTGGATGAGGAGGTTCTTGCCGTGCGCCTCGACCACCGTCACCACGTGGCCCACGACTCGCCGACCGACGCCGAGTTCCTCGCGCGGCAGACGCAGGTTCAGCACCTTCTTTCCCACCAGCGCCGGGCGGAGAATCGCCGCGAGCCGAAACAGCGTGTCTCCCTCGGGCACGAGCCCAAGGTGCACACGCAGTCGCCGCGCCGACAAGGAGGCGAGATCGACGCCAAGAAGCACGAGCGCAGCGCGCCCGCCGACCGAGCGGCGAACGAGCTTGCGACCGAGCGGTTCGGCCTGCGACCCTCCTCGAATGGTCAGGCCGAAGCGCTACTCGCTAGCCGTCGAGCTCACGCCGTACTGCAACCAGAAGTGCGGCTATTGCTACAACGACTGGCGCGATGACCTGAGCCGCGCGGAGCCCCTGCCCGGGGCCGAGCTCATCGGTCTCGTCGAGCGCGCCGTTCGCGAGGTCGAGCTCGACCACGTCACGCTGACCGGCGGCGAGCCATTCGCGTGGCCGCCAGTGTTCGACATGCTGGCGATGTTGCGAGCGGAGGGTCTCTCCGCGCTCATCATTTCCAACGGTGGTCTCATCACCGAGGACATCGCGACCCGTCTCGCCCCGTTCG
>Ga0105046_10003535_pt1 | contig 24786 bp, 26 predicted proteins | sample MAT03_FD_78385 | JGI IMG/M metagenome (GOLD analysis project Ga0105046, IMG submission 78385) | Freshwater microbial communities from Lake Fryxell liftoff mats and glacier meltwater in Antarctica - MAT-03 (megahit assembly) | ecosystem: Environmental > Aquatic > Freshwater > Ice > Liftoff...
GTCGTTGTGTCAAAAAAAATAATCGCTCATTTACCCCAGTAAACCTCACAATCATTTTTTTTAACACGCCTCGAAACTGAATTTTTCCATCCAAACACCTAGTTTTCGGACAGACACTAAGTAACAGTCAGTGTTTAAAAAGCCTTTTAAAGATCAATGAAAAACAACGTTTCCTTCAAAATACGATGCTCTATTTTTATTTTATATTACTGTCCTCGGGTATTTTGATTTCCATGATCACCTATGTTTCGAAGATGAGCCTGGCATGGGGCATATTTGCTTACGGGATAACCTTGTCGTGGATTGCACTTAATTGGTTTTACATCCGTCCGAGGAGTATCCGGAAACAAGAAGGAAAGATCAATGAACTGATAGAGCAGTTTGAGAGATTGAATAAACAAGTTGTAAGTGAGTAAGAATAGTATAACACTCTGGTAAGTTCTAAATTTGAGGAAACTTAAACGATAGGAAAGAAAAAAAATAGTAAACTCGTGTGAAAAGTTAGACAATGATAACAGTAGCAGAAAGGAAGAAATTAGCAAAATTGGTTTTAACTAATTAGGATACTACAGTTATAGAAAAAATAAAATCCCTTGTACCTCCAAGAACCAAAGCAAATGAATTCGTGGTAAAAAACTATAACAAAGACATTGACGAAGCTGACATTTTATTGGCAGAATGGGAAATTTTTTAACTAACAATTTCATCAGAATAAGCCGCAATTTTTTTTATTAAGCTATTTCTACTTGAGTAAAGTAAAAAACTAAGTCTATTCCACCATACAGAATGATAATCTTAAATGCGCTGAAAATTAAAACATGTTCATTTAACACTTCTATTTTATTGCTATTGGGGGTAATTACAAATTCCTTTAATTACTTATTTGCCGCAGGATTACAAATCCTGCGGAGCGGGCTTTTTTATTCTTATCAAAGATACCATTTTTTATTCTTGCCTTGCTAACGCGGAAACCGCTGTCAATAAGAGTCCTGCGTTCCGCTTAATAAACCACACCCAAAATCCAGAGCAATATCCTTTAAAATCAATAGTCCTAGCTATAAATGCCGGGTTCTTTTTTTTCTATAAAATCGGTTCTGCCGAGGTGAAATTTCCACCAATCAACATTTATGGTTATTATCCAGAGAAATTCAACATCCAATAAATAACGACAGCTACTGCCAACACAATAATGAAGCTCGCAGAATAAACAAAGCTTTTTAGGAATACGAGCAGATAGTCTGAGAACGCAAGAGTTACAGTAGTCCTTTTCATTTTAATTAATTCTTTTATAAAAAAAACACCTATTAGAACCGGCCATACACAGAAAATAAGTAATTGCGCTACACGTAAAAGAAAAATATAAAGTCCCATCTGAGTTTGCAATTGGATAAACAGGTGATTGAATTTCGTTCTCTACTAATTTTGTGCATAAGGCAGGAAGACAAGAATTCCAGCCACGACTGCAAAAAAACAGGCCACTAAAACGGCGCCAGCAGCTACGTCTTTTATATATTTAATCTTAGGATGTTGTTCGGGCATAACAAGGTCACACAATTTTTCAAGCGCAGAGTTAAACATCTCTAAACAAATAACAAGGGTTATGCAGGCTAAGAGAATGATCCAGTCAATTTTTGAAACGTTGAAAAAGAAAGCCAGACCAATGACAAGAATGGAAATAATCGCGTGAAGTTTCAGATGGGTTTCCTGCCTGAAAGATTGCGCAATACCTGCAAATGCAAAGCCGAACGCACTGATTCTATTTTTAAAGTAACTCATTTTTTTGGTCCCCCACTCTCTTTTTAAAGGATTCGTACATTTCAAAAACTAAATATAGAAAAATTGTGAATGTAAAAGTCACTGACAAAGTCTCTTTATAATGAGCGCTGTCAAAAACGGAATGGTACATGCGGTACACCAATTGAAAAGGATTGGAAACCACGTCCCAACTGTTGAAGCGCAGGTATCTTCCCAAATAAATACCATAACCATTCGACAAGATGACCAGGAATTTTACAGCATTAAACAAAAGGCTTGATTTGAAAAAGGGCCTCAGAACTTTGAACAAACGCTCCGTAGCAAGGATAAAAAATACCAAGCCCAGTAAAGCAAAAGTTAGAATCAGTACCAGATCAAACCACATGGGCGCGATTAGATTTTTAGTAAGATGGAAAAGGTCAGTCAGAATATAAGGCGCATTGGGGAGGAATAGCAAGGTTAGCGCGATTATTGCGAACTGTAAGCTCTTCCTTTTAAATCGTTTATACTGACTGATGAGCCAAAAAGGAATCCAGGCTAAAAACAGATTCCAAAGCAAAAAGAAAAACGTGTAATGCTCGGTTTTGAAGGCGCGAACGATCAATAACAGCGCACAAAAAGCAATGAGTTTGAAAAGGTTTACTGGTTTCATTTTATTTTTTTATTAGGTTATTTTACAAGACTTTCTATAATGTGTTTATCTCTGAAGTCCCAACTCTGCCAATCGGCCTTATACTCTTTCAGGTAATATTTAATTTTCGTTTTCATCATGGTTCTGTATGTTTTGGTGTTGTTAGTGTAGGAAGAAGGTCTCGAATAATCTCTTAGGCGACCGTTGATTAAATGAAAGTCTTTATCCTTTGTAACCGCAAGTAACTCTGGTATGTTCGCATCTGACAGTGAAAAAAGATAGTGGAAGTCAACTTTTGTGAGCGGCTGGTTGCTTAAATTGTGACGGGTGATTAAGACATCCCAGTTGAGTATGCTGCTGAATGCGAGAAAGAAAAACCAAACATTAAAATTACTGCGAATGAGGTACCAATTCGATTGGTCTTGTTTCACTTTTATGGCGGTCACTACCAATCCCATCATCGCCAGAAATAACCAAACGTAAACCCCTACTCTTTTATAAGTAAGATTGTAATCTTGAATATAGATTTGGTTGCGGCAAGCAGTTGAAAATAACATGAGAAGGTTTTGTGCGATCCAGGCATAAACAAGAAGTTTTAAAAGTTTCGAATTTTTTAGCGCAGCAAAATTATAGCGGTACAAAAACATAATGAGTCCGGTGGCAATAAGAATAGAAAAAATAATCATGGAAACACCATTGTGTACAAAATCGGAATGGCTGACTCCTTTTGGTAGCGAGCCTTTAAACCAAATGCTGTTGATATCTCCCGCATTTAATATCACCAACATCAAATTGAGAAAAGTAAAAAGAAGGACGCCTGCCGAAAGTTCAGACTTAAAGCTGTTTTTTTCTGGCTCTTCTGGACTTACATTTTTTAGTCGAATACCATTTTCCCATGCGTCCACCTGTGGGAGTGTTTTGTGGTAAAAGAGTCCGTAAACCGCTAAGAAACCAATTCCCGAAAAAAGTAGCCATGTAAAACTAATGAAATTAAAATTTACCCATTGCGTATTTTCTGCGAACAGTGGATTTGCCTTCCGGTACAATGCAAAGAATAGAATACAAAGCAAGCATACCACAAAAAGTATAAAATACTTGTACTGCGAATGTCCTCTATCTTCCTTCTCTGAGTTTTTCACCGAGCGCTTAGATGCATCAATAATGACATAGATGAATGAGCTAACTACGGAATAAAAAGAAAATAAAAACGAAAAAACGGAAGATGTCGCCCTGTTAAAGGAATAAGATGAGAGCAGTAGAAGTCCGAACACATTAGCGATCATGGCAAGAGCGCTTGAATGAAGTACAATTCCCGTTGCGGATAACAAACACATGCCTGCTGCTAAAAGCCATGTTTTGTTTTGAAGCAGATTTTTATCTCTGTAAAGCAACATGCTTATAAAAACTAAGTTAAAGATCAGGAAATTTATCCCCGCATTTTGCTCGTAGAATAAATAGCTGTAGGCTGCTGTACCTGCTGCTAACAGGCGATCATTTGATTTCATGTTTAATTGGTTTTAAGAAGGATAAAATAAGTGAGCCACACATAAATAAAAAGCCGGTAAAAAAGAGTGCGTGATTGAACTGCTGTGGTATGTAGGCGCTCATGTCTGAAAATAAATTATCAGAGGATAAAATGGACCAGGAATTGTTTTGCCGATGCGTGTGCGCAAGGTAGTCCCACATAAAGGCGACACTGGAGACAAAGGCACCGGTAATCATCATCCACCAGTGAGCAATGGAAATGCTGTGGTAAAGTTTTTTATTTGTCTTCGCCACCATGTGAAGCGCGCCAATGATCATGATCATACAAAGGAGGCAGGGCGCCCAGACAGGTCCTACCCAAGGTACAGGTAGAAGAAATAAAATATCCCAGGTTGATAACGATTGTGGCCAGCCTATGCAGAGGTACAAAAAAAGGTAATAGAACAAATCCCAGATGGCAAAGGCAAAAACGAAATAAGCGAAACGTTCCAGCCGGGTTCTTCCTGCTATGATTCCCGCAGCGACTAGCATGATCAGGGTTGCCAGTTCCCGCAAAAATTCGACTCTCGCAATACGCGCCGGTATAAGTTGCAGAGGAAATTCAAATCCTTTTGCATAATAGAGTTCGCGCAGGTATATGACTACAGTGCTTTCAAGAAAGCCCATGGCTACTGCAAACAAGCTTATCCAAAGGATTGTCTTTTTCGGGCTATTCATACGCGCCTTGTTGATTTGTTCCATTTTATTGAACAAGTGAAGCTTTAACTTCATTATAATTTTCGAAAAGAATTGCTTTCAAATCGAGTTTTGAGATATCCCTACATTTTTTTCCACGGGTGTAGGAGGCTTTTAAGTACGACCATTTTCCTGGAAGAATGATCCAGGCTCCTATAGAAGTGCCAAAAGAAGCAATAGAATTCTTACCGTTTCCCCTTAAAAAGAATTGAAGAGCAACTTCGTCTGTAAAGGAAGAGGAATACTCAAAGAGGATGTGATAAAGATCGTGTGATTCCGCACCGGCAATGGGTTCCAGTCTGTTCTTGTTCAAAAACTCTCCAAGGGCCTTGCCAACTGTTCCATTCGCAAAACTCAGAAAATCTGCCGTACTCATTTTCCAGGATTCTTCTTTTATTCCGATGTTAAAAACCAGAGGTCCTATCAGGTGCGCTGACCAGGAAGAAATTTTTTCGTGTACCTGCCAGAGCAGGCTTGTGAGCTTTAGGTGCTTTTTCATTTGTGTGTTCATGTTGTTTGAGAAGGATTAGTTTGTAGTGAATTTATTTTTTTGTAGACGTAGTATAAAGGGATAAATCCTAGCAGTCCGAAAAAGCAATCGATCAGCTGATGGAAAAATGGAATACCACGGATGGGTCCGCAAATAAAAGCCAGCAGAAACACCGCACCGCACGCCACCATAGCAATAATCAGATTGGCTTTGTACCTTATAGGATCAAGGTAAACTGGAACAAAAAACAAAGCAATGATGATGTGCGCAAAGGCAAGCCAGTCTGTGCCATACAGAACCAGATCGGGAGTTTTGGAAACTGCAGAATAAATTTCTTCAATCCAGGCAGTTATAAAGCCTGGAAAGGTTTCTTTGTGAAGCATTAAAAAATGCATTTCGGTTCTTAATGGAAAAGCCGTGACACCGCTTAGCACAAGTAATACAATGAAGATAACGAGCGCTGTTCTGATTTTTGTTTTTGTTTTCATGATTTGTTTTTAAACTTAATAAAGCACTTTGCATTTCAAAGTACATGGGCAAAAAAATATTAATCTAGTTTTCTCAATAATTTTTCAAGGGCATCCAGGTGTTCTTCAAAAGCCTTTACCCCGGTTTTAGTGGCACTGTATGTTGTGAGCGTTTTCTTTCCTATAAACTCCTTCTTAATATGTACAAATCCTTCCTTTTCAAGAGCCGCAGAGTGACTCGCAAGATTACCATCTGTTACCTGCAAAAGATCTTTCAATGTATTAAAATCCACACTGTCATTCACCATTAAAACACTCATAATTCCAAGCCTCACCCTACTCTCGAAGGCTTTGTGCAATTTATGTATGTTCGGATTAATCATGGTGTTTTATAACTTCTTTTAAGCCTGCTTTCTATCGTATTTATACCACATAATAGTGCCATAAATAATGTGCAATACACCAAAACCCAAAGCCCAGAAAAGAATGCCGTGACTAATATAAAAGCAGGCAATTAAGCCAAGGAGGATCTCGAGACAGCCCAGGTAGCGGATGTCGTGGATCGTGTATTTGCTACTATTCACTAAAGCCAGTCCGTAAAAAATTAACATCGAAGGACAAACAAATTCAAGGGTCGCAAAACCGTGTACTAATAAAGCTATGCAGAAGATTCCTCCGGTAGCAAGTGGAATCATCATGTTTAGTAACAGTCGCAGCGCTGTGTGATCGAACAGGCTTTGTCCAGTCTTTTTTGCTTTATTATTTGACATGAGGAAAGCCGTTAGAAGAGACGCAGCCAGAACCACCGCACAAACTATAAAACATTTAAAAATTGTGTCAAAGTAAACTCCGTTTTCGTAACGGCGTTCGTTCATCAGAAATTCATGAACCAGCTGTTGACCAAAGTAAGCCCCTACCAATGCATATATGCCTGCCAGGATTCCCGACAAACCACTGAGTGATAAGAAGCGGGTAGATTGTTTCATCATCTGACGAATGTCCTGCAGAGCCTCGAGTTGTTTTTGATTGTCTTCCATTTTTAAAGCACTTTGTACCGCAAAGTTACAACAAGAATCTTATTCACCAAACTTTTTTTCAATTTTTAATATGGGGCTTATCAACAGGTGAAGCTTAAAATCAGAGTTTCTAATACTTCTGTGTTAATATTAAGTCAGAATAAAAAGCTTTCACTGGTAAATGACCTTTACTTTAGTTGTATAATCATCATACAATGAGCGACATTGCCCACTACTTTTCACCCCTTTATACCGAAGACATTTTAGGAAACCGTTCCTTAAAGGAATTCCAGTTCGGTACTCTTTTTTCAATCCACGATCAAAATGGGTTTCCTGACCTTGAGAACATAGACCTTGCTATTGTTGGTGTTTCAGAAGACCGGAATGCTGAAAATAATGATGGATGCAACCTTGCTCCCGATGCTGTAAGAGCTTACTTGTATAAATTGTATGGCGGAAGTTTTTCGATTCGTGTGGCTGATCTTGGCAATATTAATCCGGGACATTCTACTGAAGATACTTATTTCGCTTTGAGAAGCACTGTAGATGCACTGATCCGCAGAAATATTGTCCCAATTATTATTGGGGGTTCACAAGATCTTTCTTACGCACAATTCTTAGGGTATAAAGACTTAGAGCAAACCATAAATGTTGTGGCAGTAGACAGTGTATTTGATTTAGGAAATCCTGATGAAGACATTACAAATAATTCTTACCTAGGTAAAATAATTTTGTACCAGCCTAACTTCTTATTTAACTACAGTAACATTGGGTACCAGACTTATCTGGTAGATCAAAACAGTTTGCAAATGATGAACAAGCTGTATTTCGATGTTTACCGATTGGGACAAGTTCGCGATAAAATTGAAGAAGCCGAGCCGATCATTCGCCAGGCAGATATGATCACCTTTGATATTACGTCTATTAAACACTCTGATGCACCTGCTAATCCCAATGCTTCACCCAATGGTTTTTATGCGGAAGAGGCTTGCCAGATGATGCGCTACGCCGGGATGAATGATAAACTTTCTTCGCTTGGCATTTATGAGATCAATCCTCAATACGACGAGAGTGGAAAAACGGCGCATCTTGCTGCACAAATGATTTGGTGTTTTATGGATGGCTTCTACAACCGCAAAAATGATTTCCCGAATCGCACGAGTGCTGACTATACACGTTTTCATGTGATTCTACAGGATGAAAAGTATGAGATCAATTTTTATAAAAGTAAAAAGAGTGACCGCTGGTGGATGGAAATACCCTACCCGCCCCATAAAGATTTAAAGTTCGAAAGGCATACTCTGATCCCTTGCAGCTATAAGGACTACGAGCTGGCAACCAATAACGAGATTCCTGATCGGTGGTGGCAGACTTATCAGAAACTGAGTTAATTTAATTTTCCAGAATCTTAATTTCTACCCTGCGGTTGACTTGTTCGTCTTCAGGAGTTTTTTCAATTTTTATTTTCAATTGGCTGTTTCCATATCCTTTGTAAGAAAGCCTGTCTTCATCTATGCCATACTTTACTAAATAAGTATAAACGGCTTTTGCGCGGTTTTCAGATAAGTTATAAGTATGTGTATCATGGTCGAGCCCATCGAACAGACCAGCCTCTGGACAACACACATGACCCTGAATTTCAATTTTTAAATTAGGATGGTCTCTCAAAGCAATCAACAGATCTCTAAGAACAGGATAAGCAGATTTTAGAACCATGTGTCTTCCAGGAATAAAAGACAAACCTTCAATGTCCATACTTTCTCCTTTTTCAAGATCCACTATATTTTTATCTTCTGGCTTTTTCTCGATTTTTTTTGAAACGTCTATGGTTACTTTTTCTTCCTGCACTTTGTTCGCAACCGGGCTTATTTTTTTCACGGGGATTTGCTGCACTACCATCAGGTCTACTCGTCTTTCATAAGGCTGTCCTTCCGGGGAAGAATTGTCGTTTGAATTTTTTTCTCCAAATCCCTGGCACGTTGAAATTACAATACTCGTTGAACCCTTATTTGAAAGCAAGTGTTTTTTTACAGTTTCTGCTCTTTTTTGTGAAAGCACACTATTAAAAGAGTCGTTGAATAAAAAATCTGCATAGCCTTTAATGCTGATGGTACAAGAGCTTGCGCCAAGTTCTTTAAGTAAGGAATCTAGTTTTGTAGCATTAGCTTCTGCTGCAAATTGATTTACAGGATAAAAAAGGCTTAACGAATAAGTTTTGCTCTGAGAATAAACTACAGAGTTGCAACAAAATAAAATAAGGAAAAACGAAAATAGAACTTTCATTATCAAGTTATCTAGAAAGTAATTTATCGTGATTCGTCGGACTAAAGACCTTCGGATCAGTTATCTTGTTTATTTAGATTACTGCGGCTTTTGCTGTAAAGGAAATAAAACAAAAGTCCCAGTATCATCCACACTCCGGCAGAAGCCAGTGTGAAGAGGTCTAAGGCGATTATCATAAATGCACATACAACAATGCCAAGAATCGGAACTACCGGCACCCAAGGTGTTCTAAAAGGACGAGGAACATCTGGATCGCGTTTACGCATGATTAAAATACCCGCACAAACTAAAACGAAAGCAAATAAAGTACCAAATGACGTTAAATCACCAGCGACACTTCCTGGAATAAACGCTGCAAACAATCCAACAAAAACAAATAAGATCATATTGGATTTGTAAGGTGTCTGGAATTTTGGATGCAGGTTAGAAAAAACATTCGGTAATAAACCATCTTTTGACATTGAGAAAAATACGCGCGACTGGCCCATAAGCATTACTAAAATAACGGATGAAAATCCTGCAAGGATAGCGATGGTAACACTTGTTCCTAACCATTCGTAGCCAACCATGTATTTTTGGATGGCATACGAAACAGAAGCTTCTTTACCCGCAGCTCCAAATTCACTCCAATGAGCAACACCGGTTAAAACATAAGAAAACAACACATAAAGAACGGTGCAAACGGCCAAAGAACCCAGAATACCAATTGGCATATCGCGTTTTGGATTTTTTGCTTCCTGCGCAGCAGTTGAAACAGCGTCAAATCCAATGAAAGCGAAGAACACGACGGCAGCACCCCCTAAAATACCTCCATAACCCCAGGTGAATATGGATTCATGCCCAGGAGTTCCTTCTGGAATTAAATAAGGCGTATGGTTTGCAGGATTGATAAAATTCCATCCAATGGCTATAAATACTAAGACGATGGCCATTTTTATAAAAACAATAACGCCGTTTACCATGGCCGACTCCTGGGTACCCTTAATTAATAAAAGTGTAAGAGCCAATAATATTCCCAACGCAGGAAGATTCACCATGCCAGAAGAAACCGTGACAGCGGCCTTTAAAGATTCAGATAAAGTTTCGAATTGTCCGTCTGACAAAATCAGAATACCATTTTTAGCGGTACTTGCCAAGTCCATTGGAAATTGAGAAATAGCTGCTCCGACGACTTTGTAAGAGTGCTCAAACGGAGAGTGGCACCATTCATAAGGTATCCGCCCTCCCAGCAGATTATTTAAATATTCACTCCAGGCAATCGCCACGGTTGCAGCACCCAAGGCATATTCCATAATTAAGGCCCAACCAATAATCCAAGCAACAAGTTCGCCCATGGTGGTGTAAGCGTATGTATAGGCACTCCCTGCTATAGGTATCATAGCAGCGAATTCAGCGTAACAAAGTCCGGCAAAAGCACACCCTACGGCTGCCACCACAAAGGACATGGTAACACCTGATCCCGCATTGTCTGCAGCGGCTGCGGCGGTTCTAACAAAAAGTCCGGCGCCAATAATGGCTCCAATTCCCAAAGCTATGAGCGACCACATTCCCAAGGTTTTTTTCAACCCTTTTTCTCCTGAAGCCGCGTCTGCTAATAGTTTACTTAATGACTTTCTCCTGAATAGTTCTGACATAGTTGTGAATTTTTTTACGAAACTCAAATTAACTAATTTAAGTTTGAATAAGCAAGGCTATAAAGCAAATCAAACCCTTTTGCTACCAACGTAAAATGATAACAAAAGAATGTAATATGTAAATATCAAGCACATCTTCCCCTATTCATCTTCCTTCCCATTTTTGACCTTTTAACAAAAACAGGCATGCTGTTGATCTAATATTTACGATATTTGCTACATCAATCTTTTTAAGAAATATTTATTTGCCCTTATCGTAAGTTCATACGTGATCACCGTCATTGGTATTCCTGTTTATTACCATTATTGTGGTGGAGAACTGGAAGAGATCTCTTATGTTTTGAAAAGTAATTCTTGTTGCGGGGAAGAAGAAGACGAGTCTGAGCAAGCAAGCAACGACTGCTGCAAGGATGAAAACCGGATTTTAAAAAGTAATATCGACTTTACAATTAAAAGTCAGGATGATTATACACTGGTAAAAACTTTCAGCCAAGTATTTTACATTTCTCTTCCTTTTACAACTACCAATGATCACTCCTCTGCTTCTTTACTTTCTGTTTATGCAAAACATCCACCTGCTAACTTACAACACAGCCTTGTAATTTCCACTTCTGTTCTCAGGATCTAGAATTTGTTTTTTTAATGGAGTCTTGGTTTTCCAGGCTCACACAAATTTCCTAATAAAAACGAGTGAAGTGAAAAATCTCCTTCACTAAAAACACATTAAAATGAGAACCTTATTCATTGGAATTCTTTCCTTATTATTTTCAGTATCCTCTTTTGCACAGGATAAAACCGCTAAAACCGTCACCATTGCTGTAAAAGGCAACTGCGAAGAATGTAAAAAACGCATTGAGAATGCGGCAGATATAAAAGGCGTAAAATTTTCGTCCTGGGATGATGATAAACAAGTTATAACGGTGACTTATAAAACAGATAAAGTTAGCCTTGCAGAAATTGAAAAAGCCATAGCAGCGAGTGGACATGATGTTTCTGGTATAAAAGGCAATGACGCTAGTTATAAGAAGCTTCCTGAGTGTTGCAAGTACCGCGATAAAGCCTGTGAAAAGAAATGATCATGCGAAATATCCGCTACGTAATTGCTTTAATCGGCATACTAAACGTGGTATCTCTTAAAGCGCAGGTACAGGGTAAAATTATTGAAATCTCAAAAAAGTCAGATACCACGTTAGTTCCTGGTGTTGTTATTGTTTGGGATAAAACTTCTATTAACGCTGTAACCGATGAAAATGGAAATTTTAAAATTCCGGTTTCTTCTGAAACAAACAAGCTCCGTATTCAGGCAGTAGGTTATGAAAACCAGTTGATGGAGATCAAAGACACTTCAAGATTTTTGCTGCTGACTTTAAAAACCGGCAATGAGTTAAAAGAAGTTGAGATTGTTTACTACACAAACGGAACAGAGATCTCCTATCTCAATCCCATTAAAATGGAGGTTTTGAACGAGCGCTCTCTTATGAAAGCCGCCTGCTGTAATCTTTCAGAAAGTTTTGAAACGAATCCCAGCATTGATGTGAATTTTGCGGATGCAGTAAGCGGAACCAAACAAATCCAAATGCTTGGACTTTCGGGTCAGTATGCGCAGATCACCAAAGAGAACATGCCGTATTTAAGAGGTCTCGCTAATAATTATGGATTAACTTTTGTGCCCGGCACCTGGATTCAGTCCATTCAGCTGAGTAAGGGCGCTGGCTCAGTGATAAATGGGTATGAGAGCTTTACAGGACAGATCAATACGGAGTTACAAAATCCGGAAAAAAGTGATAAGTTGAATTTTAATACTTATGTAAATGAGAATGCTCGTAACGAATACAACCTTAACCTCTCGCGGCGTTTAAATCAAAAATGGTCTATGGGGCTGCTGAGTCATGTAAGTTATAATCCTTTGGTGCAGGACCTGAACAAGGATGGTTTTGCAGACATTCCAACTGGAAGGCAATACAATTTTATGAATAAATATTCATATCAGTCAGGGAAAGGATTTGAGGCGCAATTTGGTGGGGGCTATTTAAAAGATGAGCGCAGTGGGGGGCAGTATAAAGCCCCTGTAAAAAATTACAGCGACACTCTGCCTCTTTATAAACTAGGGCTAGACAATGAGAAGTGGGAAGTATACAGTAAAACCGGATATGTATTTAAGAAACACCCCGGCACGAGCATGGGTTTGCAGCTCTCTTATTTAAATCATGAGCAGCATAATTTTTATGGAAACAATAAGTATAACGGATTGCAAAAAACATTTTATGCGAATTATATTTTCCAGGGGATTATTGGAAGTACCGATAATACTTACAAGGTTGGTGCGAGTTTTATGAATGATAATATAAATGAAAACTTCAACCTTTATAAATACAGACGGAGAGAGCAAGTAGGTGGAGTCTTCTTAGAATTCGCTAAAAATTACAGGGAGAAGTTCAATATGATTGCAGGTATCAGAGCAGATCAACATAACTATTATGGTATGTTTTTTACTCCGCGCCTACATTTACGTTATGCCTTCACACAAAATAGCATCTTGAGGTTCAGTGGTGGCAGGGCTTTACGTACCGCCAACATTTTTACGGACAATGCATATTTGATGGCTTCTTCGCGACAATGGTTTGTAGAAAGCTCTGACCTGGCCTTACCTTATGGCTTAAAAGCGGAAACAGGCTGGAACTATGGACTAAATTTCACTCAGAAATTTAAAATCAATTACCGCGATGCTTATATCACCATAGATGCTTACAGGACGGACTTCACGAATCAGGTTGTTACAGATATTGACTTTAACATACAGGAAGTTCACATTTATAATTTAAAAGGCCCCTCCTACTCCAACACCTTTCAGTTTGAATTTAACATGGAACCGAGGAAACGTTTTTTTATGAAGACGGCTTACCGTTATGTGGATACAAAAGTTCAGTATAAACAAGGCTTGCTTCAAAAAGCAATGGTGTCAGAGCACCGGGCGTTTATAAATTTTTCCTACGAAACAAAAAATAGTCATTGGCTCTTTGATTTTACCACGCAATATAATGGTGCGAAACGTTTGCCTTCTACACAAACAAATCCGGATGAATACCGCCGCGCAAAATTCTCGCCCGATTTTTTTAATTTACTAGGACAAATTACTTACGTGACGAAAATAAAAAAGGCGGACTTTAATGTATATCTCGGAGTCGAAAATCTATTGAACTATAAACAGAGCAATCCGATTGTAGCCAGCGATTTACCCTACAGTAAATATTTTGATGCAAGTATGGTTTGGGGTCCTGTTTACGGACGGATGCTTTACGCAGGGTTGCGATTCAAAATCAAATAACGTAATTGTTTATGATCTCCGTCTGTAATCGTTCCCGATCTGAATCCTTAATCCTTACTTTTTCGCTTTCTTAGTAGGCATTGGTTTTTCGGGAGCGTCTTTGACATAGTTGCCGTCTTTATCAAAGTAATAAGTTTCACCGCCGGTTGTACTGTAAAAGCTTTGTGCGCCCGTGGTATCTTTACTTGCATAAACTCTGTATTTGGTAGGCTTTGGAAGTGTGTTGTTGTGATAATCGTTGATGCTCCCAGGATAACTGTTTGCCTGCAATTCGTTTTCAGACCTGATAACTCTTCCACTCTTATCATAAACTACAAGACCTGCGAGGTTTGTTACCGGGTCGGTATAATCGGCGCGCCAATTGTAGTTCTCCTTCGACCACATAACATTTAAAGTCGGATAGTCTTTTTTAAATTGTTTTGTAACTGCTTCAGGCGTTTCAGAACTTGCCGTTTCTCCCTTGGCAATACCGAAAGATTGTGCATGGATAGTGTGAAGTGCGAAAACGAGCATTAAAATAAAAAGGAGTTTTTTCATGGGGAGTTTTGATTTATTAGTTCACAAGAGACTAAATAAATCCATGCCAGAATTCAGCTAGCGCAAATAAAGGGTTTGCAGAAATAAACTGTAGAAATTAATCAACGAAGGAACTCTCCTATTGCCGCACTTATCTATTGAGGAGAATCATTGCGATGGGTCCTACAAAGGCTGCAATGTAAAAAACGAGAACCAGCAGACGCGCAAAAACGTTTAAGTCAAGCTTCAGATTCACCTGTAATACAGCAATGATCTGTTGAACGATGACCGGCTCCACAGCACTATACTCATGGCTGCCCGCAGGTATAGAGTTGTACTTTTTTGGAAAAGAGAAGATCAGGCAATCGCGGATGAGCCAGTAATCTTTGTCTGGCAAATTCGCATAATCCGTATGGTAATTGATCTTTTCCTGTCTCAGGTAATCCCGAATCTTCTGGTGTTTGTTTTCATTGTAAAGTTCTAGCGCAATAATCCCAGGAATGATCAATAAGATAAAATTACCGAAATACGCAAAAATAAAAATCAACGCAATAATGGAGATAATGCCAAACACAAGTCTAATGATGTAATTCTCTTTAAAGAACAAGGTTTCAACCAAACGACCGCCATCTAAAGGATAGAAAGGTAAACAGTTTAGAAGATTGATTGCCAGGAAAGAATAGCAAAGAGTTTTAAGATTTTCGTTGTGAAGATCTAGGTTTAGCCAGTATAAAATGCAACCAATAATAATACCCGGAATTGGTCCTGCTAGGATAATCAGACTCAGTTGCCATTGCGATACCTGTTGTTTTTTGCCGGTAGTAAATGCTCCTAATAGCGGAACAATGAAGATCTTAACATTACTATAATTAAACAATTTCATAAACAAAAAATGCCCTGATTCATGAATAATGATCACAATGAGAATCGCTGCTATGTAAACAATGTTCCGGTCAAAAAGAAAATAGAACACAAAAGCATAAATAAACAGGCTGACCAGCGAACGCATTAAGGCATTCTGGCTTTTCTCTGCCAGCAGTGGTTTTGGAGGAAAACCTCCGGAAGAAGGCTGTTCGGGTTTATCTTGTTCGGTATTAAAGGACTCGTTGTTCACCGGCTGTTTGTTTTTTATTGTATAAATGAAAGATCAAGTAGATGCTGCTCAGAAAAAGGAAAAAAGCGCCTGACTGATGTAACGCTCCCATAATCACAGGAACATTGTAAACTAAAGTAAGTACTCCCAATATAAATTGCACTGTTACTCCAAAGATCAAAAGATTAACGCCAAGTGTTTGCTGTCTGCTAAGTTTTAATTTGTCAGAACGGTACCAGATGAAACAGATCAGAGCAACAACGATGAATGCGATTGTCCGGTGCATAAATTGAATGCCGCTTGGATTCTCAAGAATGTTCGCAAAAAAACTATCTTTCATGTACACCTGCTCTGCTACCCAGCTGTCGCCCATTTTTGGCCAAGTATTAAAAATGTGCCCCGGTCTTATTTTCGTATTATCACCTTCAGCGTAACCCGCGGTGAATGCACCATACATAATTTGGATAAGAAGAACCACAAAAAAAGTCAAGGTCAGCAATCTCAATTTTTTGGCATCCGTCTCTTGTACGGTTTCCTTAGGATAAATTAATTGAAGCGCAAACCAAAACGTAAAAGCAAATAAAGTAAACGCACTTAAAAGATGGGTTGCCAGTCGGTAATGACTCACTGCTGGCTGTTTCTGAAGGCCGCTGTATACCATCCACCAGCCAATAACGGCTTGCATGGCTCCCATCAAAAACAACAATAAAAAAGAGTACCACATTTCTTTTTTTATTTTCTTTTTAATGAGAAAATAAATAAATCCGATCGCAAAAACGTACATCATAATGCGGCCTATCATGCGGTGAACGTACTCCCACAAAAAAATAGGTTTAAATTCTTCGAGCGTCATGCTAAAATTAACCTTCTGAAACTCGGGGCTCAGCTGGTATTTTGCAAAGCGCTCCTGCCACATTTGATCGTTTACCGGGGGGATACTTCCCATAAAACTCCACTCGGTAATGGAGAGGCCTGAATGCGTTAGCCGGGTTAAGCAGCCAACTACTATCATTACGTAAATGATAAAGCAACCTGTTAATAGCCAGTAAATAATCGGTTTGTTAGGATTTGTGCTTATGCCGGACTGAGAAATTGAATTCATTTTATTAAGTGCAAATTTAAAGCGAATTTGAATAGATACCAATTAAAAAGCGCTACATTTTTGACGGAGATTACGGCAGTTTCATAGATTAAGGCTACGAAACGCATTCAATAAATCTTCTGTCAATTCCCATATCCGCTACGCAAACAACAACACAAGCGTACTATTTGTTTATAAAGTATTTAAACTTGCAACAAAATTCCCGTTTTTCACTTTGATTTCATTTTCTCCTAAGAAAATTATAGACCCGAATATTGATTTTACCAGATACAAATACCCGAGTTATCCCAAAGGCTCAACACTGAAAGCCTTGAGTCGGAGAAGAAAATTGAATGGTCGCTGGCCCTATGATGATAAGGAAGGCGAGGAACTCGGGTATGGTAAATACGATACGTTTGGGAGAAAACATAAAGATTGGTGGTATAACAAACATGAGATCGCATATTAAAAACCACGGAACGAAGATGGGAAAAAGGGGGGCGTGGATGTAAAGGCTGTAAACCATTTTGATTTGCTTTCCGCCCACCTCATAGTGCATTTTACCTTTTCCATGTTACATGATATCCCCGTAATCCGCGTTCCCGACAGCTATAGGAACAACGGAGGAACATCCAGAACGAATAAATTCCGTATCTTTAATCCTGAAACATTTATGAGCATTCCCGGTTATTCGATCAGTAAAACTTCTTTTTTGAAATTTGAACAGTGCCAAAAGGCGTTTTTCCTATATAAGAACCATCCTTATTTAAGAGATAAATTCAGCATAGATAAGCAGTTGACTTTTAAACGCGGACACGATGTTGGTTATTTCGCACAACAACTTTTTTCGGGTGGCATTGATGTTTCTAAAGAGGTTAAAGGTTCTGCTGCTGGAGCCGAACTAACAAAGGCACTGATTGAAAATAAAACGGAAGTGATTTACGAAGCAACTTTTATTTACAATGGTGTTTTAATCATGGCAGATATCCTAACGCTCAGCGAAGGAAAATACACGGCTTATGAAGTCAAGAGTTCCATGAAGATCTCCGAGACTTATCTGAAAGACGCTTATTTACAATATTACGTTCTGAAAAATTCCCTTGAAAATTTCGATGATCTTTTCCTGGTGACAATCAATCCCGATTATATCCGCGATGAAGAAATAGATTCTAAAAAGCTCTTTCGTAAACGTAGCGTAAAAATTAAGGCGGAAGAAAACTTTGCGTACTTCGAGCATCAACTTAATTCTGCGCATTCAATCCTCGAACAGAACGTAATTCCTAATATTGCCATTGGAAAACAATGTTTCCGTCCGTATCAGTGCGACTATTTTGGGAGCTGCTGGAAAGACACGGTAACGGAGGACAGCATTTTTAATTTACCTTATATAGATAAAAATAAATTATTCGAGTGGTATAACAACGGCATTAAAACCATCGCTGATGTCACCGATGAACTTATTGAAAAACCGGCTGCGCTTAAAATAAAAAAATCCTTCGTCAACAATGAACCTATTGTTGATAAAGAAAAGATTATCGAATTTCTTATGAAGATTCAGGGAACCGTAATAGCAATGGATATGGAGATCTGGAGTGCGGCTATTCCTCAGTTGACAGGAACGAAACCCTTCGAACAGGTCCCATTTTTAGTCAGTTTTTACAACGGAACTGAAACCAGCCATTTTTTTACTGGACATACTGCCGACGATCGACGGGCATTTGCCGAACATTTGATAAAATTGTCATCAGCTTACAACACCATTCTTGTCTACGATAAAACCATGGAGGTAATGACCATCAATAGTCTCGTGCATAAATACCCTGATTTGAGTGAGGCACTAAATGCTCTCAAAAGCAAGCTGGTAGATGTGTTCGAGATCTTTCTAGAGCTGGCTTATTATAATCCAAGCTTTAAAAGTAATTTTTCCTTAAAAGTGGTTTCTGCTATCTTGTTGCAGGATGTTTCTTATAGCAAGATTACATCGGGTCTTGAGGCGATGAATTATTTCGAACAATACCGTTTGGCAGACAACGAAATTGAAAAAGAAGTTTTTAAAAGCGAATTGATAGAGTACTGCAATACAGACACTGTGGCTACTTTTAAGCTGGCGGAATTCATGAGAAAATTAGTTTAGCGGCTTCAGCTTTCAACCTTGTTCGGGGGTAGTTTACCTCCCTTGAGCTATAACCCTGACAGGGGTAGTTTACCTCCTTTGGACGATACCCCTGTCAGGGGTAATTTACCTCCTTTGAGCTATAACCCTGACAGGGGTAATTTACCTCCTTTGAGCTATAACCCTGTCAGGGGTAATTTACCTCCTTTGAGCTATAACCCTGACAGGGGTAGTTTACCTCCTTTGAGCTATAACCCTGACAGGGGTAATTTACCTCCCTTGAGCTATAACCCTGACAGGGGTAGTTTACCTCCTTTTGACGATACCCCTGCCAGGGGTAATTTACCTCCTTTGAGCTATAACCCTGTCAGGGGTAATTTACCTCCTTTGGACGATGCCCCTGTCAGGATAAAAGAAATTAACGGGCATAAAAAAACCCTTAACTTTTGGTTAAAGGTTTTTAAAATCTTAGTTATTGATTAGTGCTTTTTGCCACCTTTTTTAGATGCCATAGCCATTGAATCAGCCATGTGGATTGAATCTTGCTTCATTTTTTCAGCAGCTTCAACAGCCATTTTCTCTTGCTCAGCAACAGCAGCAGCCATAGAATCTTGTTTTGCTTTCTCAACAGAAGCAATTGAATCTTGTTTTAGCTGTTCTGTTTTTTCCATTTCTTCTTTAGATGGACCGCAAGCTACAAATGCAGTTGTCATAGCAGCAACAGCAATAATTGATAATACTTTTTTCATTTCAGTTAAATTTATTTTTTATAATTTGGGACCAAAAATACATTTTTTTTAACTCAAAATGTAAAAAAACATAAATTTCCTTACTTTTTTTTTAACATTTCAATTGTTAATTATCTAATATATGGGAATTAAGGGTAATTTTGATGTTATATGTATTCGTTATTAAAGGTTTTTCTCTTTCGTCTTGACCCCGAAAAGGCCCATCATTTAACATTTTCACTCCTTAAATTCCCGACTTTCAGCAAAATTGCTGGATTAATGTTCAAAAAAGAACATCCTTCGCTTAAAAGGACTGTATTTGGTCTGGAGTTTAAAAATCCGGTTGGACTCGCAGCCGGGCTTGATAAAGATGCCATCGCTTTTAACCAATTAGGAGAACTTGGTTTCGGATTTATTGAAATTGGAACGGTTACCCCAAAAGCCCAACCTGGAAATGATAAACCACGGTTGTTTCGGCTGACCAAAAACGAAGCACTGATCAACCGTATGGGTTTTAACAATCATGGCGTGATAGATGCCGCTAAAAGGTTAAAGCACAGAACGGACAAGAGTCTGATTATTGGCGGAAATATTGGTAAAAATAAAGTCACACTCAACGAAAATGCTGCAGACGACTATATTATCGGATTCAACGAATTGTTTGATGTGGTTGATTACTTTGTGGTGAATGTCTCCTCGCCAAATACTCCCAACTTACGAGATTTGCAGGAAAAAGAACCGCTGACCAAATTGTTGAATACCCTTCAGGATTTGAATAACAAAAAAGCGAACCCTAAACCCATCCTTCTCAAAATCGCTCCTGATCTCACAGACACTCAACTCGACGATATCATTGACATTGTAAAACAAACAAAAATTGCCGGAATCATTGCCACCAATACAACCATCAGCAGAGATGGCTTAAATTATGAGAAGGCCGAGATCGAAAAAATTGGTATGGGTGGTTTGAGTGGAAAACCGCTTACAAAGAGAAGCACCGAAGTGATCCGTTACCTGAAACAAAAATCAAATAATGCTTTCCCTGTGATTGGTGTTGGGGGAATTCACAGTGCAGACGACGCACTGGAAAAACTCGATGCCGGTGCCGATCTCATCCAACTTTACACAGGGTTTGTTTATCATGGTCCCAAACTGATCAACGACATAAATACTAAACTAATCAAATGAGCCTAAAATGAAAATTACCGAATGTCCCCGCGATGCCATGCAAGGTATCAAACAACAAATTCCAACTGCTGTAAAAGTAGAATACCTGAACCAGCTTTTAAAAGTAGGTTTTGATACGATTGATTTTGGAAGTTTTGTTTCTCCAAAAGCAATTCCGCAAATGCAGGATACGGCAGATGTGCTTGAGCAACTCGATCTTTCTGCCGGCAATAGTAAATTACTCGCCATCATTGCCAATGCGCGCGGTGCGCAGGACGCCTGCAACTTTGCAGAGATCGATTACCTGGGTTTTCCTTTTTCTATTTCAGAAACTTTTCAGCAACGGAACACCAATTCTTCCGCTGCAGAATCTTTAATGCGTGTGGAGGAAATTCAAAAGATTGCGCGCAAACACAAGAAAAAAGTTCTGGTCTACATTTCTATGGCCTTTGGCAATCCTTACGGAGATGCCTGGCATGCGGATACAGCGATTGAATGGTGCAGAAAATTGAATAAACTTGGGATCACGAATTTAGCCTTGGCCGATACAACTGGGTCTTCAACCCCTGAGAGTATCACCGAATTATTCAGTGCTCTGTTACCCGAACTTAAAAATGTAGAATTAGGTGCACATCTTCATTCCACAAAAGACAAATCCTTAGAGAAAATAAAAGCGGCTTACGAAGCAGGTTGTAGAAAATTTGATGTGGCCATTCATGGCTTTGGGGGTTGTCCCATGGCTGCCGATAATCTTACCGGTAACATCGCAACTGAGGACTTTGAAAATTACTCCACCATCCATAAAATTGATCTCGGGCTTAACAAAGACGAACTCAACAAAGCTTATGATATGAGCTGGAAAGTATTTACCAACTATCACTAATCTGATTTAAAAAATGCGTTTGACTGTTCTTATTTTTTCACTGTTCCTTGGCCTCGATACAACTCTAATAAATAATTCATGAATAAAGTCATTTTCTTTTTCGCGTTCTAATAAGCACAAGCTACCAAATTTTTTTCACAAAACGTTCTTATCCCATTTCGGACTGCCGATGGAACTTACATCTATTACAACAGGGAGGGAAAACCAATTCTTAATGCAAAAGAATATAAATCTGCTGAATTTTTTAAAAACGGACGAGCCACTGTTAGCGACTTTGACAGAGGGCATTATGGGTTTATCGACACATTGGGCAATGCAGTTACTCCATGCATTTATAAATACGCCTCATCTTTTGTTGAAAAAAGAGCCCACATATCGACGACCGAAGACGCATATGGATATATAGATTTGGGAGGTAAAGAAGTTATTCCTCAGATCTGTAAGAGCGGTAGCGATTTTTGGGGAGGTGCAGCATTGGTGAGGAAAGATAAAAACAAATATTTTTTAATTGACACGAGTGGGAAACAGATTCCTTCTTCACCATTTTGGGCGAAAATAGAACAAATAGAGTATGATCAAGAAGGAAAAGAAATACATTACTATTCTTACCGAGCCCTCAGTGTGTCTAAAATTGTGAAAGGAGTGAGCAAAAAGGAAATAAAAAATACTGATGGAAAAATTAAAGAGGTGCTAATTTCTTTGTCAGGCGAACAAATTGAATCTACAGTTTATGATAAAATAGATCTAGATTATTTTAACACTAACCCATATATTAAAGTATATCTTGCAGATAGTAGTAGCTACGGATTAATAAACGCCTCTGGGAAAAATATATTACCTATACGCCGTGCTAAATATGAAAACGAGTTTATAACTGATTTCACGGATGGATACGCTATTTCTACCTACATCGTAATTAATATGGAGGGAAAGGATATTATGACTTTTGACAGTGGTCGGATTGTTAATAGAAGCAAAAAATATCTAATCGTCCATTATGCATATACTGATGACTATCATTACAAAATTTTCGACATAGAAAAGCAACAATTTCAGAAAACAAAATACTACAGAATATCAAAAATTGTTAATGACAGAATACTCGCAGTTGATTCAAGTAGCTATAATTATAAACCAACAAGTATATATCGGATAAATGTAGCTACGCAGCAAAAAGAGGATTCGTTATTAGGTTCAGAATTTAATGATATTTCCGCGAAGGATCATCGTTATGGTGATTATCTAGATGGCTTTTATACAATTCCTTTTTGGGACAGAATTGAATTCGTTTTGATGGTTGATACATCTACCGCATACAGTTACAATATAATAAATTACAATTTTCAAAAAAAGGGTTCCATATTCAATGCAAGGGAACAAGACATGGAGCAGGTAATTTATGATCAGGCTGGCAATGAAAAAATTGAAAGAACAGTATATTTAGAAAGCACATCGCCTATTTTAAAAGAGGTTTTTGTAACACAAAGTGACACCTTAATTAGAATTAACTGTTCAAAACCGACAACAAACAACAAAGGACAGTATTTGGTCACATCAGATAGAAATTATCTGATGAATTATTATGATGTATTAGTTGATTTACATGGCGTTATACGATACGAAGTTATTTTTGGTAATAACCTGATCGATACCATTATTACAAGAGACCGTAATTCGCAAATTATAGACAAGTTTAGCTTTGCGCATCCCGAAGGAACTTTTTGTGTCGATGCCTTAATAACTTACCTTCCTCAAGATAAATTATTCCATTCTTTTATTCAAACAGGCGAGCAGGTAAGTGGCGGTCATCTTGTGAATCGAAATTCGAATTCTGAAAGTTTTTTTACAGGTTTAATTTAAAAAAATTATATATCGAAAAATAAGCCAACGATAGAGTACTATTATGATATGTTAAGATTTTATCGTAAATCACTTATGAAATAACTCGTGAAATTCAGGCATTATAAAGCGAACTGCACTCTAATAAACAATTATGTGTAAATCTTCCCACTAACTGATTTTCAAAATTTCCAATTAAAAACATACTTTAGTAAAATGTTGAAGCGCTCGCTCCTATTTTTACTTCTGACAGCTACTGCTTTATTGCAGGCTCAAAAAGAATTCGACAAGTATGGTCCTTATGGCAGCCAGGTTTATACCGATCTGAAAGAAGCTCTTCGTATTGAAAAAAAGGTTTACAAGGTTGACCTCAGTTATCAGAAACTCGATCCGAAACTTTATGACAAACTCGCGTCACTCAGCGATCTCCAAGCATTAAAGCTTAGTGGAAATGAAGTCACCACCTACCCTAAGAACTTTGAAACGCTCTTTAACCTGCTCTATTTTGCTTCTTACAACAATAAAATGACCTCCTTTCCTCCCTTGAAAGGGCTCTACAATTTACAATACCTCGATCTACAACACACCCTTATTGATAGCATTCCTTCGCAAATCGCATATCTTGGTAAACTGCAGAGTTTTAAGTTTGGAAACACCGACGATACTTTAAAACTACCAGTGACTCTAAGATTTCTGAAAAATCTCAAGGACATTAGCATTGAAAATTGTGTGATGGACAGTTTTCCAAAACTACTTTTTAAAGTGTCTAAGCTTTATTATTTAAACCTTTCCAACACAAACACCTGGTACCTAAGCAAACATTTTGAGCGCTTGCAAAACCTGGAAGTCCTGGTGATTGAAAATAACCACCTGAGCCAGATTCCTTTTGAGATCTATAAAGCCTATAAACTCAGGGTGATTTCGTTGCGTGGGAATAATCTTACAAAACTCCCCGATAGCATTTCGCAACTGGAAAATTTAAGCTTACTTGATTTAAGAGGAAATCCTTTCGATCCAGATGAAATTGAGAAGCTAAAACTGCTTTTGCCAGGTTGCGAGATTAGGTTTTAACCTGTGAGAAATTGCCAATTCAAAATATAAATGAGTTTTTCAGCGTGGTTTAAAAGTATCGAATTCAATTCAAGGTTTACAAGTACAAACAACAAAATACGATAAATCTCCTTTTTTAATGCGCTTTTGCACAACTTTTGTACTACATTTGATTTAAAACCAGAAAATCTACGTTTCATGTCAAAGTTAAAATTTCAATCAACTTATGAAGACGGAAAACATTCTATTACTTTAGAGTTACATCTCTACTTATGGGAAGAAAATAAAATGCATTACGTGTATTCTCCTTCGCTAGATGTTACAGGATATGGTAGTACTGAGATAGATGCTAAAAAATCTTTTGAAATTACCTTAACCCAGTTTGCAGCATTACGGGTCAATCATCCTTTATTTGCTGAGAAATATTTTTTTTGAGTTCCAGTTTGTGTACTACAGACTTTCGTTTTGTAAAGGGTTGCGGTTTTATTTTTAAGA
>Ga0105046_10003537_pt1 | contig 24776 bp, 22 predicted proteins | sample MAT03_FD_78385 | JGI IMG/M metagenome (GOLD analysis project Ga0105046, IMG submission 78385) | Freshwater microbial communities from Lake Fryxell liftoff mats and glacier meltwater in Antarctica - MAT-03 (megahit assembly) | ecosystem: Environmental > Aquatic > Freshwater > Ice > Liftoff...
AGTAAAATTAAGCACCAACATTTACCTCGCGAAAGCGCGGGGTGTTGCCCACGCGGTTAAATGATGAAACTTGTGCATGGGTTCTTATTGGTACATTCCGAAAAGCCCCGAGTGGGGCGACAGCAGTTTCTGGTAGAATACTGCTACGCCGCTCTCCGGGCTTTGGGATCGATTTGAATTTTGTCCGTGGGCTGACGCCTGGGGATAAACTCTGGTGCCTCTGCCGGGGCTACCTTTCGCTGTATTTCCTTTAAGAGCGGCACTGTCCAACTAAGGTAACTGCTTCCATGATGAAGACTCTGATTCGAACGATTCAGACCCAATTCCATTCACTGACGCGCACCAGCCGCCGTCGGCGGCAAGGGCAAAGCGTCTCACCGGAGCAACTTGAAGCCAGACTCGTGCTATCTGCGGTGGTCGAACCTGTTGTGGATTACACGACCGCCCCTGCTGATGTGGCTGAAGTGGGCCAATCGATCCAACTCAATGACAGCATTGTGATTTTCACGATGACTACGATGGCATAAGGGAGAGAGCTTTGGCGATCGGACGGAACAACAGCGGGAACATTTCGACTGACAGACATCAGGCCGGGACCTCGCAATACGTCAATCGGGCAGTTCACAGTCGCGGGTGACGCGGTTTATTTCGTGGCCTACTTGCCATCCGGGGAGCAATTGTGGCGGACCGATGGCACAACCGTTGGGACGAAGGAAGTTTCAATTCCACAATTGGAGGATGGATACCAGCGCGTTGGTGGATTAACAAACTTCAACAATGGCAGGCTGGCGTACGTATCGAACGGTGAAGTATGGGTCACCGACGGGACGGCGAGCGGAACATCGAGAATAATTTCCTTGCGGAATCAGTCGCGTTCGATAAGTGGGATCGCACTTGATCTGAGCATTCCTGGTAAAGAATACGCTTTTCTTACGACAACTAAATCGCTACCTGTGGGTTATGAAATCGGCTTGATCCGATTTGATTTGAAAACCCAGGAAACGACAGCATTGCTAGCTGTCGATGATGGTTCTACATCGATCCAGTTTGTTGGCATCCATCTGGGTCGGCTGATTTTCACTCGGAACGACCCGGCCCATGGCTATGAGCTTTGGTATTCAGATGGTACGCCCGAAACTACGGCACTGTGGTTCGATGTCAATCCTGGTCCAGCCAGTGCGCTACCCCGTAGTTTTTCAATAGATGGAAGCTCTGTTTATTTTATCGCCAGAGCAGCCAACTCCGAATCTGAAGTTTGGTACATCCGTGACAACAGTTCGTTGCCTGAGGTTGTCCATACGGCGATTGGTGAGCCGGTGTCGATATACAGTTATTCTGTTTCGTTAAATGACGAGTTGCACATCAACACGGGAAATAGCATCTACCGACTCAATGGTTCCAACGCCATAAAGTTGCCAGCTATTGCCTTCAATACCGTTCTTCCATACCCAGTGCCAATGCTGGCAGATTCCAAACAGTTGTACTTCTACGATGGGGCCCTTAGCTTCTACGACGGCGCCAGCGTACACGACGTTCGGGCGTTCGGAAATCTTTCGACATTTCTCGGCTCTACGAAGAACGGCATCCTGTTTGCTGCGGACGACCAAATCTCCGGGCTTTCGATTTGGCAATCTGACGGAACTGAATCAGGAACGTCACTCGTTCTTGATCCTGAACCGGGAACAGCCAATTCATATCCGACGGCGCTGACAAACCTCAATGGTGATCTCGCGTACTTCACTGGCAACATTTATGGTTTTATTGGTGGTGGTGCCCTGTTGCAGGTTTCAGGCGCAAATCAGCTACAGGTAGTCGATGCAAACGTCGGTCCGGACTTTGGTAGCCAGTTGACGATTGGACAAGGCGGTCTGCAGTATCGGACAACGGACAGAGCGAACGTACAAATCGCGAGTTGGAATGGCAGCGAACGCACGGTACTGACAAATGTGCTAACTGTCGGTGTGCCTGTCGCACCGCTAGTTCAGACAAATCGACACCGACTCGTATTCCTTGCGAGCTATGACTCTCTACAAACCCCTTCACAGCTTTGGACGATTGACGACGAAGGTACTCTGATCGAACGTCCAGCTTCATTCGGCGAGATTTACACATCTGGAATCACGGATGTTGGCGGGAGGATCTATTTTAATGCTCGTGATATCGCGACCGGGACTTATCAGCTTTGGAGAACCGATGGCGCGGCTGACGGTACCATCCCGATTTCACAGCTTTCGTCACAATTCGGTGAGATCTATGTGAGGAATAGCGGCAGTTTATTTTTCGCCGGGACATCCGACCATACCGGACTTGTTTTCCTGGATGGTGAGACCGATCAAGTGACGGTGGTGCCGACTCCGGACCATTCGTTTCGCAGTTATACCCTGATCGGTCAGCAGGGCCTCGACACTATTTTGCTCCGCAATTCAAATGAAATCTGGCGCACGCGGGGGACAGTGGAATCAACGCAACTTGTAACGACGGTTCCAGGAAGCGTAACTTATGTACGAACATCGACTGCGGGAGGCCCGCTGTACTTCTTTGTGAATTCGGATTCTACAATTCCGCAGCCATCACTTTGGAAGACAGACGGCACAGCGAACGGAACCTCGCTTGTTGCAACGTTGCCAGACTATGCAGATGCGTACCAGACCCACAGTTTGACTGAGGTCAGAGGTAAACTTTTCTTCGCAATGAACAACCTCACCACCGGATACTCAGAAGTCTGGACATCAGATGGTACGCAATCAGGCACACTTCCTTTGTCTCAGAATCTGATCATTGATGGCGGCGTGAGATTTGTCGGATACGATGGTGGCATTGGATTCCGCGCTGCGACTCCAGCAGTCGGCTTCGAACTGTTCCGCATCGACACGACCGTTCATGTGACCGCTCCAACGGGGCTGACAGTCAGCAACGCAACAACGGGCACTCAGATCGCATGGCCGGATGTAGCAGGAGCAATTCAGTACGATGTATGGATCAATAGTCTCAGCAATCCGTCAGCCGCATCGGCGAAGATGCGAGTCAACGATCCGCAGTTTCTTGTCGGCAGTGATCTGCCGAATGGTGCAAATCGAATCTGGGTGCGGAGTTTGCCGGTGATCGGAAATCCGTCGGCGTGGAGCGTTGCGAAAGACTTTACATTCGGAGCTGATCCGGTGCTGTTTTCTACTCCGCCGACAACAACCAGCACACATCCCTCCTTCCAGTGGACCGGACCATCTGACGCTTTCAGCTATGAAATCTGGCTCACGAATCGGGACATGAAGACGCGAGTTCTCTACAGCACCGGGCTGACTTCAACTTCGTTTCATGTGGATCAGACACTGACGCCAGCAAGATACGCCGTCTGGGTGCGTGCCACGCGAGCGGACAGTACGATGACAAACTGGTCCACAGTGAATGAATTCGATGTGGTCCTTCCGGGGATTCCCGTGACTGGTGGCATTGGAATTCAGCGAACCAGCCGACCAACCTTCCGCTGGCCACTTGTGACCGGGGCGACCGGCTATAATCTTCAGGTCGTGCTGGCGGGAACGCCAACAGTTGTCTACGAAGCAAACGATCTGAAGGGGCTCTGGCATGTGTCGGCGATGGATCTGCCGAGCGGGAATTACACCGTTCGAGTGCAGGCCGTGAAAGGAACGCGTCCGCTTTCTGCATGGGGAACCGGGCAGACTGTTCGAATTTTGATTCCGCCAGCCAACCTGCGGTCGACCGATACCGGATTCGCATGGGATGCCGTACCGACCGCTGTTTCATACACCTATGAACTGCGCAATTCTTTGACACAGGCTGTTCTTTATTCGACAACGCAAGTCGGCACCACGTTTACGCCTCCGGCACCTTTGAGACCAGGTCAATACACGTTGCGCGTCTACGCCAGTTTCTTCGGAAGTGCGTCCCAATGGACGTCGCTGTCACACGAAATCTTCCAGCCAGCGAATGTTTCAATTACCTCTTCCAACGCAGCGACGGTGGATGGAACGCCAACGATTTCCTGGGTTGCCGTCGCAGGAGCGGTAACGTACGAAGTTGTCGTGACTAAGGATCGTTATGTGGCTCCCGTCTATGATCGACCGGGCATCGTCGGTACAAGCCATCGTGTTGACAGAATCTTAAGTCCCGGGACATATCAAATCCAGGTCCGAGCCATCTTCGCCGATGGTTCGCGCACTCATCTGAGTGCGATTCAGCGACTGGTCATTGGCCCGGCTCCGGTGGTGACTTTTGTCAACGGAATTCTGCATTGGAATTCGATCAACGGAGCGACTCATTACGAACTATGGGTCAATTACCAAGGCACGCCAGTGAAACCAAAGATTGTCTATCAGCCAAACACGTTGCAAACGTCCTACACACTTCCCAGCGCTCTTCCAAAAAGCCATTATCAGGCTTGGGTTCGTGCTGTCCGAGCCGAAAGCGGAGAACAATACGCAGGACTCTGGAGCGTTGCTTCAAACTTTGACATTCTGTGATGGCACAAACTCGATGGGCCACACGCAGTGGTCGCAGTTCCCTACGGCACTCACGCCTCTCAAACCTGCGCTGCAGGAGTCCCCTCGGTCTTGTTTGGTCCGGGATCCATTCGACCGGTGCATACTCGAGAGATCGTTCAGGCGGATGGCGTGGAGGACGGACGGGCGAGTTTTTGGGCGAGGTCGCGTATGGCTTCCAGAAGTTCCAGTTGCTTTGGATTCCAGGAAGTCCCAGTGCCGCGAGTGTCCATCAGGCGATTGACGATGGAGTGGTCATCGCCCAGTCCCGCGGATCGGGTGGCGTTCCACATACGGAGAATCAGTTCACGAACTTCCTCAGCATTTGCGATTCCCTCAAGCAGTCCGTGATGGCCAGCGACAGTTGCCGATTCTCCTTTACCTGAGGAGGCTCCGCCGCCAGCTGTTTCCACAATGACGTCAGCGATCCCAACGTAACGCTGCACGGGTCCCTGGCGAATGGAAACATTTTGAATGTTTTCGTAGGTGATTGTCGTTTTCCTTCGATCGAAATCTCTGCGTCACTGCTTCCGGAGGCCGTCTGCAGGCTGATTGTAGGCAATCCCATCCACCGCTGAAACAGGTTACGCGTCAACTGGATATCCTGAATTCGTCGATACGTCAGATGCACCTCACGTCGAAACAAGACGCCGACCTTCATCGAGACGCCCGAATCATCGAACTTGTACCGCAGCGTCGCATATCTTAACCACAGCGGAATCAACACAAACGGAGACAGCGGGCCGGTCATGAGCGCCGCTAAGACATAGTACCGAAACAGCTTTGGGTCCGGCTGTTCAATTTTTGCCGCATCAAACGCAGATTCGCCGGTCATGAGATCAGGCTTTCATAGCAGAGGTTGCGAGTCCGAAGCCTACCCGGCCAGCAGCCAAATAGCGAACGTCCAGCTGATCCCAGGTAGATCGAACAGTGATCGCAACGCACCCCCAACCCCAACGGTGGCGTGGCACTGGCAGGTTGAATGTCCGGGACGTTAGTGGTCGTATTTCAGGCTGAGTTGAAAAGGTAAACTCTATACTCCATGCAGCGTAAAATGATCCCCGGCGAGCGGAGTGGCGTGGGCCCTCCGAGCCACGTGTGTGCAACTCGGTGGGCTCACATGCACCGCTCGCCAGTTCACCTCAATGATGACCGCGTAAAGTATAACAAAGGAGGATCAAATCAATCGCAGCGCACTGCACGTCTGTTGATACGAAACTTCGAGATCCAGAGAAATGGCGTGGTCGTCGTCCAGCCAGATCGGCAGGACAGGCAACCGCTGGCCGACGACCATTGGATCAGCCCACGACTCGAATCGCGAATGCGTCGCCAGACTGTGACTGCGACACATGACCGGTTAGGTCTGGAGATCGGCTTGCAAATCGGACCCACTTCGGGAGAAAGATCGGCGCGTAAATCGGACCCACCGTACGTCGTCCTGAGAACGACCCGTCTATGCCAACACAGCCGTACACGCCAACTTCAACGTTTCGCTCATTTTGAGAACCCGCAGAGCCGAAAGCTCATGCTTTTGGCCGAAGCGGACAAAGAATCGGAATCCGGGATAAGGACAGTCAATGGCTGACGGCATTGGGGGCACCGGCCTGCACAAGCACAGCGCAGCGTCGCGCGGAAGGTTGGGAGGAAATCAATCCGTCAGCGTGGCCCCGACCCTTGACAGCTCGAGGGGTGTCCCCTCAACGACAAAGAGGTCGCTCGCCCCAAAATCTGGAATTCATTCCGACACTGGGCTTCCGCATCAGGGCAACGCAAGGGCAGTTCCTGCGCTAGGCAGAACCGCAGCGAACGCGAAGCCTGCAGTCGCCCGACCTCGAATCAGGGGATGCCAAAGTCAGGTTGCCTGCGACTTCGTCAACGTAATTGGCCGATGATTTGCATGAGGCGCATCACGATTGCAGAATACTCGTCTTGGTCGAAGAATTCTTCAGATGCTACGATTCAGTGGATGAACGTGGGCGCACCTTCCAACGAAGGATAAGACTTCAAGACAAGACCAAACGACGGTGGCCGGGAAGTATGAAACATTATGAGGCACATGGCACCGTGCTTGTTTGCTGGATTGCATTCATCACCCGCCGACGCAAACGGAACTCATACGCCAACAGCGACTGGATTTTTGCTGCCCGCGATACTGCAAAAAGAATCCTCGACCGCCCTGGAGTGAGATTTGGATGGATTACACCAGAGCATACCCGCTGGACAAATGCGCGCCAGACGACCTTGGGAATACTCACAGAAGGAACTGCCCCGATTGCAAGGAAACGAAACAATAAACCACAGTGACTACATCGTGTACGTTGACGAAAGCGGAGATCACGGATTGAACAAGATTGATCCCACGTACCCGCTGTTTGTGCTTGCGTTCTGCATCTTTCACAAGTCAACGTACACCAACGACATTGTACCGTCATTGCAGCGGTTTAAGTTCAAGCACTTCGGACACGACATGATCGTGCTTCACGAACACGAGATCAGGAAAGGGGAAGGCCCGTTTCGAATTCCTGTTCAACAAGGAGCGTCGCGATGAATTCCAAGCTGATCTTTCAGGGATCATTGAGACATCGGAATTCATCCTGGCAGCTTCTGTGATCCGTAAGGAATCATTGAAAGGAAAGGTTGACGACGGGGTCAATTTGTACCACGTTGCCCTGCGACTTGGCTTGGAGCGTATCTTTCATTTTCTTGCTTCAAAAGGCCAGGAAAGTAGTACTACGTTCGTCGTCTTTGAAGCACGGGGAAGGAACGAGGACAAAGATTTGGAACTCGAATTTCGACGAGTTTGTGACGGCCAGAATTCCCTAAACGCTCAATTGCCGTTCGATGTCATCATTGCAGACAAACAATGCAATTCGTCCGGGTTGCAGTTGGCAGACTTAGTTGCCCGCCCTATCGGTCGAAAGACTCTGAAGCCGGAACAGCCGAATCGGGCATACGACACTCTGGCGACGAAATTCGCAGCAGACGAAAACGGCCAGGGACCGACATTCTACCCGGCCTGAAATGCGAAGAGCCTCGGTATTCGCCGAGGCTCAGCGCCGACCGGGAATTCCCAGTCCGTTTGGAGCGGTGTCGGACGAATTGGGCATAAAGTCAAGCTGTCATCCGACATTTTCAAAACTGTCGGACCTGTCGGACATAGTGACAGGTGATGTATCATGTTGACAGTGAGTGACTTGCGACAATTTCAGGGAATCTATTTCCGACAGCAAATTGTCGGCCAAACTCCAGTCAATCAAGCTGAGCATAACGGTTGCTCGGCACTCAGATGTTGATACCTGGAGCTTGGCATAATGACGAAATTACCCGCAAACCCCGCGAACGGCACCTACGACGTGGCTGCAATCGCCAGTCTGATGGGATGTTCTTCGAGGCATGTCCGCAGACTTGCCCAGCAAGGCAAGATGCCACAACCACTTCGCACAATTGGCCGACTCGTAAGATGGTTGCGTTGTGACGTAGACGCTTGGATTGCTGAAGGCTGTCCATTGATGAGCGAGGTGGCCAATGCACAATAGTCCCGCCTCGGAACTGATGACTAAGAAGGACGTCGCCGCGTACCTGAGATGTTCCCTCAGGCAGGTAGAAATTTTGACGGCAAAAAAAAGGATCGCATCGCCAATATATCTTGGCTCGTCCAGTCCCAGGTGGATCCGCGCCGAGCTACTTGCATCGATCGCATCACCTGATACTGATCGCGAGGTAGCACGATGAGCCACGTAGATGATGATCCGACTAGAGCGCTCGACGATGACCAGCGCTTGGACGCGCGGCGTATGATCGACCAGGGATGGTCACTGCGCGATATCGCGGACAGATGCGGGCTGACACTGCCGGGACTGCAGAGAAAGCTGGGTCTGCCCCAGTGGCGCGACGAGTCACAGGCCGATGAGTCGATGGAGTGAGCTATGGATACTCACATTGATGCTGCGTTGGCGTTTGCGGGCATGGGATTCAGGATGGTCCCATGCCATTCCATATCGGCTGGCAATTGTTCATGTCAACGACGATCGAAATGCACATCCGCCGGCAAGCATCCACGGCCAACCAACTGGCCAGAAAAAGCGACTTCTGACACTGCCAAAATCAAACGCTGGTGGAAACAATGGCCTACAGCAAATGTCGGAGTTGCCACCGGCGCGCAGTCAGGAATCGTCGTTTTCGACTTTGATGGCTGCGATGGTGAAAGGACTCTCAACAAACTAGCGCATGATGTGCCGTCAATCCTCGAGACGCGGGTTCATCGTTCCGGGAGCGGTGGAACGCACTTGTTTTATCAACATCCTGGATGGCATGTTGGAAATGCGGTGCGGCGATTGCCTGGCATGGATATTCGTGGCGATAATGGGCTGATCATAGTACCGCCGTCAAACCGTACCTCAAATGTCTGCTATTCCGTACAGAACGAAAGCGCCATTTCGGTGATTCCCGAATCGTTGATGTCTTTGTTAAACCAATGCCATAAAGAAGATGATGAGAATGAGGAGGATATTGAGAATGAAAGAGTAATGAAGAGCATAAAGCAAGGATTGGAAGAGAAAAAAGGCTCGTTGCTAATTGCGAAAAGAGAACAGATCCAACTGGCTTTGAAAGAGTCGTTACCAACAGGACAGGGGCGACGCAATCGACAAGTTTTCGCACTCGCCCGACGTCTGTTGGCAGTTGATGGCATCAGCCAGCATATTCCCGCCGTAGAGTTTCGTTCGATCGTACAAAGGTGGTACAAGATGGCTCAACAAACGGCTTCCAGGCTGAACTTCACAATCGATAGCGAGTTCGAAGAGACGTGGAGTGATTTCACGTATTGTTGGGGGAAAGTGCGATATCCGGTCGGGGCTTCTCTGCGGCCGGTATTCGATCACGTTGTCAGGATGGATGCTGAAGGCGAGATCGATCCGCTTGCGTGGAATGCGTTGGCATACTTCGGCCGAACGGAGAACGGTCCTCAACGACTACTCATCAGTGTGTTGATGGAACTTGCAAAGCGAGCTGGCGGCAAACCGTTTTCGCTGGCTTGTACTGCCGGCGCTGCTGAGTTTACACGGCTTGGATTCGAAAAAGTCGATAACAAGTGGATTCTACGACGCCTCGGAACGCTGGTGGTGGAAAAAATTCTTCATTGTGTTGATCCGGGCAAAGCCGGGCCCAAAGGAGTTGGAAAGCCAGCGATGTATCTGTGGACGTGGACGATGAAGGAAATACCATCCGGCGACGATGGTGATTCGACGGACTTTGAACTGTGAGTCAGTCGCAACTGCTGGCTGAATGGATATGAGATCGGCAGATATGGCGCGGGGTACACTGTCGCATTGTTTCCGGACAATCTGCGAACAGAAACGAAAAACAGACCTGGCGAACGAAACGTTTTGCAGTGATACTCTCAATTCGCGGGATAGGGCATCGAACCCGACAAGCTGGCAAGTCTTACCAGTTTCCCGCGTTTTTCTTTCAAGACATTCGCCAGAAAGACAGGTGGCACAATGGCAAGCGTAGGCAAAGACTCCAAGGGTTATCGTGTTCGATTCGTCATGCCGGACGGAACGAACAAAACAATTCGACTTTCAGGCTTCAACAAATCGAAGTCGGAAGACATCGCCCGACACATTGAGGAACTGATTGCAGCGAAAGCATCCGGCAGCGCTATTGATCGGGCAACGTCGAACTGGCTGGCAAAGATCGGCCAGAATGTTCACGACAAATTGAGCGACGCGGGACTGATTGAACTGCGGGCATCGTCGTTGCTTTCGGAGTTTATGGCCGAATATCTGAAGGACGGAAAGACGATCGACGGGAAGGCAGCGGCGGCGAACACTCTGAAGAAATGGAAACAGACTCAACAGGTTCTCAATGAGTTTTTTGGCAATCGGAACCTGAGGGACATTTCACACGATGACGCTGCTAAGTTTCGGCGATGGATGGACGCCAAAGTATTCGCCGAAAACTACAAACGAACGCACATCGGCGTGACAAAAATGTTTTTCAACGCTGCCAAACGTCGGAAGCTGATCGACGAAAACCCGTTCGAGTTTCAAAAGGCTTCACTAGTTCTCGACCGGTCGCGGGATTTCTTCCTGACCAGGGCGAACGCGATGAAGATCCTGGACGCCTGCCCTGATTCACAATGGCGGCTGATTGTCGCGTTGTGGCGTTTTGCGGGGCTGCGAAAAATGGAAATCTTCCAACTACGTTGGGAACACGTTCTATGGGACAAGGGCCGAATGCTGGTGACGATCCCAAAAACTGCCCACCACGAAGGGCTGGGAAGTCGATTCGTTCCGATAGGCGATATCCTGCCCTGGCTGGAACAAGCGTTCAACGAAGCCCCTGAGGGCTATCAGCGGCTGATTACGCGGTTCACTGAATCGAACGTGAACCTTGCGAAGCCGTTCGAGAAGATCATTACAGCGGCTGGTCTGACCATTTGGCCGAAGCTGATTCAGAATCTTCGGGCATCCTGCGAAACGGATTGGCTGGACGCTGGCAACCCCGCACACGTCGTCGCGAAGTGGATCGGGCATTCAGTGAAGATTCAGAACGACAATTACGCACAGGTGGACGATCACCATTTCGACCAGTTCAACGCGAAATCCAAACTCGTTCAGTCGGCTGAGAAGTCGGAAAAACTGGCCACCACTCCCGACGCCTCGGTCAAGGTGGCCATCCAGGTGGCCAGTGAGAGACGCGAAATGACGAAAACTACTGAACAGGCCAAACGAAAGAACCCCGAAAAACCAAGTGTTTTTCGGGGCTCTTCAGTTCAGTTGGAGGCATTGCGCTCCACCCTAGTACCGGAGGCGGGGGTCGAACCCGCACATGGAATTACCCATACCGGATTTTGAATCCGGCGCGTCTGCCATTCCGCCACTCCGGCGGTACTTGATTAAATGCGGCGGTGCCGCAGGAGGCGGAGAATAATCGATGCGGATTCGGTTCGCAAGTTGATGGGACCGTGTGAGCTGTCAGAATCTGGATGCGGGACGACAAAATCGGTGCAGCTGGAATTTTCTCGTATTGAAAGGCGTCCCGTTGGATCGAATCCCACGCGCAGGGCGTTGCCCACGCGGTTAAACGAATGTGCCAACTTAAACGGTCCGCAGTACGGTCTGACGCTGGCGACTCGATCGACGGCAGGCAGCGTTTGCGTTACTTTTAGACGAGTCGCAAAGTTGAACCGGAAAGAGGACGCGAACATGAAACTTGGACTGATCAATAGCGCCTGGGCTCAGACGGGGCGGGATACGTCGTGGGGAATTCGCAAGACTCGCGAGATCGGGTTTGATTGCATTGATATCTTTACCGATCCGCTGGACATCGACGTTCGCGAGCGGCAGTTGATCCGCCGCGAGTGTCAAAAGGCAGATTTGCCGATCATTTCTGTGTGCTGTGTGGCGACCGGGCTGATTGATTTCAATCCGTCGGTGCAGAGGTTTCACATTGAGCGTTGCAGGAAATTTCTGGATCTGTGTTACGAATTCGAAGCGGAAAACCTGCTGCTGGTGCTGGGTGAATACATCTGGAATCAGGAAGTGATTCCCCCGGTTGAACAGTGGAAGACCGGCATCGAAAACTGTCGTCGGCTCGCCGACTATGCGGCTGGGCTGGGATTGCGAATTGCTTTGGAATTGGAACCATTTCAACTGTCGCTCGTCAACAATGTGGACAACATGGTGCGGTTTCTGGAGAATGCGAACCATCCGGCACTGTGTGCGAATATCGATGTATCGCATCTGCAACTCGCCAACGTGAAACCGGAAGAAGTGAGTCGTCTCAAAGACCGCGCGATTCATGTGCATATTTCCGACTGCGACGGGACACGGCACGGAGACCTCCCGCCGGGGAGAGGTGTGGTGAATTTTGACGGGTATTTAAATGAAATTGCAAAGCTCAACATGGGTGGTACCATGTCAATTGAACTTGAGTACTCACCGGAACCGGATCGCGTCGAAGACTGGGTTCGAGAAGCGTTTACGGCGACGGCGGCATTGATGAAAAAGGCCGGGTTACGCGGATAATTGAAACGGGACTGAAACGGGACTGAAATGTTTCGATGGAATCAATGGATCACTGTGGCTTGTGCAGTTTTCGTCGTCCTGCCTGTGGCAGCGGAAGACGAAGCATTCACAGCGGCGGCGTTGCAGCAGGCGGCGGCGACGGCTGATGCTGCCAAGGTCGAATTCTTTGAAGCGAGGATTCGTCCGGCGTTCGTCGAACACTGTTATTCCTGTCATTCCACCGACGCAAAGGAAGTGAAAGGTGGCCTGTTACTGGATTCGCGACAGGGGATACTCGTTGGCGGAGACTCGGGGGCGGCCTTGGTGCCGGGGAATGCGGACGCGAGCCTGATGTTGGAAGCCCTGCGGCATGAAGGGCTGGAAATGCCGCCTGATCGAAAACTACCGGATGACGTGATCGCCGACTTTGCCGTATGGATTCGTGATGGGGCGGCGGATCCTCGTCACGGCAGTGTGGTTGGGAACAAACGGACGATTGACATCGCACAGGGGCGGGATTTCTGGTGTTTTCGGCCCGTTCGACGACCGTCAATTCCTGCAACGGAAGGGTCATGGGGAACGACCGATATTGATCGCCTCATTGTGGCCCGACAACAGGCGATGCCACATGACGGTCGGCTGCTTGTGCGTGCTGCAGAAGCATCGCCAGAGATCCTGATTCGAAGACTGACGTTTGTACTGACAGGACTTCCGCCGACGCTTGAGGAACAGGAGACCTTCACCATCGCATGGGCAGACAATTCCCGGACAGCGATGGAATCAACCGTAGATCGTCTGTTGGCGTCACCGCATTTTGGTGAGCGCTGGGGGCGCCACTGGCTGGATGTGGCGAGGTTTTCGGAATCCACTGGTGGTGGTCGCAGTTTGATGTTGCCGGATGCGTGGCGATTTCGAGACTACGTGATTCGTTCGTTCAACACTGATAAGCCGTTTGATCAACTCGTACGGGAACACATCGCGGGCGACCTGTTGCCGTCTTCCAGTGATGAAGAACATGACGCACAAATCATAGGCGCGGGCTACCTGATGTTGGGGGCGAACAATTATGAAGAACAGGACAAAGAACAGCTTCGCATGGATGTTGTCGATGAGCAGATCGATTCGATGGGCCGTTCATTTCTGGGAATGACGCTGGGTTGTTGTCGCTGCCATGATCACAAATTCGATCCGATCCCGACCATGGATTACTACGCTCTGGCGGGAATTCTTCGCAGCACGAAGTCGCTGCTGCCGAATAACGTCAGCGACTTTATCACAGCCCCGTTGCGCGTCGGCTATGACCAACCTGCGGTGGAAGCCTGGGCCGCGCGAGACACGGAGCTTGAGCGACAGATCACAGAGATGCAGAAGTCCATACCCAGCGGCAAGCGAAATGCTCTGGTCGGGTCAAAGTCGCCGCAACTGGAGGAATTGGCAGGCGTCGTTGTCGATGACCTGGAAGCAACGTTTGACGGCACATGGATTGCGTCTTCGTTTCAGCAACCTTTTGTCGGCGAGGGTTACAGGCACTGCGGACAACCGCGAACCGGACTCGCTGTGCATTACGAAGCAAAGCTGCCTGCGGATGGTGAGTATCGTATTCGGATGGTGATTAATTCCGGCGAGAGTCGGTCGCACAACGTTCCAGTCCTGATTGTTCATGCAGACGGCGAATCGATCGTGACTGTCAGTCAGAAGACCGCTCCGACCGGCGATGGCGTCTTCGCGGAACTCGGAAGATTTCGCTTCGAAGCAGGCACACCCGCAAGAGTGACCGTGAAAGCATCCGAGGCATCTTCGGGCTTTGTTATTGCGGATGCCATTCAATTTGTTGATTCGTCGATGGCAGTTGTCGCAGCATCGCCGGATGATCGAACTGCCGCCGACAACCCGACAACGGATTCGCCGAAGATCGCCGAAGGAGTGGCCAGTCTGGCGGAGCAACTCAAGGCTCTCGAAGCCAGGCGTGCGGAGCATAAGAAACACAAACCCATGGTGCCGACCGCGATGTGTGTCCTTGACGAAGAAACGCCTGCCGACTGGCACGTGCATATTCGCGGCGAGATTCGCAATCTGGGGGCGGTTGTGCCGCGAGGCTTTCTCACGGTCGCGACGCCGACTACGATTTCTTCCACTGTGCCTGCCACTGCGGCGAAATCATCCAGCGGACGGCGGGAACTTGCTGAATGGCTTGCGTCCCCGGAGAATCCGTTGACGGCCCGCGTTTACGTAAATCGCGTCTGGATGCATGCGATGGGGGAGGGCATTGTCCGCACTCCGGACAATTTTGGCGAAACCGGCGAACGTCCGACACATCCGGAGTTGCTCGACTATCTGGCCGATTCCTTCGTTACCGAGGATGACTGGTCGACGAAAAAGCTGGTGCGTCGTCTGTGTCTGACTTCGGCGTTCCGGATGGCGTCTCGGGTTTCGAGCGAATCCGCAAATGTTGATCCTGAAAATAAGAGTCTGACTCGAGGATTTCGGCGGCGTCTGGATGCAGAGTCCATTCGCGATTCGCTGCTGCAGATCAGCGGGAATCTGGATTTGTCGATACAGTCCGGACGCACGATTGCGAAACTATCGACATACGACAACGAATTCCATCACGACGAACATCCAATGGACTGCCGCAGTGTTTACGTGCCCGCATTTCGAAATACGATGCTGGACCTGTTCGAGGTTTTTGATGTGGCGAACCCAAATGTCGTTACCGGAAAACGTACGAACAGTCTGCGGCCAGCGCAGTCGTTGTACATACTCAACAGCCCGTTTGTGATGAATCAGGCGCAGCAGGCCGCAGAAATGTTTTTGAAGTCGTCGTCGTTCCATCCGGGCGATTTGTCTCGAAGTATTCGCGACGTCTGGCGCGTCTGTCTGGGACGCATTCCTTCCAGTGCAGAATTGACAACGGCGCTTCGAACTGTTGGCGAGCAGCCGGAGTCTGAGCGTGCGTGGGGTACGTTGTTTCACAGTCTGTTCGCGTCGGTGGATTTTCGATACGTGGAGTAAACGCCATCGGCGCGCTGGTAATTCTCAGAGATCTGCGGACACCGATTTTAACGATTCTTCGGAGACAGGACGCAGAAGTCACACGACCGCGCGCATCGACAGACGGCATGTTGCCGAACGGCTGCCGGGATTCAACGCAGTTTGACGGTTGCCTCTCTGCGGCATAGATCCTTCAGTGGGGATTGTTCCGATCCCACCGATTCGGTCTTCATTGCGTTCATACCTGCGATCCGTTGCGGGGGCGTTGGTGAAGATCGAGCCTGATTCAGAAATCTCAAGGACAGATCGCGTGACATCTTCAGCAACTCCCAAGACAGAATCCGGTGACGCCCTGGATGAGTTATTCAATCGCGTTAATATGCTGCTCGGTGATCCTGGTTCAGGCAGCGGTCGCATGGAACAGGCGAAATCCGACGCATTTGTGCCACGGCAGCCTCGCAATATGCGTGAAACGGGCGTCAACGCTGCGATGATCGAAAAAATCATCATGCGATTTTTGTTTCAGGTGGGCGCCGAAACAAGTCGTCGCATTGCCACTCAACTGCGTCTGCCGTACCGAGTGCTTGAACCAATGTTCAAGCAGCTTCGAACAGACAAGCATATCGATCTGGCGGGCACGACTTCGACCGGTGATTCAGAATTCTGCATCACCGAATCCGGTCGCGATCGGGCTCGCCGCTACAGTCTGGAATGCACCTATTTCGGTTCCGCCCCCGTTTCACTGGAAGATTATGTTGCCTCTGTATCGGCTCAGAGCATAGCCGGGCAGATCGTGACCAGGCAGGATCTGACCCGCGCCTTTAAAGGTTTGATCATTAATGAAGCGATGTTCAACCGCCTGGGACCAGCCATCAACTCCGGTCGTGGAATGTTTCTGTTCGGCGAACCTGGTAACGGCAAAACGAGCATCGCTGAACGTGTAACGGATGCCTTTGGATCCACTGTCTGGATTCCTCGCGCCGTTGCGATCGAAGGTGAACTCATGCGAATCTTCGACCCGGCAGTGCATGAAGTGGTCGGAGACGAGGGACAAAACTCCGGGCTGCTGGATTCCATCGACATCGACCGCCGCTGGGTACAGATTAAGCGTCCGACAGTGATTGCGGGTGGTGAGTTGACGATGGATGAACTGGAGATTTCTCTGAACCCGACATCGAGGATCTGTGAATCTCCACTGCAAGTGAAGAGTAACTGCGGGACACTGGTGATTGACGACTTCGGTCGACAGAAAATGCCAGTCGATATGCTGCTGAACCGCTGGATCGTGCCGCTGGAAAAGCGATTTGACTATCTGAATATGCCGAACGGAAAAAAGATTCAGATGCCTTTCGATCAGCTCATCATTTTCTCAACCAATCTGGAACCCAAGGATCTGGTCGATGGTGCATTTCTGCGACGAATACCCTACAAGATTGAAGTGCCGGATCCGTCGGAGGCGGAATTTGTGGATCTGTTCTGCATCATGTGCGAGAAACTGGGCTTCCAGCATCGCCCCGAGGCCATCAAGTACCTTGTCGAAACACATTACCGACCGACAAATCGTCCGTACCGCCTGTGCCAGCCTCGCGACCTGCTGCTACAGGTGCGAAACTACTGTCAGTTCCATTCTATGCCGCTGGAGTTGTCCTGTGAAGCATTCGATGCCGCAGTGTTGAACTACTTTTCAGTGATGGATTAAGCGGATTTGGCCAGCGCTGGGTCAAATTTGATCGACACCGAATCGAGAGTCATTCCAAGGCAGACGTCGCAATGGGTAAGAACGCGGCGATCGTATTCTGCGGCACAGACGCTGCGGGACATATTGTGTTTGGCACCAGGCGCGATCCAGAGTTGGCAATGTTTGCCCACGATGGACTGCAGCCGAGCGGAGATTGCAGGCGTCACATAGGAATCGCGGCCTCCGGATATCAGCAGCACAAGATCACTTTCCAGAGTCTCTCGTTCGCGTTCCAGATGCACGTATTTGCAACGGCGGCGATTTTCGCTTTGCTGCATCGCATTCCGCAATGTCAGATCGACATACCATTTTGGCTGCAATTGATACACCCATCGTGGAATCACATAATGGACAAAACGATCAACAAAATACTTCGTCATGGACATTGTACCGAACGCACTGTCCGCGATAACACCTCGAATACGAGGATATCGACAGGCCGCCACCAGCGCTGCGGCGCCGCCGCGACTGACGCCGTAAGCGATCATTGGCAGTGTATTCAGCTCGGGCCGTGATTCAATGTAATCCAGCATGGCCTCTACGTCAGCCAGTTCGTATTCCGTAATCCAGTGGATCGGAGAATAGCCGGGCATTACGGCGCTCTCTCCCTGATTGCGAAAATCCACGGCCATGACCACATACCCGTGCCGGATCAGTGCATCGCAGTAGCGCCTTGCCATCCAGTGATTTCCGCGCAGTTCCGGCAGAAAAAGGACCAGACCTTTGGCATCTTTCCGATCCCCGTTGAGCAGACTCCCCTGGAGCATCACCCCGTCGGCCGTCGGGATCAGGAGGAGTTGGGCGTGCGGGTGGGGTTCGGCAGTCACCACATTGAACGGCGGCACATTCTCAAAGATGTCCACAATGCGCGGCGTCACATATCGGCGAAATGCCTGATCGCACGCCAGCATGGCAAAAATCACCAAGAGTGAGATCCACACCCAAAACACTTGAGAACTCCCGAATGCTGGCACGTCAGGATTTGAGTCGGGGGGGCATGCCACTCCGATCTGCACATTACTTACCCTTTGAACTCCGAAACAATCAATGCGACATTCTGGCCTCCAAAACCAAAACTGTTGGAAAGCGCTGCCTTAATCTTCTTTTCTCGAGGCTGATTGGGGATATAGTCCAGATCACAAACGGGGTCGGGTGTTTCGTAATTGATGGTCGGCGGCAACACGCCATCCCGAATCGCCAGAAGACACGTCATTGCTTCGACCGCACCAGCAGCCGCAATCAGATGTCCCATCATGCTCTTGATGCTGGAAATCGGCGTGTTTCTTGCGTGATCTCCAAGCCCCCCTTTGATTGCCATCGTCTCGACCTGATCGTTAACTTTGGTACTTGTCCCATGCGCGTTGACATAGCCGATCTCTTCCGCATTGACTTCAGCATCCCGCAGTGCCATCTTAATACAACTGATCGCACCCCGGCCTTCGGGATGGATATCGGTGATGCGATATGCGTCTGCTGTGGATCCATAGCCGCGAATTTCGCCGTAGATTTTCGCTCCACGTGCTTTGGCATGTTCCAGTTCTTCCAGAATCAGCATCCCGGCGCCTTCACCAAGGACAAATCCATCGCGCGTGAGGTCAAACGGGCGTGACGCCGTCGTGGGCGAATCATTTCGTTCCGACAATGCTGTCAACAGGTTGAAGCCCGTAACTCCAAACGGATGAATCATGCTGTGGGCACCTCCGGACAGCATGAGTTCAGCATCACCGCGGCGGATGATTTCAGTCGCTTCACCAATCGCCTGACTGGACGCTGCACACGCGGTCAGGCAGTTGAGATTCGGTCCCTGGGCGTTGAACAAACTGGACAAGTGCGCTGCCGGCATGTTTGGTTCAAGTTCAAGTTCGAACCGCGGATTCATTTTTTCGATGAAGTCGTGCGTGAATCGTTGCAGGTCCGGCTCGCCGTTATTATTGGAATCTGCCACCAGATTCATGAACTGCACGAAGTCCTGCTGCCCTTCGCCCGCCCCAAGATAAACCCCGAATCGCGCGGGGTCGAACTCACGGTCATCGTAGATGCCGGAAGCTTCGACGGCTTGTTTTGCAGCTCCGATGGCAAAGCGAATGTTGCGTCCTGCGTCTGCGAATCGTTTCGGATCATCGACAAGTGATTCGAAGTCATAGTTTCGAACTTCAGCAGCAAAACGGGTCGGGAAATGAGACGCATCAAAGTGCGTAATCGGTCCCACGCCGTTGCGACAGTCCTTTTGTGCCTGCCACATGGATTCCACGTCGTTTCCGAGGGGAGTCACGCAGCCCATTCCGGTCACAACGACACGACGCTTCATCATTTTAGTCAGTCCTGCAACTTAGAGAATACAGTTTTGTCAGACACGGACATCAGACGCCAACTGTCGGGGACCTCCGGTCAGCCACCGGCCCCGGCCTTCCCGACGGTCAGGATATCCAGTAGGTTCATCCGAAACACAAAGTTCTTTTGATCAATCCTGCTCAGTTGCGGATCATCTGAATTCAGGTGCACAAACACAATTTCCGCTTCCGCGACAAGCCGCTCACCGACCGTCGCTGTCACGGTCACGCTGCCGCCTTCTACGCGAGCGTCCTGAAGCTCGGCTGTGTAAATCAATTGATCTCCCGGACATGCCCAACTATGAAAGGTCACCTTCGGCACTTTAGCCAGAATCACGTTGTATTCGAACTTGTAGTGTTCGCCCAGCAGAATCCCACCGGTCTGCGCCATGCCTTCGATCATCAGGGAACCGGGCATGACCGGGAAGCCTGGAAAATGGTCGTGCAGGTGTTCCTCTGCCAAAGACACATTCTTCACAGACTTCGCACGTTTACCTGATTCAAATTCAATGAATCGATCAATCCAGTACCAGCGCATGGTTCACAGCCTCAACAATTCAATAACGAACAGATGCCGAACATCCGCCGTGGCGAAGTTTCAGAGCCCGCATTCGCTGATTCAAGGTTCCTGAATGTTGACTTCGATTTGAACCAGCGCCTTACTTCAATCGAGTGGCGACAAACTTGCAGATCATATCCACGGTAAACAGGTCTGAGAGCTTTGACACCAGGGGATTAGAAGCAAAGCGGTCAATATCCGCGTGTGGCATTTTGGTTCGAAGCTGGGCGATGCCCTCTGCAGTCACCTTGCCATCTGCCACAAAACCGGAATCGGCAGTTGCCAGATTTTCCGGGAACAATTCACCGCGAGGAATCTTAATGTCAAAGTTTTTTTCCAAACGGAACACGATGTCAAGAAAGTCGATGGACTCGGCACCCAGATCACCGATTAATGTTGCGGTTGGCGTGACTTCGTCGTCGTCAACCCCCAAAGCATCGACAAGTGTTTCCTGTACTTTTACCAGAATTTCATCAGCAGACGCCATTAACAGTTACTCCAGGTCTGTGCCGACTTTCAAATTGGCAAAGACTACGATCGCCAGATAACCCAGTCATATGCTTCGGCTGGCGACCGATCCCGAAGCACAACATACTGCAATGTCCCGGACCCGGTTCCCGGACATCGCTGAACTCAGCGACGCTGTATTGTGGCGACATACATCAAACTGTTCCAGACGTCATGGCGTCGAAATCCGGGCACATCAAAAAAGATTGCCAATTTGCCACGTCTGCTGTTCATAAGAATCACTTCTGCGTTATGGACCTGCTGCGTAGGGCGGTGTTTTTCAAACGCGAGAATTGAATGCGGCCTTGACAGAGCACTAGAAGCCCCCCAGCGTCAACCCGCCATCAACTTTGAGGATCTGACCAGTCACGTACGACGATTCATCAGCTGCAAAAAAGAGCACAGCGTTGGAGATATCGTCGGGACGCCCCAGTCGCCTCACGGGGATTTTCTTTTTGATTTCGTCACCTGCCGCATTGACCACGGCAACCGTCATGTCGGTTTCAATAAAGCCAGGTGCCACGGCGTTCGCGGTGATTCCGCGACGCGCAAGCTCGGTGGCAACGCAACGCGTGAATCCTTCGACGCCACCTTTGCTGGCCGCATAATTCGCTTGTCCGGGATTTGAAACGTCTGCCGCGACACTCGACATATTGATAATGCGACCATAGCGTTGAGACATCATCTGGCGAGTCGCGGCCTGACAGAAATTAAATACGCTGGTCAGATTGGTGTCGATGACATCCTGCCATTGCTGAGCATCCATCGTGGCCAACAGTCCGTCGCGAATGATGCCCGCATTGTTCACCAGAATCTCGACCTTGCCCCATTTTTCGATCACGTCCGCGATGACTTTGTCAGCCGCCGACTTGGAACGCACGTCGGCCTGAATTGCCCACGCTTCATGGCCTTCTGCGGCAAGCGCCTTGACGACGTCGTCCGCCGCAGCGGAGTTGGAGTTATAGACGAAGGCGACTTTTGCTCCATGGCGAGCTAAAGTTTCCACAATCGCGCGGCCAATGCCTCGACTGCCGCCTGTGACGAGAGCAATTCTGCCCTGAACTGTCATCTGTCAAAATCCTCAAAGTAAATGAAATTCAGAATCAATCTAAATCCGCGCGGCAGGCTACTGTCCGCCCTTGATCTGCGCAAAAAGTTCCTTCATCGCCGCAATCAGTCTGACATCGTTGCCTGCCAATTGCGGGTTGCGACCGGCAAGATTTTCCTTCGACAGAATTAACCGTGCGCTCACGGCAGATAATCCACCAACTGTGCCGGATGCCATGAACTCTGCCGACGTCTCATTGGTCGATCTCATCGTCGCCGTGACTTCCAATGTCTGCCCCGGCTTCAGGAAGTTGTTGAACTTTACGGCTCGGGCCTGCTTCAACAGCAACGCACTGAACTTAAAATCATCCGTCACACGAGACAGCCAGGCACACGACTGGACCAGACACTCCACCATCATCACTCCCGGCAACACAGAAAACCCGGGAAAGTGATCCTGCAAATACTCCTCCGCCATCGAAACGTGTTTGATAGTGGAAATGCTTTGACCAGGTACAAGTGATGTGATGCGATCGACGAGACAGAATTTCATGGAACCGTAGCCTGTAAGCCTTAAAATCCTGTCCAAAATCAGTCGTTTTGGAATAGTGCCATCTTGAGCGATTCAAGTCCTGATTTGCGTGACCGAATGACTGAATTGAACCCGGAGCCTGGTCGTAACTAACCATAAAATCCGCTCGTACTTCTGCAGTTAGCTCCAGAAACTCAAGCAGCCTTCGGGCCGCAGTTTACGAGGTGAACCGCTGACAACAAATTCCGTGGCAATCCGGTTGGAACATTTTGAGGAAAAAACTACGACTGCGAACTTTTTTATGTACTTTGAACGACAGATGACAAAGTCGACGAATTTCCCGAAAATATACCACAAATTCGTTGTACACCCAAGTGTCCCAAAGTACGTTCCCTTCCCAGTCGGAGAATTCAACGATTCTTGATTGCGAATGACGGAAATCGATGGTCCTTAGCGGATTCTGAAATCTGTCGTGCTTGCGGACTTTGCTGGAAGCGTTGTGTGCTTTCGGCAATTCTTGTTGTTTTCAGACAACATCATGGGGAATTTGTAGCGTTAAGGAAAATTGCGATGTATTTTCTGTCTGAGGTGTGTAGGTAGAGCCAACACATTGTACTCGCGGTTTACTGTCTGACGGGGTGTCGGGCAGTTTGGTGGTATAGGTCGATCAAAGATTGCCTTTAGGAGGAGTTACAGAGTATGCGTTTATTTTTGTCCATGGCAGCAGTAGTCGTCATGACAGCGTCGGCGGACGCTGGTCATTGCCGTCACCGAGTCAGCCGATGTTGTTCCGCACCGTGTGTTTCGAGCTGCAACCCTTGTGGTAGTGGCTCATGTGACAGTGGTTGCAACACAGCATCAGCCGGTGTTGCTTCCTCATGTGGAACATGGGAAACCGTTTCCCGCACAATCCTGGTTCCTCAAATGGTAACCGAAACACGAACCGTGACTGTCAATGTTCCATCGCAGGAACAGCGAGAGGGTATGCGTACCGTCTGCAAGACAGTTTTCGAGCCGAAAGAAGAAACCTTTACAGTCATGGTTCCGTTTACAGAACAGCGCGAAGCAACTCGCACTGTCTGCAAGACGGTTTGCGAACCGAAAGAGGTAACCTATTCCGTAATGGTTCCCTACACAGAACAGCGCGAAGCAACTCGTACTGTCTGCAAGTTGGTTTCCGAGCCCAAAGAGGAATCTTACACTGTGATGGTGCCAACAACCGAGCAGCGCGAAGCAACTCGCACTGTCAGCAAGACAGTTTGCGAGCCGAAAGAAGAATCCTATACTGTGATGGTTCCATACACAGAACAGCGCGAAGCAACTCGTACTGTCTGCAAGTTGGTTTCCGAGCCAAAAGAAGAGTCTTACACCGTTATGGTTGCGTCTACAGAAGCACGCACTGGCACCCGCACTGTTTGCCATCAGGTTCCAGTAACGAAGACCCGCAATGTGTGTGAAGATCAGGGTCACTGGGAAGAACAGGCTGTTGCCTGCAATAGCTGTGGCTCATGCAGTGGTTGTGCACAGGTTTCAGCCTGCTGCCCACAGACTTGCCGAGTCTGGGTCGCCAATCCGGTTCAGCGCACTGTTGAGTACACGGCTTACGAAGCTCAGCAATCTCAGGAAACGTACACGTACAACGTCACGGTTTGCCATCCGGAAACACGTACACGTACGGTTAACGTCTGTCGCCAGATTTCAGAGCAGGTGCCTTACACCTACACTGTAAACCTGTGCAAGCCAGAAACCCGAACCCGTACGGTTCAGGTTGCTCGTCAGGTTTCAGAGCAGGTCCCGTACACGTACAATGTCACGGTCTGCCATCCAGAAACCAAAACACGCACAGTGAACGTTTGCCGTCAGGTTTCAGAGCAGGTGCCGTACACCTACACTGTTAACCTGTGCAGGACAGAAACCCGAACCCGTACGGTTCAGGTTGCGCGCCAGGTTTCAGAGCAGGTTCCCTGCACATTCTCCGTGACGATTTGCAAACCAGAAACCCGCAACCGCACGATCCAGGTGGCGCGTCAGGAATCAGTCCAGGTTCCTTACACCTACTGTGTCACCGTCTGCAAGCCGGAACAGCGCGAAGTTCAGGTCCAGGTCTGCAATATGGTTGAAAAGGTGGTTTCCTGTCAGGTTTACCACCCGGCAGCACCAGCTTGCGGCGGATGTCAACCTGCTGCAGCCGCTGTTGCCCCAGCAGAAGTTGCTCCAGCAGCTGTCACTGAATGATTCCAGTCGAAATGGCAGTTCGCTGCCGCTTTCAATTGAAGACAAGAACACCTCGGGGAGCAATTCCCGAGGTGTTTTTTTTGGGTTCAACGACAAATGACGTGCGCGGCTTAGAAACAGCAATTATCCGATGAGAGCGAACTTAGCGAGATGGAGTGCATAGCTACGCTTACTTATCAAAAGATGTAGCAAATGAGTAAAGTTTTGATTGAAGAATCGCCCCCCCTCCCCAGCGGACGAGCTTTGAAGGGGCAATGGATTCAGATGCACAGTTTCTGGCGAATGATTGTCCGGCGGCGGGTGCCTTGTAGGGCTTCGCTCCAACTTACTGA
>Ga0105046_10003539_pt1 | contig 24772 bp, 24 predicted proteins | sample MAT03_FD_78385 | JGI IMG/M metagenome (GOLD analysis project Ga0105046, IMG submission 78385) | Freshwater microbial communities from Lake Fryxell liftoff mats and glacier meltwater in Antarctica - MAT-03 (megahit assembly) | ecosystem: Environmental > Aquatic > Freshwater > Ice > Liftoff...
ATTAGGCAGCCAGCGCCAGCCGAACAAGGCATTGAGATCGATCTGCAGTTTTTCTGGATCATCCTGGATCGCCTTGCGGTCGCTTGGCGCGGTGCGGTAGCCCAGGCCGATTTGGTAGAATTTCCAGGCCTGCGGCTCGATGCGCAAATACGCCTCGCCATGCCCAGCACCGCTGTCGAGATTGTTGCCGCCTTCGAGTCCGGCGAAGAACTTCAGCTGTGAGACGCCCTGGGTAAACGGCTTGATCTCCTCCAAGCGTTCGCCCGCGCTGGTCAGGACGGCGGTGGTCTGATCATGGACGGTGTCTTCCATCACCAGCTTGCCAATCGTGCCCTTGCCTGAAGCCACTTGGCTAGTGACCTTCTCGAGATTGTCGGCGATGCGGTCGAGCTTCGGGGCGAAGGCCGCCACTCCGGCTATGGTCGCCCGCAAATCTTGCCGGTTCTCAGCCACCGCATCACGGATCTGGGCGGCTGCCTGGGCGAGATTGTCGACCGCAAGGGGCAGCTTCTCGGTGGTAATCTGGAGGTTCTTGCGGTTCTCCTCGATCACGATGGCTACCTGGGCCCCGGCGGCCTCGATGCGCTCGAGTGCCGCTTTGACAGTGGCGCGATTCTCGGCGATCAGGTCGGCGATCTCGCGAGTCATCCGCTCTGAATTGGCCACCGTCGCCTTGACCGTGGCACGGTTCTCGGCGACTAGGTCGGCGATCTCCTTGGTCATGCGGTCGGTATTGGCGATCGCGGCCTTCAGCGTCTCACGGTTTTCGGCGACGGCGTCGCGAATCTCCTGCGAGGCTCCGCCGAAATTGTCCATCGCGGTCTTGGCAGAGCCGATCGTGCCGCGCACGCCAGCGCGATTCTCGTCGAGAATGTCCTGCATCGTGCGCATGACCTCGTCGAACGAAGCCGGATCGCTGCTGCGCACGTTGGCCAAACCGCTGATGCTGATCGGCTCGCCGCCTTCGGAGATGATCTCCATGCTGGCGCCGCCGAGCAGGCCCTGGTTGATACGGACCAGGCTGTCCTTGTTGATCAGCACGGCGGGCTTCGACAGCGGCTCGACCGAGAACGCGACCGCGATGCGCGGCTCGCCGTTCTCCAGCACGGGCAGCACCGAGGCGACCTTGCCGACCCGGACACCGTTGTAGAGCACCGGGTCGCCAGGTGCCAGGCGGGCCACGCGATGGAAGTCGACCTTCATCTCGCCGGATCCGTTGTTCGACTTGGTGGTCTGGAAGGTGAACCACACCGACAGTCCCAGGCCGACGAAGAATAGGGCGCCGACCTTCAGTTCGCTGGATATGGCCATCAGACGAACCCTTCAGTCAGCGGGCCCTTTGTCGAACCGGTGAGCATCTGTTGGAGGACCGGATGCGGGTTGCCCCGCGTTTCGTCCTTGGTGCCGCAGGCGACGATCCGCCCTTTGTAGAGGAGGGCGATGCGATCGGCGATCATGAATGCGGCGGACATGTCGTGGGTGATGACGATCGAAGTGACGCCTAGCTTACTCTGCAGGTCGAGGGTCAGTTCGTTCACGCCATTGACCGTCACCGGATCCAGCCCGGTGGTCGGCTCATCATAGAGGATGACACGGGGCTGCTGGATGATGGCGCGGGCGATGCCCACGCGTTTGCGCATGCCGCCGGACAGGGCCGCGGGCTTGAGGTTGAGGATCTCTTCCGCCGGTAGATAGACCCGGCGGAGTGCCTCGATTACGCGTTCGCGCACTTGGGCGGCTGGTAACTGATCGCACTCGACCAGCGGCAGTCCGACGTTCTCTAGCACGGTTAGGGAGTTGAGCAGAGCCGCGCCCTGGAAGACCACGCCGAGATTGCGCCGGTAACGCTCGATGTCGGACTCGCTGGCTGACGCCATGTCGACATCGCCGCCAGTCAGACCACGCACCGTGATGCTGCCGTCCTCGGGGCGCAGCATGCCCATCAGGTGCCGCAGCAGGGTGGTCTTGCCCGAACCCGAACCGCCGAGGATGACCAGCGTCTCCCCCTTGTAGACGTCCAGCGAGATACCACGCAAGATGTGACGTGGCCCGAAATGGCGATGGAGGTCGCGGATGCGGATAAGTACTTCGCGGCCTTCAGGCACCTCGGTGGGTACCACCGACAGCTCCAGGGAGGTGCTTCCCCAGCGATGGGCGCGTGGTTCCAGGGCGTCGCTCATGGGTCTACGAACATCGGGCGGAGAGCCTGGTTGATCAGGGCGTTGAGCAGCAAGTTGGTGATCAGGGTAAAGACCACGCACATGACCACGGTCTGGGTGGTCGAGCGTCCGACGCCTTCGGCTCCGTCGGTAGTGTTCAGACCCCGGTCACAGGCGATCGTCCCGATCACGCAGGCGAAGACCATGCTCTTGAGCAGGCCGAACCAGAAGTCCGGCGCCCCGAGCAGCGACTGGGCGCTCTGGTGAAACTTCTCGGGGGTGACGCCGAAGAGCATATTCGAAGCTAGTCCGCCGCCCGCGAGGCCGACGAAGTCGGCGATCGCAGTCAGCAGTGGCATGCTGACGAGCAGGGCGAGCAGGCGTGGTAGCACCAGATACCGTACCGGGTTGATCGACATGACCCGCAGGGCATCGACCTCCTCGTTGACCACCATCGTGCCGATCTCGGCGGCCATAGCCGCTCCGACCCGGGCTAGGATGATGATGGCACACCACAAGGGGCCCATCTCGCGCAGGAAGGTGGCGCCGATGATGGCGCCAAGCTGGTGTTCGACGCCGAATTTTTTCAGCTCGATGCCGGTCTGCATCGCCATGATCATACCGGTCAAGAAGGCGACTAGGGCGAGAACCATGATCGAGCCGAAACCGGCCATCTCGATCTGGCGCATCAACTGCGGCCACACTCGGCCGACATGGCGGATCTGCGAGCAGGTGTCGACGAAGAGCAGGACAGTGCGGCCGGCATTTCGGGCCTGCTTCATGAGCATGCCGCCCGTGCGTTCAGCTGCCCTGGCCGCATGGCTGCGCGTGACCACGTCTGCCGCCGTATGTTTGGTCCGGGTACGTTCCATTCAGGGTCCAGTGCGCAGTGGAATCCCCCACAGCGCCAGCGCCAGCAGTGTCTTGCCGTCGCAAATCCCGCCAGAGGTTGCCAAGGAGGGCAGGTCCGACCGCTTGACGACATGCCGGTCGACCAGTTCGCCATGGTCGCGTTGTCCCTCGGCTGGCCGCAGATCTTCGGCCCGATAGACGATCATCTCCTCGTCAGAGACGCCCAGTGCGGGGAAAAACCGCATGATCTCGATCAGTCGCGCGGCGGCGAATCCGGCCTCTTCCGCGAGTTCACGATGGGCCGTGACGTCGGGGGCTTCGCCGGCGACCCGAGTGCCAGCTGGCACCTCCAGCGTCCACCGTCGTACCGGATAGCGCCACTGCCGAACCAGCAGCACGGTATCCGGAGTCGGTTCGGCGAGGATGACCACAGCGCCGGGATGATGGATGATGGGGCGGACAACGGTGCCGTCGGAGGTATCCCAGGTCTCCTCGTCCATCGCGAAGCGTGGAGAAGACCACAGGCTGGTACTGGCGAGGAGGCGTGGATCGGGCACGCGGCTTTCTACTCGCTCGACCAGGGGGGTGCAACCGCAGGCAAGGTCGGGCGGGTCCCAGTTGCCGCCCGTCCCGCATCCGTCTAGCCTGCCGACCAACCTCACGGAGCCACCCATGGCCACGATCACCCTCAAGGGCAACCCCATCACCACCGTCGGCAGCCTTCCGGCTGTCGGGATTCCGGCACCGCTGTTTAGCCTGGTCAAGACCGACCTGTCGACCGTGACTAGCCAGGACCTGCGCGGCAAGCGTATCGTTCTCAACATCTTTCCCAGTGTTGACACCCCGACCTGCGCGACCTCGGTCAGGCGCTTCAATGCCGAGGCCGCGAAGCTGGCCAACACGGTCGTCCTGTGCGTGTCGAAGGATCTGCCCTTCGCCCATGCCCGTTTTTGCGGGGCGGAAGGCCTGAAAGACGTGCATGGCGTCTCGGACTTCCGCTCGCCGGCATTCGGAACCGACTATGGCGTGACTATCACCAGCGGTCCGGTCCAGGGCCTCTTCTCGCGTGCCGTCGTCGTGATTGATGCCGCCGGCATGGTGGTCCACACCGAACAGGTGGCCGAGTTGGCCAACGAACCCGACTACGCTGCCGTCCTGGCCAAGCTGGGTTAGTCCGCGGTCGGGCCGGCCCCGCTAAACCATTGCACCGGCGGCGGGTTGGTCGAAGGTTTCGCGCCCATGCGCGTCAGCCTCTCCTGGATCCGCCGTCTCCTCTCCGCCTCCGACCTCGGGATTCCCGACCAGGAGCTGTCTGATCGGCTGTCGGTCCACACCTGTGAGATCGAGGCGCTGCATCGGACCGGTCCGAATCTGGATGGCGTGGTCGTCGCAAAGGTGCTGACCTGCGACAAGCATCCGGGAGCTGATCGCCTCCGTTGCACCACAGTCGACGCTGGCGGCCCAACCCCGCTGAAGGTCGTATGTGGAGCGGCCAATGTGGCTGTCGGCCAGACCGTCGCTCTGGCGAAGGTCGGCACGACCATGTCGATGCCGGGCAAGGATGGCAAGCCGGTCAGTATCACGATCAAAGAAGCCAAGCTGCGCGGTGAGCTTAGCCAGGGCATGATTTGCGCCGAGGACGAACTCGGCCTCGGTACCTCGCATGATGGCATCATGGTCTTGGCCGACAGCCTGGCTGCCGGAACCCCGTTGGCCGTAGCGCTTGGCGTCGGCGATGCCGTGCTGGAGGTATCGAACACTGCGATCACGCATCGGGCAGATCTGTGGGGCCAGCTCGGCTGGGCCCGCGAAGTGGCAGCGATCCTGAATCGACCTGCGCCGGCCGAGCCGTCGCTGGCTTGGCAGGATGACGCGCAGGGCTGGTCGGTGCATATCGATGACGATGGCTGCCGTTCGTACTGCGGGGCAGTTATCGAGGGTGTCGTCAACAGCGAAAGCCCCCGTTGGATGCGCGATCTACTGGAGGCCGCCGGGGTCCGTCCGCTTGGCCTGCTCGTCGATATCACCAACTTCGTCATGATGGAGTTGGGCGAGCCGATGCATGCCTTCGATCTGCGCTCGCTGCGCGGGCGCGACGTGCTGGTGCGTTCGGCGCGTGCAGCAGAAAAGCTCGCCACGCTCGATGGCAAGGAACACCAACTGGCAGCGGATGATCTGGTCATCGCTGACGGCGAACGCGCCGTCGCACTCGCCGGGGTAATCGGCGGTTCAGCCTCGGCGGTGCACGCCGACACCACCGGCATCCTCCTTGAGGCCGCCAGCTTCGTGCCCGAGCGCGTCCGCCGTGCCCGCCTGCGTCATCTCATTGCTACGGACAGCGCCGCGCGTTTCGAGAAGACGGTGCAGCCCGAGTTGTGCCCGGCGGCGATCAATCGTGCCATTGCTCTGCTGAGCGAATTGTGCCCGGGTTGCCGGGTAACCGCGCGCTTCCACAGCGGCCCGCTGGCCGGGGCTTCACGGACCATCCCGTTCGATGTGCGCCAGGTCGACGTGCTTACCGGCTTCCGTGATGGAGCGCCTGCCGCCCGGGCTCGGCTGGGTTCGCTGGGCTTTGTCGTGACTGGCGATGACACCGCTGCCCAGGTGGCGGTGCCTTGGTGGCGACGTAAAGACGTCTCCATCGACGCCGAGCTAATCGAAGAGGCCGGGCGTATGGCCGGCTGGTCACGCCTGCAGCCCGAGGTTCCGCGGCTGCCTGCCGCCGCTCCGCGAGGCAACCCGCTGCGCAGCGCCGAGCACCGTCTGCGCGATGCCCTGTCGGCCCAGGGCCTCGATGAGGTTTGCACATATGTATTCGCCTCGCCGGCCTGGTGCGATGCTTTGGCGATTCCGGCATCTGCTCGTGTGCAGCTGGAGCACCCGCCGCAGCCTGAGTGGACCTACCTCCGCCCCAGTCTGCTTCCTGGTCTGCTGCGTGCCGCCGCAGAGAACCGCAAACATCTGCCTGCCCTGGCCTGCTATGAGATCGGCAAGCGTTATGGTCCAGGCATTGGCAATGGATGCGACGAAGAACTGGTCGCGGTTGGCGTGGTTGCGGCAGCTGACGATGCGGCCCCGTTCTTCGCCGCTCGTGATGCCGCGATTGCCGGCCTGACCGGCCTGGGCCATGTCGCTGGTTTCCGGGCTGCCGAACCCGGCCCCGAGGGCGTGCCGGGACGCTGTGTCGAGCTGATGGTTGGAGGTGCCGTGGTCGGCGTCGCCAGCGAGGCACCGCGTGCCCTGCGCGATCTCGCCGGCAACCCCGAGCGGGTCGGCTGGTTCCGCATCGATCTGGAACGCCTAGTGGAGCGGGCTGGCCAGCCAGCCCCGGTCCGCTTGGCGATGCCCAGCCGATTCCAGAGCGTAGCTAACGATTTCACCTGGGAATGCGACGATGCGCTGGCCTATGGTGTGATCGAACGCGCAGCCCGCAAAGCTGCCGGAGCGTTGCTCGCCGGTTTGGATCTGACCGGCATCTATCGTGGTCAGCCCTACGCGGCGGGACGCAAGGCGGTGACCGTGGCCGTGACCTTGCAGAGCCAGGACAAGACGCTTGAGGAATCTGACATTCAGGCTGCACGCGAGCGGATTATTGCCGCAGTCGCCACGACCGGCGCCGTCCTGCGCGGCTGATCAACTGACGAGACTGTGGCTTATCTCGCCTTGCGCGATGAACCCTTGAACTGGTCGACCGGGTATTTCTCCCGCGCCTTCTGCAGCTTGCGCGCGAAGGCGGCGGTCAGATCAACGCCGCTGCGGTCGGCCAAGCGTACCAGCAGAATGAAGACATCGGCCATTTCGTCCTCCCAGGCCTGGCGATTCTCATCGGTGATGACCGGCTCACGGTCGCCACTCCAGCGCACCACCTCGGCCAGTTCGCCGACCTCGCTGACTACCGCCAGGAGCAAATTACGTGGGCTGTGGAACTGCTCCCAGTCGCGCTCGCTGGCGAACTGTTCGGCTTCAACGCGGATGGAATCGAGACAACGCGGGGTGAAGGACATGGCGGTGAGGGTAGTCCGCCCATCACGCCGCCAACCTCAACTCGTCGCTGCGACCCACGCCGGTTCAGGACTGTAGCGGACCTCCTCCAGACAGAGTCCCTCGGCCGGGGCGACATTGCCGACCTTGATCGCGTGGCGGCCATCCCGGCAGCAGGCAATGAAATCAGCCATCGGCCGGCGTCCGGTGGCGATGGTGGCCATGGCGCCGACGAAACCGCGCACCTGGCGATACAGAGAGCCCGCTCCACGGATGTGGAAGATCAGGTCCTCGCTGTTGATCGTCCAGATCGCGCTGTCGATCCGCCGCACTGCGTCCTTGGTGTCGGTCTCGTCATGGCGCAGATTGGCGAATCCGCTGAGATCATGTGCGCCGACCAGCAAGTCAGCACACGGTTGGAGAAATTCGGGATGGTCCAGTCGCCGGAGCCACCAGTGGCGCGCGGCCCGCACTGGCCGGATCGGCCGTAAAACGATGCGATAGCGATAGGTTTTGCCGACGGCATCACTGATCGCGTTGAAATTACCGGCGACGCGTGCGGCCCGGCGTACCGCCAGGTCTGGCGGCAGCAGACCAGTGACGGCCTGGCACAGCACCCCGGGCTCCCAGTCGCGGTCCAGCTCGACATCGCACGGCAGATGCTTGGCATCGACGCCACTGTCGAGCCTGCTCGCCAGGCGGACATGACGACGTTGACCGTCCAGAGTCTCGATCGCGCGATAGAGTTCAGCCTGGACCGTGCGCTGGTCCTTCTGCCATTGGGTGCCGGCAAAGGCCCGACCATCGAGTTCGAGGTCGAGAACGTAGCGTGGCATGGCTCAGACGGCCGGACGAACGGACGGCCAGGAGGCCGGACGCATGGTCATTCTTCGCCGGTGTCGACCAGCTCGGGTTCGGCCCATTCACCATCGTCGTCGCCGTTGCCACCGCGGTCGGCATGGCGGCCGCCGCCGGTGCGGCCACGGAAGCTGAAGATGTCGCGGCGATCCGGGGACGGGACGCTGCCGCCGATCGGTCGGCTGATGCGCTTGCGGTAGGCGAGCCAGGTCGTGCGCAGTGGTGCCAGTTCCTCGATGCCGCCGAAAGCGAGGAGATGGAGCCGCCAGGTCGCGTCGAACCACGGGCTTTCGACGAAGCGGCTGACCCGGTTCTCCTTATGGGCGAAGAACAGCAGGTAGAGCTGGCCGCGCAGCAGCTCGACCGAGGTGTTGATGAGGCGCTTGGGCAGGTCCATACGCACGCCGAGCTGGCGTACCTCTTGGGTCACTCTGGCTGCGACCCGGTTGAACTGGTCCTTGGCCGGGTCGATGGTGTCGAGCAGCGGCACGAACAAGCCGGTGGCGATCAGTTCGATCGAGTACCAGCGATCCTGTTCCGCCTCGGCGTCAACGCGTTCGAGGAACTCGATGACCTGGTCAAGCCCGGTCTGGCCGATCGCCTTGGCCCAGTCGGGGTAGAGATCCTCAAGTAGACCGAACTGGGCGAGCAGGCGCAGCCCGTTGGCCCGGTTGGCCTGGGTCAGGATGCGGAAGAACTCCTCGGTGACCCGATGGCGGTTGGCCTTGAGGATATCACCGTGCAGTTCAGTGATCGCCGCGGCCGTCTTGGCTTCGATGGTGTAGCCGAAGCGTGCTGCGAACTTCACCGCGCGCAGCATGCGCACCGGGTCCTCTTGGAAGCGCACGCGCGGGTCGCCGATGGCGCGGACCAGCCCGGCATGAATGTCGGCGACGCCGCCGACGTAGTCGATCACCGCGAAATCGCGTATATCGTAGTACAGGGCATTGATGGTGAAGTCGCGCCGGAAGGCGTCGCTTTCCAGGTTGCCCCACTCATTGTCCTCGTCGACGTAAAGGTCGCCGTTGGCGGCATCAGGCGCTTCGACTTCGCTGCGCAGGGTGGCGACTTCGACGTTCTTCGGGCCGAAGAACACGTGCACTAGGCGGAAACGCTTACCTACTTCGCGGCTGTTCTTGAACAACCGGCGCAGCTCACGCGGCCGGGCGTCGGTGGCGACATCGAAATCCTTGGGATTGCGATCCATCAGCAGGTCGCGGACGGCCCCGCCGACCAGATAGGCTTCGAATCCGGAGTCCTTCAGACGGTAGAGGACACGCAGGGTGTCCTTGTCGAGGTCCTTGCGTGAGATCGGATGCTCTGACCGGGAAATGATGGTTGGTCCGGGCTGCGTGCGTGGGGCGCTGTCTGCGCTCATGTTTCAAACCTAGAAATCGCGTGCGACGACGAAGTCGGCCAGCTCGGCCAGTTGCGCGCGCGCGGGGGAATCGGGTAGACGCTGAAGGTGGGTCTTGGCAGCCGTGATCAGTTCGCGGGCGGTGGCCAAGGCACTGGCCAACCCACCGCGGGAGATCACTTCAGAACGAGCAGCCTCGACCTGCTCGCGGCCTTGGGCTCGCAGCAGGCGTTGTTCTAGGGCGGCACGCTCCGATGGTTCGGCGGCTGCCAGCACGCGGATCAGCGGCAGGGTGACGCGGCCGCGCTCAAGATCGGTGGCCAGCGTTTTGCCGACCTTCTGCGCATCGCCCGAGAGGTCGAGGCAGTCATCCACCACCTGAAACGCCATGCCGAGATCGCGACCGAAGGCAGCCGAAGCGCGGCGCATGGTCTCGTCGCCGGCTAGTGCGCCGAAGAATCCTGCGAGTTCGGTCAGGGCCGCGGTCTTGCCATAGATGATGCGGCGATACTCGTCCTCGGACAGATCGGCATCGCGGGCCGCCATCTGCTGGTGCAGTTCGCCTTCGCACACCGTATTGGTGGCGGCGCATAGGCGATTGATCAGCTCGATCTCGCCCAGGCCCGCGACTAGCGAGAACGCACGGGTATACATGAAATCACCGAGCAGGATCGCCGTGGTGTTGCCGTGCGACACATGGGCGGTCTGACGGCCGCGCCTGATATCGGCGTCGTCGATCAAGTCGTCGTGCACCAGGGTCGCGGTGTGGATCAGTTCGAGCGCAGCGCCAAGGGCGTGGTGCCGCGCGTCGACCGTCCCGATCGCTTCGGCGACCAGCAGGCAGAGCGATGGGCGGAGCAGCTTGCCGTGAAACGGGCCAAGCTCTTCGATCAGCGCTATGACCCGCGGCTCGCGGCTGGCTAGGGCGCCAGCCATCGAGCGTTCGACAGCGGCGAGTTGCTCGGAGAGTGCCGGGATCGTTGCGGTCATCGCGCCTCGGCGGCGGGGGGAGTGCCGCTGCTGGGCGCCTGTGTTGCCAGGGACACCAGAATCTTACCCAGTTCCTCGACCCGGATCGGCTTGCGCAGGCAGGCAGCGATCTGTGGATTGAGCCGGCCCAGTTCCTCGATGCGGGCGAAGGGTTCGTAGGCGCTGACCACGATCACGCGGCTAAGGGCAAGTTCCGGTCGATGGAGCAGTTCCTGGAGGACGGCAAATCCATCCATGCCTGGCATCATGATGTCGAGGATCAGAACCTGCGGCCGCAGGGTGCCGACCGCGATGCAGGTGTCGACGCCATTGATCGCCTCGTGGATGGCCGCGTCAGGCTGATAGCGTTCGACGACCCGCTTGAACAGCAGAAGAGCGTCCGGGTGATCATCGGCGATGAGAATGTTGGTCTTATTTGGTACGGCTCGCCGGCCTCCCGAACCATCAGCCAGGTTCTGGGTGATGCCAAAAGAGGCGCAAAACTCGTCCAGATCAGTCGGAATAACCCGGAAATGGCCGCTGGGCAGGCTGTAGGCCTTAAGCTGCCCTGAGATGATCCAGCGGTACACGGTGGTACGACTGACGTTACAGCGTTTGGCAACGCTTCCGAGACTGAGGTGATCCGCTTCGCCCATGACGATCGGGTGAGGCTAGCCCTGGACCCAGCAGCCGCAAGCGGGTGTGATTGGCTGGCATGCACCTAGGGTATTCCAGCAGGTCTGGTCGGGAAGCGGGCATGGACGGACCGGTGCGTGGCCCATCATGGGCTCCGGATGCGCATCCTGATCGTCCGACTGGGCGCCTTTGGCGACATTGTCCACACCCTGCCTCTGGCGGCGGACCTGCAGTCCGCCGGTCATGACGTCCATTGGCTCTGCGAAGACCGCTGGAGCTGCCTGCTAGAGGGTTCTCCAGCGATCGCAGGATTGCATCGACTGCCGCGACGAGTGCTGCGGACCGCCCCATGGCCCCGACGGGTGAGTACCTTCTACCGCCTAGTGCGCGAGGTGCGGGACCGCTCGTACGATCTGGTCATCGACGCTCAGGGGCTGGCCAAAAGCGGCCTCCTATCGACTCTGGCCGGCGCAGATGGGCGGGTTGCTCATGCCCCACCGCGCGGTCGGGAGCTATCCTGGCTGGGCGCCCAACACCAAGTCGTGACCAGTTCGGTGCACGTCATCGACCAGCAACGAGACCTGTCCAGGGCGATCGGGGTGACTCCAGCTGGACCATGGAGATTTCCTCTGCCTGCGTGGAATACCGAGCGGGCCTGGGCTGCCGGCTGGTTGGCCGAACGGGGCCTGCGCCGGCCTTGGCTGCTCAATGTCGGCGCCGGCTGGCCGACCAAAGTGTGGCCTGAAGAGCGCTTGGCTGCTTGTGCCAAAGCCTGCGCGACGCGGCCATTCCTCTTGTTGTGGGGTGGCCCGGGCGAACGCGAGGTGGCTACCCGCATCTCCGTCGCAACCGGGGCGGCACTCGCACCTGACACCACCATTCCCCAACTTGCCGGGCTGCTTAGCCAGGCAGGCGTGCTGATCAGTGGCGATACCGGACCGTTGCATCTCGCCCGAGCCCTAGACACACCGGCGGTCGGCCTGTTTGGGCCAGTGCCACGCGAGCGCAATGGCCCGCAGGGTGATCGCTGGCTCAATCTGCAAGCGCCTGGCGCGGCGTGGGAACGGCGCGACATCTCCAAGGTCGACATGGGTGCGATCTCCGTCACCGACGTCATCTCAGCTGCCGGCGCCGTGGCGAGATGAGCGGTTTGCCCCTGCAACCGACCGGCAGGCCGTGGCCACCGCAGCTCCAACGGTGGACTCTGGTGCTGTGCCTGGCCATCGGTGTGCTCGTGCTGGGCTGGGTTGCTCCAGGACGGGAACCGCCTCCCCGTGTCGTGTTGGGCGGACCAGGGTACGAACTTGACTATGCCCGCGAGGCCCAGCGCCTGATCGACGGGGCCCAGCGGCGTATTTGGCTGATGATGTACGTGGTTCGGCCGGATGATGGACCGGTCGGTTCGCTGCTGTCAGCCCTGGCCGCGGCCAAAGCCCGTGGCGTCGATGTGCGAGTGTGCCTAGATCTGGGGGCCGTCCGCGACGGTGAGCCCGACCTCAAGCACGAGGCCGCCTATGCCTGGCTGCAAGGGCATGGCGTTGCGGTCATCCTCGACGAAGCCGGAACGACCAGCCATGGCAAGGTCCTGGTAGCCGATTCCCGACGCATCCTGTCAGGGAGCCATAACTGGACCCGCAGTGCGTTGACCAGCAACCGTGAAGCGTCGTGGCTCGTCGATGATCCGGCCATAGCTGCGCGCATCGAAGCGTGGATGTCCGCAATTCCCGGCTGGTGAACGAACCGTCAGACCGGGGCGATCAGCAGGGTGGCGGTCCAGCGCCGTACAAAGCCGGATTTTTCATAGAGGGCAATCGCTGGTCGATTGTCCTGAAGTACTTCCAGGCCGATGGCATGATGGCTGAGCCGCGCTTCGCTGGCCAGCACCCCGTCGAGCAGGCGATGGGCTTGGTGACGACCGCGTTCGCTGCGTGCGATGCCTATCAGCTTCAGCCAGCTGCGCCTACCACCGCCCTGTACAGCTGCCGCGCCTACGGCACGGCCGTCACTGCGCAGGAGGTAATGCCTGTAACCCTCGTTCTCACGCTGCACTAGGTTGGGGCGGTGATGGTCGCTGTCAGGGAAACATTCAGCCAGAATGCGCGCTACCTCTTCCAGATCGCCGCGGGCTGCCGCGTGCACGTCGCTGATGTCGGCTGCACGCAGCGGCGTGAGATCGCGTTCGTAGCAGTGCAGGTCCTTCCATGGGCCGAACCCCTCGGCCATCATCCAGGCTCGGGCGGTGCGGTTGCGCAGGTCGATCTGGCTGCGCATCGAGGTGAACCCACCATCGCGCAAGGCCCGGCGCAATTCCTGCGTCAGCACCGGCATGACCTTGGGCTGCTCAGACTGGTCGGGAATGACTGGCCCCCACAAGGTGACCTGATCCTCGCTGTATGGACAGATGGCGAGAGCGCCTGCAACTCGCCGGCCACTCATGGCTAGCAGCACCCCGAGCGTGCCTTTCAGGTCCGCGGCCAACGGTTCCAACCCCATGCGCGCAGGTATGCCGCAGACGACATGACTGCTGCCTTGGGCGGTGGTCGCGAACATCGCGAGGACATTGGGGGCGAGATCAGGTCGCTGGTCGAGATCAGCCAGCGTGTAGGACGCCATGGCCATACAGGATGCGTCTGGGGACGCAGGCCTCAAGCCTCATGTCCAGATGCCTGCAGGGGACGGCAGCTCTTGGGCGATTTCGCTTAGATCCACTCGCGGTAGTCGATTTCGGCGAAAATCGGATCGCGCCAGGCGATCTCGTGCAGTGCTACAGGATCGATCCGGTCGGTCATCACCTGTTCGTAGAGGCCGGTAAAGCGGTTGATGTGATCCTTGGTCCGGCGCACCGCGTACGGCACGGTGGTGCCGGTGGTCATGATGAAGGCCCAGTCGCTGGCTTGGGCCAGCAGCAGTTCCCGGGCCATCTGGTTAAGGGTGTCGCGCAGCACGCCGTTCGCCTCGGGGAATCGGCGAGCGACCTCGACCATGCGCTCCTCGGCGGCATGCAGATGACGGTACATCCAGTCGTTGGTCGGGTTGACCCAGACGCCGTTGTAGCCTGCATCGCCCCAACTGCTGGCACTCGGCATGACCACCTGGTGGACCGGAAATTCGGCCAGGTACTCGCTGCCCGTCACCGGCATCAGGCGATAGCCATGATTGTGGCAATTCCTAAAAATGCTTTCGATGAACTGTGGGCCTTCGTACCACCAGTGGCCGAAGAGCTCACAGTCGTAGGGACTGACCAGTAGAGGCGGTTTTTCGATGATCGAACCAAGCCACTTGGCCTGTTCGATGCGGTGATAATGGAAGTGTCCGGCGTGATCCATCGCCCGCGCATAGGCCGGAGCTGGCTCGTAGGCCTGCTTCTCGTGCAGCTGCACCTTGCCGGTAATGCGGTGGTACTTCAGTCCGAGGTTGCGTCGCACGCCGTCGGGATGAAGGAACGCCTTGACCCAGCTGTAATCGCCGTCGTACCCGAGGTCGCGGTAGAACTCACGATAGAGCGGATCACCAGGATAGCCGCTTTCGCTCGACCAGACCGAACGCGAGCTATCGGGATCGCGCGCGAAGGCGGCGACTCCGCTTGGGGTATAGGCGGGCGCATAGACGCCGTAGCGCGGGCGGGGTTCGCCGAAGTACAGCCCATGCGTGTCGACGAAGAAAAAGCGGATGCCAGCATCCTTGAGCAACTCGTCGAATCCTGGGACGAAACCGCATTCAGCCAGCCAGATGCCGCGTGGTTGCTCGCCGAAGTGCTTGTGGAAATTGGCGCAGGCGACCCGGATCTGGGCGCGTCTGGCCTCGTGGGTGTACATCAGCGGCAGGAAGCCGTGGGTCGCGGTGCAGGTGATCGGCTCGACCACACCCAGGTCACGCAGCAGGCGGACGTAGCCGAGCAGGTTGCCGCCGAAGCGATCCATCACCGACAAGCAGAAGCGGTAATGGTCGAGATACATCTGGGCGGCAGATGCGAAGGCGGTTCCCGCCTTGGCTGAACATTCCAGTTCGGCCAGTTCGATGAGCCGCCCCATGCGCGCGCGGTAACGCTGCTGCAGCATCGGATCGGCGAGCATTTCGCACAGCGGAGGCGTCCACGTCATGGTGACGCGGGCACGCACCCCTTCGTGGGCCAGGCGTTCCAGGCGTGACAGGATGGGGATGTAGCTCTCGGTGATCGCTTCGACTAGCCAGTTCTCTTCGATGAAGAACGGGTCCTCGGCATGCCGCACCCAGGGGAGGTGGGCATGCAGCACGAGCATGAAATGGCCGTCAGGCATGATCGTCCGGTCGTCCGATCGTCCGGTTGTCCGGGCGTCGGGAATCTGATGTGGTTAAGTACGTGGACATTCTAGAGCGATCGGACGACCAGATGTGCGGCCGATCGGACTGTTCAGCTACGCTTCGGCTTTGGCTTACGCAGGGCGGCTGGCTTGGGCGCTCCGATGAAGGCCAGCGGGTCGTTGGCGGGGGCAGGGGTTGCGGCATTTGGCGCGATCTGTGCCGAGGTGCCTGGTCCAGGTGGGGCTGGTGTGCCTGAAGCGGATTCCATCGCCGCCGAGGCTGTGCTGGGCACGCCTTCTGCCGCCTTGGGCAAACCGGTCGGCGGGGCGTGAAACACGCCCTCGATCGGATACTGCGCTTCTGCGGCTCCGTCGATCACCGAACCGCTGCCAACGCTGCGGCTCGACAAGGACCGGCTGGAGAGCGCTCGTGATGAGAGCAGCTGGCCGCTGCTGCCGCCGAGCAGGCCCAGACCGCTTCCCGAGCCACTGCCGAGCGCGGCACTGCGAACCAGACTGGCGCTGCTGAGCGAGGCCGATGACCAGGACTCGATGCTGGTGCGGGCCAGGCTCAGACTGCTCGGGGCCTGCAGACCAGGGCCGGGCAGTCTGGCCTTGGTGTCACTTGCCGTCCCGACAGGGACGTCGGATTCGACGCCGACCGGCCGGATGTGGATCTGGCGGGTATTGCGGAAGCGTTCTCCGGATCCGCTAGACATGCTGCTGCCCAGGCTGCCGGGGACACCGGCCAGCGACAGCAGGTCCTGGAAGCTCTCGTCGACTTCGAGCCAGGCCTCGTCGGTGCGCCAGCTCGGGCCGGCGGCCGGAGTGCTGGTGCGGTTGCTTCCAGCAATCCTGATCAAGCGGCCGTCACCAGCACGGAGACACAATTCGGCGCTATAGGTGGCACCTGCCGCGACAGCCAGGTAGTAGTTGCCGCCGTTCAGGTCGACTTCGCGCTGTTCGTCTCCGCCGGGTCCATGCAGCACCAGCACGGCTGCGGCGCCATGACCCGCTTCGGTGCGTACTCGGTCGAGGGTTGCCGGGGCGACCTCCCAGTAGGCGAACAGGTGCGATGGATCCTGGACCATCAGGACAAGCCGGTCCCGGCCATAACTGGCCGGGACGGGCAGTCCGTAATCGGTCGGGGCTGGCTGCCAGGCCTGCCCACCCTGCGGCGGGGTGGAACTGCTTCCGCCGGTGGTGCCGGTCGGAGCAGGCGGTTCCCGTCTGACACCCGCCATGACTGCGGCGAGGGCGGAGACCAGTTCCTCCTTCTTCAGTTTGGAAGACGACGCGATGCCACGACCGGCAGCAAGGGCGCGCAGATCCTTCAGTGACAACTGGGCGATTTGATCAGCAGTCATGGCACGGTCTCCGTGAACAGGCGGATATGGTCAGTGAGCAGACGTTGGCGTTTTGCATTGATGTCAATTCGGTCGAGCAGCCAGAGGACGGGATCAAGATCCTGGCCTGCGGTGATCGCCCAGTTGATGACGTCGAGATTCTCGGCCCCATTGGCCAACATGGTAGCTGCTTGGCGCAGCACGTCTCGGGACACATGGTATTCCACAGTGTGCCGAGACAACAGTCCAAAGCTGTCCTCGTCGAATGCGCCCCAACAGCGCCAGCCATAGAGGTGCTCGATCAGCTTGGCCCGGGTCCAGCCTTTCCAATAGCGATCGATCCAGTCGACCACGGACACCCTGCCGAGGTCATGCCGCGCCAACTCGCTCTCGATCCACTTGTGGCGATCCATCGCGTACAGGGCATGAGCCGTCAGCGAATAGACGACAACGCCGTCCGGCCGGATCCGATCGGTGGGCAGCACGCCCTCCGGCAGATCAAGGTGGCCGGCGGCGAGGGAGATCATGACTTCAACGGCTCGATGATCTGGTTCTTACGGATGACGACGAGTCCGTTCTCGGTCACGTGGAATCGCTTTGCGTCATCATCCCGATTGTAGCCGATGACGTCATTCGCCGGAATCTTCACGTGCTTGTCGATGATGCAGCGGCGGATCCGGGCTCCGCGGCCGACATCGACATCCTCAAGCAGGATGCAACTGTGCACCTCGCTGTAGCTGTTGATCTTGCAACGCGTGCCGATCACCGAGTCGATGACCGTGGCGCCACTGATGATGGAGCCTTCGCAGACGATCGACTGGATCGCTTGGCCTACGCGACCTTCCGAATTGTGGACGAATTTGGCTGGCGGCCAGTTGTTCGGGTCGGCCCGTACCGGCCAGTCCTGGTTGTAGAGGTCTAGTTCGGGGGCGATGGCGCGCAGATCCATGGTCGCGTCATAATAGGCGTCCAGAGTTCCGACGTCTCGCCAGTAACCATCATTGACTGGGTTGCTGGAACCGGGGATGCGGTTGCGGCTGAAGTCCCAGGCGAACATTGGCTTGCCTTGGGCCAGCATATTCGGCAGCACGTTCTTGCCGAAGTCATGGCTGCTTGCGGGATTGGCAGCGTCTGCCTTCAGGGCGTCAACCAGCGAGTGGCGTTCGAAGACGTAGTTGCCCATCGACGCGAGCGCGAGATCTGGACGACCGGGTATCGGGGTCGGATTCTTCGGCTTCTCTTGAAAGCCGGTAATGCGCCAGTGCTCGTCAACTTGCATAACGCCGAAATCACGAGCCTCGGCGATAGGAACCGGAATCGCTGCGATGGTGACCTCGGCTTTCACCTGGTGGTGAAAATTGACCATCTGCTCGACGTTCATCTTGAAGATGTGGTCGCCGCCGAAGATTGCCACTCGTTCCGGATTGTGGTCGTCAATCAGGTTGAAATTCTGGTAGATCGCATCGGCGGTGCCGCGGTACCAATGCTCACCAGTGCGCTGTTGGGCTGGCACGGCGCGGATGAACTGATTGCGCAACAGCGAACCGAATGTCCATGAGGTTTGCAGGTGTTCGCTTAAACTCTGGCTCTTGAACTGAGTCAGCACGTAGATGCTGTTGATGCTGGAATTGATCAGATTCGACAGCACGAAGTCGATGATGCGGAACTTGCCCCCGAATGGCACTGACGGCTTGGACCGGTCGAGGGTGAGGGGTTCGAGCCGGGTGCCTTTGCCGCCGGCCATCACGAATGCGAGAGTTGGTATGCGCATGGTCCTGTCGGCGGCTGACGGAGGGGCCGGCTACCTGGATAGACCTTAGTCGAACGGGAGGGCCACGCCAAGCCCCGGATTAACCCGTACAGCAAGAACCTTGACCTGGCTTCCCTTATGTCGGGACAGTCATGCCTAGCTGATTAGCCGCTGCCTGTAGCTCGCGCTTCAGATAGCGACGCAGACCAGTCAATTCGCCGAGAGCTCCTGGTTTGCCTGCCGCCTCCAAGGCCAGCACAGCGAATAGCTCAGTGCGGACCGACTCATCCTGCAGGGCCTGCGGCAACACCCGGGCTACCGCGCGGGCCAGATCGCTGTCGCTGGGAGGCAGTTGAACCGGGATGGTATTGGCCAGCTGTCGACCGACTTCGGCGGCGACCAGCATGCCCAGATCGGCCAACGCTGCAGTGGATGCGGAAGTCAACGCTGGCTGCGGCGTTTCCACTTCCGGCTGGGCGGGTCGTTCGAGTCCCGAAATACCGGCTGCGGTACGCGACCTGGAAGGGTCCGACATCGGGGTAGGGGCGTTGTCCGTCAAGGTGGAACTGGTCGCGCTGTGCAAAGCACGTTCAACGGCTGCTGTGACCAGGTCGTGCAACTCTTCGGGTTTGGCTACCGCGGTCGGGGCTGCTTCCGACTGTAGAACTTCGATGGTTACTGACGGCTTGACGCGTTGGGTGAACAGGGTGGTGTTGCCATGTTCCCGCCGCGTCGCCTCTAGTGCTTCCGCTGGCACCGGATCGAGCGACAGCTCGGTTGGCGATTTGCCGGGAGGCTGGCGTTCGATGGCTCCGGTGATCGCGGCCATCCGCGACGAGCTATCGCCGTCGGCACTGAGGGAAGGGGACAGTTCCTCAGTGTCACTGTGGCGCTCGACCTGGATCGCTGGAGGGTCGTCGTGTACCAGCAAGCGCTTGGTCATGATCTTGGTCTTCTGAACCACCCGGTCGGCGAGGGCGGAGATCAAGCGATCCTGCTGATCCTTCGACTGTTGGACGAATTCGGTTAGGGCAATCTCAAGGCGGCCCAGTTGTGAGCCCCCAGACGTGGTGCCGGGATCCTGGCTGGACAAACCTTTGCGTACAGTCGATTGAACATCGGCCAGCGAGCACCAGCCGTGCTCGGCTGCCGCCTTTTCCAGCCGCCAGTCGAGATCGGCTCGCAGTGTTTCGGCGATCTGGTGCAGATCATCGCGGGTCGGCAGCTTGCTAATCGCTTCACGCAGCAGCTCTGACGCCTGCCTGGGCACGGCTTCGGCGATGGCGGTGGAAACGATCGCGTGAACGGCGGCCTGATCGAGCTGTTCGCCTGCAGGGCCCGGTACAGCGATCGGACGATTCTCGAGAACGAGTAGGCGTGCAGCGACGCTTTCGAGCTGACGTGCAATGCCCAGGAGCGGCGCTGGATCGGGGGCAGGCAGGGAAGCGCTTGCCCGCTGCTCGACAGCGGAGCAACGCGTGTCGAGCGCGTGCAAGTGATCGGCGACGCTGGCTGCCGCTGCGACCTGGGCCTCCAGGGCTTCAAGCCGATTGGCCAGAGGAGCCAAGTCGGGATTGCTGGGAGGTGCTGTCTGCGGTAGCTGCGACTTCACCTCGGCGTCGATCGCAGCGCGAACCTCGTCCGCGAGCTGGGCTCGACCGATCTTGACCCGCTGAAGCGCTTCGGTGCCTGGGGCGGCGGGATCACGAGCTGGCGGCGCCGGCACCGGAGTGCCCTGGGCCGGGGTGCGGATTGCTGGATGCGGCTGCGAGGACCGGGATCCACGCTCGGCCAGTCGGCGGGCCGAATCCAGCACCTCATCACAGATAGCTTCGGTGTCGGCCAGTCGCCCATCGCGCAGCGCATGATGGGCAAACGCTAGCTGGGCGCGTAGTGCGGCGGTGTCGACACCGGCATCCTGCATGGCAGCTATGCGGCGTTCAACGGTCTCAACGCGCTCGCGCGCGGCGCGCATGTCGATTTCGCCCATAAGCCCTCCCTGGCTTGCCAGGAACAGGATCGGCGAAAATGAGACGGACTTGAGTACAGATAAGGACTTATCCTCACGACCTCAGGGTAGCGGAATAGGCGGTATTCGTCTCGGAATGGATAGGGTCCATGTGGATCCACGCCTCTGCTGAGATGCCTCGTCGCGACTGGTCTTGGCTTTTCCCGCGCCCAATTTTGTCATTGGCCCGCTCTTTGCGTCAGGATCCAGCAACCATGGACGACCCCCGTTTAACTGTCCTGACTCGCCTCATGGATGTCGCAGTCCTGCGCCAGCAGGTCCATGCCGGCAACCTAGCCAACCAGAACACTCCGGGCTTCAAGGCCAGGGCAGTGGCCTTCGAGGACGCCTTTAACCAGGCCCTCGATGATCAGGGCGAGGATCGTGCCATGTCGGTGGGGCCACGGGTCTATGAGGCACGCGCCACGCCCAGTGATCCGGATGGCAACGATGTCTCCAGTGAACGCGAAGTCGCCGCGTTGGCCAAGAACAAGCTGCTCTTCGACACTTATGCCCAGATGGCGCGCGGCAAGATGCGCCTAATGAGCACCGCGATCACCGCGGCGCCTGGAGGCTGATCATGCCCAACGCTTTGTTCGGAGGCTTCGACATCAGTGCCTCGGCGATGAGCGCCGAACGTTTGCGCATGACGGTAGCTGCCGAGAATCTCGCCAATGCCGATTCCACCCGCAAGCTGGCCGATGGCCTGCCATATGCCCGGCAGCGGGTGGTGTTCCGCAGCGAACTCGACCAGGCTGGCAAGGCCACTGGGGCGGTCCAGGGCACCGTGGTCGCCAGTCCACGCTACGCCCAGCGTGTCGACCCCAGTCATCCCGACGCAGACGCCAACGGAGTGGTGACCAGTGCCGACATTGATCCGATCTTGGAGATGGTCGACCTGATGACGGCCAGCAAGAGTTACGAAGCCAATGCCAACGCCTCGCGCGGACTCCTGCGAATGCATGAATCCGCGTTGCGCCTCGGCGATATCCAAGGATGATCAGGTAAGCCATGTCACAGCCACTTGATCCGATGCGTGGACTCTACGGCTCGCAGCCAGTGCAGCCGACGGCCGCCCCGGTACAGCCGGCGACTACCGCCGACGGCAAGACCTTCCAAGATGTGCTGACCGACTTCGTCAAGCAGGTCGATCAAAGCCAACAGGACTACGACGTCGCGATCCGCGCGGTCGAACGTGGCGATACCGACAATCTCCATCGCGTGATGTTGGCCCAGAGCCAGGCGCAATTGTCGCTGAAGCTCGCTGTCGAAGTGCGCAACAAGCTGGTCGAGGCCTACAAGGAAGTGAACCGGATCCAGTTCTGAGAGCGATGGTGCTTGCCGGGATTGCATGACCGGGTCCGATCCAGTCAAATAGCCTGCCGCATGCACACTCTGTCAGGCCGCGATCTGTTTCCGCATGTCGGACTACCCCTGCTGGTGCGGCGCGTACGCGTACTTCAGCCGATCGCGATGCATGGGCATGATTTCCATGAGTTGGTGATTACGGTGCGCGGCGCTGCCGAGCACCGCGTCGAGCGCGGCCGGCACGCGCGCTCGCAGCATCTCCTGCCTGGTGACGTCTTCGTGCTGGCCCCTGAGGAACAGCATGCGTATATGGCCCCACGTGGCCTGGAGGTGGTGAATTGCCTGTTCACCCCGGCCTTGTTCGCTGGCCATGAGGATGAATTACGATCGGTCCCGGGATTGGCCGATCTGTTGCTGGTAGAGCCGCTGTTCCGTGGCGAGGCTGCGGCGCAGCGCCTGCGCCTGCCGGTAGCCGAGCGGGCCGCAGTGCGTTCGGATGCCGACGCCGTTCAGGCCGAGCTCGACACGGCGGCGCCGGGATTCGCGGTGGCGGCGCGCGCGCGATTCCTGGCGCTGCTCGTTCGACTAGCTCGTTGCTGGCAGGCAGCCGGACCTGGACAACGCGCGGCGTTGGAGGGACAGCATGCTGCGGTGGCGGCAGCGCTGGCCTGCATCGAGGAACGGCATGGCGAAGACCTGAGCTTGGATGAACTGGCCCGACAGGCCCGGCTCAGCCCGCATTACCTGTCCGAACTGTTCCGTCGCCAGACCGGACAGTCGCCGTGGGACTACCTCACGACGCTGCGCCTGGAGAAGGCTAAGGAGCGCTTGCGTGGGGGTGATGACAGCATCACCGCCATCGCCTTTGCCGTCGGATTCAATGACAGCAGCTATTTCACCCGGGTCTTTCGCGCCCGCGAGGGGGTAACACCCCTGGCATGGCGGCGAACCGGAAGGGAATCCTGATTTTCGCACCGCGACTACCGGCAATCGGATCGACCTGCCCGGCATGATGCCGGCATGCACCAGCAAACCAGCTTCGACCCGGCCCTCATCCAGCGTTTCAGTCAGGATGGATTCACCGTCATCCGGGGAATCCTCAGTCCTGCTGAGGTGGCTCGCTTCCGAGCCCTGTCACTGGCGCGCAGTGCCGCCGATCAGAAGGCCTTCAGTCGCACGGCGATCTTCACCCAGGTGGTAGACACCTGGCGCGAGGATGGCGGACTACGTGATCTCACGATGCATCCGCGTCTGATTGCCGCCGCCCAGGCCTTGTGTGGCGGTCCAGTCCGTCTGTGGCACGACCAGATCCTGACAAAGGCTCCGCGCAACGGTGCCATCACCGCGTTCCACCAGGATCAGCCCTATTGGCCGCTGAGTCGGCGCCTTCGCTCGTTTGCTGCCTGGATTGCCCTAGGCGACACGCCGGAAGAGCACGGCTGCATGAGCTTCATCCCGGGCAGCCACCGACTGCGCGATCTCGCTCCGCAGGATCTTGCCGACGCTGGCAGTCTCTTCGGGCTTCGCCCCGACCTCGCCTTTAGTGAAGCCGTCACCGTCCCGCTGCGCGCTGGCGATGTCACCTTCCACGATGGGTTGTGCGCCCACCGCGCCGGCACCAACCAGCTCGACCTGCCGCGCGTTGCCCATTCGGTGATCTTTCTTGAGGCCGATGCGGTCTACGACGGATCTGGCCATGTGGTGACCGACTCGCTAGGTCTGCAGGCCGGTCAGATCTTGCCCGACGCACGCTTTCCCAGGTTTTGAAAGGCGAGGCACCATGTCTAGCCCTGCCATGCTTCTAATTCCAGCCGAGACGGTCGCCTCCCGAGTTCACAAAGTCCTGACCGGTCGGCAGCCTGCCGACCGACTGCCCATGCTGGAATGGGCCATGTGGTGGAGCGAATGCACGATCGCCCGTTGGCATGGGGAAGGTCTGTCCAAGGACCTGGACAAAAGCGGCATTAAGCGCCACCTGGGCTTGGATGTGGACCATCAGTACTGGACCCATCAGGAGCTGCCCGAGTTGCATCCCGCCGTACATGGCGCAGCGATGATCGGTGATTCGGCACACTACGAGCAGCATCGGAGCCGTCTCTATCGCCAGGATCGTCCGTTTCTCGACACCTGCTCGTGGCAGGGTGACGCAGGCGACTGGCGCAGCTGGTGTGCAGAACGGGACCGGGGTGAGGCGGTGTGCTGGCTGACGGTGTACGGCTTCTTCTGGTGGCCGCGCACGTTGCTTGGCATCGAACCGCATCTCTATGCCTTCCATGACCAGCCGGAATTGATGCACCGGATCAATCAGGATCAGGCCGACTTCATCACGCGTTGGCTGGACGAGGTCTGTGTCCACGGCACCCCTGACTTCGTCACTATTGCTGAGGACATGAGCTACAACAACGGCCCGATGCTGTCGCGTCGGCAGTTCGAGACGTTCCTGGCCCCGTACTACCGCCAAGTGCTGCCACTCTTCCATCAGCGAGGCATTGCCGTCATCTGCGACAGTGACGGGGACGTATCGATGCTGGCCCCGTGGTTGCGCGAGGTTGGCTTCGACGGGGTGCTTCCGCTGGAACATCAAGCCGGCTGCGACATCAACCGCCTGCAGGCTGCGCTACCAGACTTCAGCTTCGTCGGTCATTTCGACAAAATGGTGATGAAACAGGGTGAGGCCGCCATGCGTGCCGAGTTCGATCGCCTGCTGCCGGCCATGCGGGCCGGACGATTCATCCCCTCGGTCGACCACCAGACGCCGCCAGATGTCTCGTTAGAACATTACCGCATCTACGTACGGCTATTCCGCGAATATGCGGAACGGGCTGTGCGGTCCTGATCGGATCAGGGCGTCAGCAGGCCGGTCAGCGGACTGTAGGTGGTGCCGAAGACGTTCTGCGGCATGCCGAGGAACGACAAGACGGTGGCGTAGAGCCTGCGGTAGTCGATCGAACCGCTCCCCAGGCGAGGTCGCCGCGATTGTCCGTAACTGACAAAGAGGGCTGTGTGCCGAGGATGCGGCTGCCCTGGAAATTGCTCTGCTGCGAAATCAGGAAATGCGGGGCCATTATTCGAGCGGAAGGTGGTAGCCCAGCTGTTGATGACGCTGGTGTCGCGGGTGCCGCCAATGAATTCATCTCACAGCTTCTCGCAGACGAAGACAGCCACGCGAGATTGCGCGAGGATAATAGTGATGACCTGCTCGCCATCGTTCTGCATTCGCCCGTCGCGTTGCCCGCCGTCGCGCTGGCGTTGATGGTTAATGGCATCG
>Ga0105046_10003547_pt1 | contig 24748 bp, 24 predicted proteins | sample MAT03_FD_78385 | JGI IMG/M metagenome (GOLD analysis project Ga0105046, IMG submission 78385) | Freshwater microbial communities from Lake Fryxell liftoff mats and glacier meltwater in Antarctica - MAT-03 (megahit assembly) | ecosystem: Environmental > Aquatic > Freshwater > Ice > Liftoff...
AACGAGAAAGAATTTTTGTAAAAGGCACCAATTCATGCTGCAACAAGCCACCCCAAGACTCTTGGGTAGTCGCCGAAAAAATATGAGTATCCGCCGTAATTTTTCCCAAACCGGAAAAATGTTTCAGCGTACAAAAAACTTTATTCTCATTCAGAACATCACAATAATCAGCAGCAACCTGAGCAATTTCATCAGGATTTGAAGAAATCGATCTTCGCCCAATTTGCGTAAAATAATCCTGGCTCACCTGAGTGCCTTCATCAATATCAACCACCGGCGCCAAATTCACATTCACGCCCAATTTCGCCAAAGCCTCAGCCTGTTTTTTAGCATACTCCTTCACCTGCAATTTCTGCGACCGCAAACTTTCCTGCTGTACCAAAGGCGGAGAAAGATGCTCCACCACGCCACCTTCCTGATCCGCCATAACCAAAAGCGGCGCACGTCCCTTCTGTTTTTGAAGCGACTGCAAAGAAGCAATTTCCACCTGAATCTCCTCAAAAGATTTCCCCAGAACATTTTTCCTAGAAAAATAAACCCCACCAATTCCGCCCTTCTCAATAAGCATTTTCACGGTATTCACATCATCATACCCAACAATAATATGCTGGCCAAAAAGCACCACGTTATTTTGCGACAAAGAAGCATAAGTAATTTGCGGAGCATAAAGCAAATACGTCCGCACCAAAAGAATAAATAATGCGATGGAAAATAATGCAGTCGGAAGATAATGAAAAACGCTAGAAAAATACTTCTGGTTTTTCCTCCAAATCAAAAAATTCACGAACAAAATTGCAATCAGCAAAACCGCCAAACTCAGCTCAAAATAAGGCCGCAGTGTTTTCAACAAAAATGAATACGAAAAAAATGTCGCAAAAATGAAGGCGAGTGAAATCAAAATGGAAAGAGCGAATTTAAAGTGTTTCAATGGGGGGGGGTCTTAAAATATATCTAAATCCTTTTAAATCGATAGAGTTTGTACCACCAAGATACTTTTCTATCTTCTCAATAGACTCAAGAATATCTTCAATGTACACCCCACAATTTCTCTTCATGCGTATTTTGTTTCACTCAAAATATTTTCTTTAATTTGAGGCTTTAGAGCCTTAACCGTAACCAAATCAACCTGTTTCCCATACAATTTTTCCAAATGCTCTTTCAAATCAACAAACTCCCAGCCAATCGGTTGAGAAAATTCTACCAAAATATCTATATCACTATTTTCAGTTTGTTCTCCACGGGCATATGAGCCAAAAATCCCAATTTTCTTTACATAAAATTTCTTCTTCAAGAGAGGTTTCTCTTTATCTAAAGTGATTTTAATTTGTTTAAAATTCATGAATGAGCTAAAAAACACTTTGGTGATACATTTTTCATGTAAAAAACGCAAAACTAACTCTACTAAAATCCCTTATCTTTAGCTTTTTACATACACCGCAATCATTCTTTCCGAAACTAACGAATCGAATTCCTCCAAAGTGCTATACCCACCATAAACGCCTTGTAAATAGCACAATTCACCAAGATAGCGCTGCAAATGATCAACAGAAACATAGTGCTGCTCCTCTTGATCATCTTCAATTGAAACTCGACCCGACTGCTTATCAAAAATTTCATATTTATAATTCGTTCTTTTCACAAATTGTTCATCAAAACTCCATTCTCGAAAAACTTTCATAGCGTATTTTTCATTTTCCGCTTCATAAACCTTGTTAAAATTTTGAGGATAAAGATAAAAATTTGGCTGATCCAAAACAATAATATGCCTTGTGTGAGTACTCATCCATGAATAAAAATTCTGTCGGCCGACTTCAGAGTCCACATAAGATAAACTGGACCACATACAAATCGCGCTATCAAAATCTGTTCCCACATCAATATTTTCAAAATTTCCATGAATGAGATTTAAAGCCGGTGCCCGAGTTTTAGCAATATTTAAAGCCTTTTGTGAGCGATCATAAATAGTGACTTGATGCCCAGCCTCTTGCAATAAAACCGCGTGCGTCCCAACGCCACCGCCAAGATCAATAATACTTCCCAGTTGTCCTTGAAACGTTTGAATTATTTCTTGTATAAAAGCAATCTCCCTGAGCTCCTGGCCGCTTTTTCCAAGCAAAGCTTTCCGCCAAAGAAGATACAATTCACTCACTTCATTGAATATTTTCGTGTTCATAACTGGTGCAAATTATGGATAAAATTAAAAATCTTCCAAACGATGCAGTACCTGTAAAAACCCATTAGTAAGGTATTTATCCCTTATCGTCACCCGCAACAATCCTTCTCTCACAACTTTAGAAATCAACACCGACTCATTTTCTAAAGCCTGATTTAATTTTTCCCACACGCGCTGAGCAACTTTCACCGCCACAAAATTCGCCTCGGAATTATAGGCAGTAAAATGCTTCAAACCATTGGTTTTTTGAATAAAATTTTCCCGGTCCGCAATGATTTCTTGCCGCAAATTTTCATAATATTTTTCCGCCCTCAACGCCGCCACGGCGGGTTTTTCAAGCACCACACTCATGCCCAAATACGGCGGCACACACCCCAATTTTTCTTTCGCGTAGGTGCCCATAAACGCAAATCCAAGCCTTAAACCAGCCAACGCATAGAGCTTGGAAAAAGTGCGAATAAAAATAAGTTGAGGAAATTTCGTCAAAAGCTGAATCGCTTTCTCATCGTCATATTTCGAATCAAATCCCCAATACGCTTCATCAATAATCACCAAACAATCACCACTTACATTCAACAATAAATATTCAAGATCTTCATGAGTGAGCGAATTACCAGTAGGATTATTTGGCGAAGTAATGAGCAAAATACTAGGTTGAAGCAACTTACATTTTTCAAGGCAATCTTCCAAATCAAACCTAAATTCATTGCCAACATCAGTAAGTTCAAATTCATGCTGCTCAATCTTTTTTACTGCTAAATAACTATCATAATACTTAAAATGCAATTCATTCGTCAGTACTTTGTCGCGATTCGGCTGGAGTTGGTCAAAAATCGTTCGAAAAAAAACTTCATCACCATAACTGATGGCAATTTGAGCTTCCGGTAAGTCATATTTTTCCGCTAAAACCGGCCGCACTAAAGAACTATGATAGCCTTGCTTGTGGGGGTCCAAATCCTCCATTTCCAAATCTTGGATGGCTTTGAGGCATTCCGGCGCTGGCCCCTGCTGAATTTCATTACGATTCGCCAATCTTTGATTCTTCATACTTTTTGACCAAAATTTAAGTGTTATTTGTAACTCATACTTGACATCGAGTAAACTTAAATAGACAATATATACTAAATTAAACTTTTCGTTTAAAAATGATTCCAGATCTCAAAAACCCAAATCCCAGCACTGAAAGCCTCATTATTGAGATTTTAAGCCAAAAACCACGACTCACTTCTTTGGATCTTTATGAATATTTCACCAGCAAATATAAACATCCAATAACGCTGCAAGGTTTTTACAAAATCCTGCGAAAATTGCTGATACAAAGGATTATCGTGAAAGAAAACAAACTTATTTCGTTGGACGCTTCTTGGATTTACAATCTCATGAACTTTACCAGTCACCTGCAAAAAATTTATTTCGGCTCGCAGTCAAGCTCCATCAACATTTTGCTCGCAGAAGGCGAACAGAAAAATTTTGCTTTTGATTCTGTCATGGAAATGGACAATTTCTGGACTCATGCGCTTATAATTGTCACTCAATATTATGCTCTAGAAAGCCACGCAAACAAAAACGTGTACGTTCACCTAGACCATTCTTGGTTTCAACTTCTGAAAACCAATCAGGAAAAAAGCTTGAACGAAGCCTACCAACAGCACAACATGCAAGTTTTTCACCTCAACCGCGGCAACACTTTCTTGGACAAATTAGGATTAGCACAAATGGATGACACCAACTACCACGCCATCGCAGAAAATCTACCCGAAGAAAACCGCTACCAGATGTGCATCGGCGACTATTTCTTCGAAACCAAAATGCCGCTGATTTGCTATGAAGAGTTAGGAAAAATTTACAAATCCGTGACTTCATTAGACCAATTTTCACCAAAAAAAATCCTGGATTTGATCAAAGAAAAAACCAAAACCACTTTAACTATTACAAGGTCAGCAAAAAAAGCGGCAGCGTTAAGAACGGCCGTAGAAAACAAGTTTCAACCATAAATTATGGCTTTCCCCCTACAATCATGAGGGGGGTTAATAGCTCTATTGAGCCAGATTTAAGCATCAAGCGGCCGCCCAGCCATAATCCCAATCAGCTTCGCAATTCCCCATGCAATAATCACATACACCACCATCGCAATTAAAGTGGATGGTTCAAAAACAGCTGTAACTTCAGCACCTGGTGCAGTCGCATTATCAAAAATTGCCTTAAAAGGAGCTACAAAGAAACTCGTAAAAGCATAAATAAAACTAACAAAACCGCTCGCCGGATTAGCCCCCGTAATTTTGAGCGCCAAACGAAAAGCCAACATCACTTCAATGACTCCAGCAATATAATAAACAATGTGCTGAACATTGCGATACTGCGGTTCCTTTGGCACAACTTTAGTAATTTCTTCAGTCATAATACAAAGATTAAGGATTAGTAAAATACTATTCTTTATTGATAAATAAAGATAGCTTAACGGAACATCGATAAGTAAATGCAACTTCATTCTTTCTCAGTCCAAAAGTTCCGAAACGCCTTCTTTCTTGTTTTTCCAAAATGCGTAAACCTACCTCTTCGTAATATCTTCTCAAAAGCACACACCTATTTTTCGCGTATCACTAAACGTACCAATCCACTTTCATGATGTTGAGGGCAATTCATACTGTGGCGAAGCCGTGCAGGAAAATTACAAACATTCTTTCGGGAAATATTCTTACCTTCACTTTTTACCAAAATATCCTGAACATGCCAATTATTTTCAGTTGGATGCGAACTGATTGTCCACTGAGGAGAATTTTCACACCATCTATTTTTTGCAGCCATCGAAGCGTAATACTCAGGTGTAATTAATTGGATAAAAAAACGCTGAGAATCAAATCCAAGCTCCTCAAAAACCCAAAGAGAATATACATCAATAAGACAATTTATTTCAAAACCTGATAAAAAACGTGATGGCTTTTGGGGCATTCCATAAACATCTTTCACTCCTCTTTGATCAGCAACTTCAAAAAGTAATTTCAATAAACCCTGCACATTCTCAGGCTCAAAACCTACATCTTCAAAAAAATTTTCCACTAATAAAACATCTTCTCCAACAAATTCTAAAGTACTCCCCAGCCGCTCAATAATATCCACAGGAATTTCCTGAATTGATTGGAGAGACTGAGATTGCGATTCAACCCGATAAGGAGATTGGCCTTGTCTTAATTGCTGTTCTTTCAAGAGTTCCCCCGTAAATAAACTTTTTACATAGCTACTAACCTCTTGAATTTTCACTCCAACCTGATGTGCAGAAACAACAATTGGAACTTCACTCCAAGAAAATTTTTTTTCTTTTTCCACCGACATAAATAATAAAAATATTCACAAAATCTCACTTCCCAATGCAGAAACAAGATTAAGCTGAAAAATCATTTTTGTCAAAAAAGCCACAAAACCCAAAAAGTACTATTCTCAAATAATTGGCAAATCATAGACAGAGAGAACCACCCAAAGCTATAATGAAATTAAATTCAGCCCCCGACAACCCAACCAATGAATAAGAAAATTTCCATCAACATTTGGGCGTTAGCAATACCACTAACTCTTGTATTTGCTGGATGCCAACCAGTAAACAATTCAACTACACCAACTCGTAATAACAATGAAACTACTGGCAAACAACAAATAAATCCAGCTATCACCATTCCTCCGGCAACTCAAAACGTAAACACAGAAACCATCATCAGCAAAAAAATGGTTATGTGGAATGAAGATACTTTCACTATAAATCACAGCTGCATAGGAAGCGTCAAATATGGGAATCTTTATGGAGACACAGCAAAACAAGCCCCCTATTGTTTAGGCATAAATAAACTCAAATTAGCTGATAAAAATGGTATCCAAACTCAACTTTCAGAAAACAACATTACCAACGCCGCCGAAGCGCCTGTGCTTTTGGATGCCCAAGTTGTCCCAGGTTCAAAAGAAGGATTAGTACTTGTGGCGTATCGAGCAGAATCTTGCACCACAACCAATGATTGTGGGGCGGGAATGCCAACCAATTACCTAAGCATGACCATCAATCTCTTAACCAAAAAACCTCAAGAAATTCAAAACTTCCCAACAACGGGTATTTCACATTGGAATGCCGATGGAACTAAAGCAATTTTCATTCCTGAAACTTGCGCTGGACGGGAATGTAATGTGGAACCATTATTAGGTTATAATGTAAGCCAAGACCAACAAAACCCAAACCTCACTACTGAAAAAGCTGCAGGGTCTTCTTCAAAACAAGGACAACTTGAGGATAGTGAAGGAAAAAAACTTTCTACTTGGCAATCAATAACCTGGACAACAACATCAAAATTCAGAGCTACCTATATCAATAAAGATGGTGCCACTAAAATTATTGAAGGATCCTTTTAAACCAAAGCAAGAATTTATTCCGGTTTATGACACACAATTTCAATGTTATTTCCATCCGAATCCAAAAATCAGGCCTACCATCAGCACCTCCCCGTGTCCATCAAACTCCATGATCATTTGATAATCTAAAAAAATTCACTCAACGCGTTACCAATTACCCCTAAACTCTTCCGACTTATCGCCATCCACGGGTGAGTAAGCACGGACACTTTTACCAATTTACCAAAAGGCATTCGACTACTTCGGGCTGGCATTATCATTAAATCAAAGGGTGTCCAAATGAATGTACATTGGACTTTTTTAAGTTGAGAAATATCACGATTCAAATCTCGCAAAAAGTTACCCCCAATACGCATTTGCTTCACTGCTTTCAGAGGAAGAAAAAATGCCCATAGCGCCCCATAATTCGGAGCAGAAAGACCAATGAAACGTTTAACACGTTGAAAACCATGCATTTTTTGCAAATAATATCGGCCAACAATTCCACCCATACTGTAGCCAATAATATCGATTTTTTGTCCAAGTGGAAAAGTTTTATCTATATATTCTTTCAGTTTTTCCGCCATTTCTTCAATTGAAAAACGCGCATCAGTAGGAAAACCTTCAAATATATACACTTTCCAACCAGATTTTTCTAAAAAATTCTTCATGGGCAGAAAAACTCCAACGGTATCAAAAATCCCTTGAATTAATAAAACCGGCAAACGTTCAACCTCAGCTTTTAAAGATTTTTTCCTGTGCATAAAAAGTAAACATAGTACAATAATCATAGTCCCAAAAAACCTGTAATGCAACTTACCTCAAACATAAATTTTGTTGAAACAAAATGACACTTTCAAAAAATCATAGAAAACAGCAAGATGAGTAGCAAAACGCACTTAGAAAAAAATGCCCCCCACTCATTTTTTTGACCCCAGCTATAAGAAGCCTAATATGAAGGCGTAATGATAACACAAATCATTACCATTTATCCTTAACTCATTAAGTATATGACTCAGCATTCAAACCACAACCAGAATGAAAATAAGCAACAAGGTGAACATGATGATGAGAAGAAAGCGGCTAATCAAAACCGTGACGGCTTCTCCAACATGGATAAAAAAGCGTCAAGCAACAATCAAAATGATCAAGGAAATAACAATAAACCAAAACCTTAAACACCTTGTGAGGTACTAATCGAGGAACCAAAGGCAACTTCTTTTCGGAGGAGTTGCCTTTTCAATTATGGAAAAACACAGAAGTGAAAAAAAGATAAAATCTTCGGGCACAGACCAAAACTCGAAAGTTTCAAAGTCTGCGCCCAAAGAAAAACTGAAGCTAAAACAATCAGCGACGACGAATCATCGGCGGCGGGCGGCCAACGGAAGACCGTGAAGCCTGCTGTTGGCTCTGGTTCGCTGAACTGCTAGACGAGTTGTTGTTGACGTTGTTGTTCGTCACATACACATTCGTGGCAGCAACACCGCTGGAATTCCCCTGATTACCAACAGGTTCTCTCCATCCATAACGGGATGAATGTGGCGCTGCATAAACCGGCGGTGGTGGGTTATAGGCATACCCATAGCCACCACTCCTACTGCCATACGCAGGCCGCGCACCAGCTTGCCCGCTTATCGTGCAAGCTGGTGCAAAAAGAACCAAGAACAAACCAGCAAAAACAATTGTCATTCGCCACATCGCGCTCACCTTTCTGCACACTTCTGTGCTCAAAGAACCGCAGCTGCATCAGGTTGATTTGCTGCACAGGCTGCACAGACGAACGCTACACCTCAATCTTACTTCTGTCAAAGAGTCAGGGGCGCTCGTGGTACAATTAGTCATCAAATACAACATCAATCGACTCATCTTCTTCATCATTTGAGAAAAATGGTAACGGACCAGATGGCGCTGCAAGTAAAGCTTTCAACTGGAGAGCAAGACGTGGTTCCATCGGCACACCAAATTTTTCAAACTGATATTTTTGGTTTAATAATTGAATGATGTAACGACTATGTTTATTGCGGCGAAACTCTGCGAGGAAAAGAATATCTTGGCCATCATCCAAAGTACCCAAAATAAAATCACGTTCTAACGCCGCAGGAATTGGCTCTGATGGGAAAGCCCGAAAGCCAGTAAGCGTTGCCCGATCTTCATCAGTATACTCAGGTAGAACTTTAAACTCAGCAAAAGCCACGATAAATGCTTGTTCTTTATTTAACACAGCAACCGCGGCTGGATTATGAACAAACATACGATAATCACGCAGTATTTTAGCTTTCCGAATATCAAAAAGTTTCCCTTCTTTCAAACATTTCTGCTCTTCCATAACCAACTTTACGGCAATCGGGAATTCAACAAACTCACGATTGGCACTTAATTCAATACGCATTTCATCGACCATTTCTACAGAATTACTCACTTCCATATTCAACAAATGCGTTGGTCGGCGTCCTGAAATATCAACCGCACGCGCAAATCGTCGATATTCAAAAAGTAAGATCTGCTTCTGTCCTGCTAATTCCCCTCTTCCATCTTCAGCCAAAAGCTCTTCTTCCACTAAACAAGCCGGAATTTTATCGAGAGGAAATTCAATTCTTGCTCGAAGCTTCAAAATTTCTACACGATTTTCCTCAAAATCATTCTCCAAATGTCGAATATTTTCTCGACAAAGTTGCCGACGAATCGCAGCTAAAATATCTTCGTGTTCAATTTCTGAATTCGAATTTTCATTCGCAGTAATTACTTCAAGCAAAACCGGATGAGCTCGAAGATCAAGCTTTATTTTCAAAGCCAACTCTGCATCTAAATCTCCTCGATAAGCCTTCTCAAGTTCATCAACCATTCTGTCATCATGTGCCGTGATACATTGGTCAAAAAGTCTCAAATAACGAAAATCGCGCGCCGCCGCTTTGTCTAAAAATATTTTTTCCGCAATTTCTGCAGCAAGAGCATGAAGAGGAAATTTACGAAGCGCCTTTAATTTTGCCAAACGTTCACGAGTAATTTTCCCCGTCGTCCGTTCACTTAAAAGTTGAACAATCAACGGATCATTTTTAAAAACTCGAAAAGCCTGAATCAGCCGTTGATCCTCTTTTGTTTTTAACAGCCCCATCGCTTCACGAGCAGCTAACTTCGCTCCCACAATATCATCACCGAATTCACGCAATCCAGTAAGCAACGCAGCTTGATCAGGTTTCAAAGCATCTTTCGCTTCCAACAAAATCAACTCAGCCCTTAATGTATTCACCGGATTATGAATAAAACCCTCATACGCCATTCGTTCACCATCAGTCAAAGGTTCACCTTTTGCTTCGCGAGCCATAAGCCGTAAACCGTTCCTGTAATATACAAACTCACGTCGAGCACTTAAAAATTCTCGCTCTTCTTCCGTAAGTTTTTCATTGGAAATTTTTCCCAAACTTTCTTTCAACACCAATTGATGCGCCGTTTGATCTTTCAAATCTTTCAAATCAGAAAATTCCAAAAACGCCATCATTTTCGCACGATCCAAAGCAGGCATTTTCACACCTAATCGCAAATAATCAGAATACAAAACCGCTGCTTCTTTCACCATGGGAAATTTACGCCAGCCCTTTAAAAGATTTTCTTGATTTTCAGTTAACGCCACACCACCATGTTTGGCGAACTCTTCAAGTAGAACCAATTCAGCTGCTTCTTGTTGAAAAACCTCCGGAAACTCTTCAAAACCTTTCAATTCAGCCAGATTTCCCAGTGACACTTTATAAATAGGAGATTTTTGCCCAGCAGGTTCTTGCGACCTTTTTAGTAAAGACTCATCATGAAGCAGCTTCTTTTTATAAAGCTCAACCATAGACAAAATCCTTCCATAATCTTGAATACTAGCACCAGGATCTGCAAAAAATTTCCGAAAACCTAAAAGTTCAGCACGTTGGTTCGGCTTAATTTTCTCTATCAATTCTAAAACTACTAATTTGGCTGCTGGTTTATAATGAGGAAATTCCATCTCGGCAACCACATCAGCTTCAGCCAAAGTAACTTTTCTTTGTTGAAAAGTTTCAACAGGAGAAAGTAACTTTACGCCATCAATTAAATTATATTGCACTTCCCTTCTACGTTGCAGATCAGCACTTTCTTGCTCAGAAATTTCTCCTAATTTTTTCTTCGCCAACAACTCAGCAGCTACTTCATCATGAATCATTTCACGATGTGCCTCTAGCTTAATTTTATGGCGTTTACTTTTGACACGTCCAAGTATTTCATTTTTTACCAACCGCGCCAAATGTGGCCGACCAGGAAATTCTTGACGAGCAACAAGATCCGCTTCTTCCACTTGAGAAAGTTCGCCAATTTGTTTTTGCACATAAAGACGTTGTCCTTCAATTTCGTTCGGCAGATTTTTACATGCACGGTATTGTGCTAATTTTAATTTTTCTTCCCCAGAAAAAATCAAAGGTTTCGTCCCTCGACGCTGCATTCCTTGGCTCAAAATCTCTTTTCTTGCTAATTCAACATACTCAGCTTCATCTTGAACAAAAAATTCTTCATGGGCGGCCAAATCAGCTGCATCATATTTATTGATAGTGCCATCTGATCGACTATAAATCAAAAAACTTAATCTCCCAAATTCTGGAAGGTTTTTCAAACTTCTATAACTTTTCAAATCACGTTTTTCTTCTACATTCAAAGGTTTAAACAACGATTCGCGCACAACATGAGCCTTTTTACAAAGTTGCTTTTCTTCAAAAGAAAGTCCTCGATTCAACGCTTCCCTTTCAGCCAATTCTATACCACGTCCGGTAGATTTTTCACTAAATTCCGCCCTTGCCGCTCCCAACAATTCTCCAACTTTATAACGCAGTTTTTGATCTTCCAAAACCGGAACTTGCTCAACACTCAAAATTCCAAAAGCATCATTAATAGCAAGATTAGCCAGCGTAGGGCCTGCATTTTTATAAGTACGATAAACATTTAACTTGATTTCCCCTTCTTTTTTATCTTCACCTCGCAAACGACCCATCGCTAAATCTACAGCCAATTCAACAATGTCACCACGGAAATGGAATTCACGAAGCGCCGCAAGTCTAGCTCGTTGTTCATCCGTCATTTTTGCCAAATTTAATTTCTCTAAATATTCTAAACTTGCCAGAGCAGATCCTAAATGATGAAGTGGAAATTCACGCTTACCCACCAAAGTTGCCTTCTGCCGGTTAGACATAAGTTTTACATCTTGTCGTTCTAAAAATTCTAACATTACTAAAGCGGCTCCATCATGGTCCTCTGGAAATTCCTGCAAGCCAACTTGCCACGCCTCCTCAATCATTGTCAAATCTCTTTTTTCAATATCTCGCATCACCAAATCTAAGTACTTATCAGGAAAAGGATACTTTGTACCTGAAAGATCAGTCTTACGATCAGCTTCACCCGTTACAAGCCGCATGAACATTTCAGAAATAGCTTCGCTCCGCGGTAAACCCATAATTTGTCTGGCATGGGCTTCTTGGTCTGCACTTAATGTCATTCCTGCACCAATAAGCTTAAGATAGTACTTTCCCATCGGATGCGCCTCCAAACGTTTAAGCCAACCTGAAACAGCTAAAGACTCATCGAATACATTCTCGGAGAAGCCATCATTATATTTCCCTCCATGGAGCTCAGAAGATTGTATTTTTAAAGTACCAAGTTCTTCATTTTCATTATTAAGCTCAGGATAAAAAGCTCTTATACCATTCTCATTCATACAAACAAAATTAAAGTCTAATAAACACCATCAAATCCCTTAAGTATTTACAAGGGTAGAATTTATATTACTATTATATATTGAAAAAAATCCAGTCATTTTTTAATTTTAAAAATGTTGATCAATCGCCGACTCGTTTACTCTCCAATGAATTTGATATTTAGCAAATCTCGGTCTATACTAAGTATTATTTCCTAATATGTAAATTTATGTTAAAAACTACGCTTTACACCTTGGGGGTCATTTTAACCGCAGTGGGGATTATTGGATACTTCAATAACCCCATCTTTGGAATTTTCCTTGTAGATACCACGCAAAGTACAATTCATGTAATAGCGGGGCTTGCCTCACTGTATTTTGGTACCCAAACTACAGATCAAGAACATCTTTATGGAAGAATCATCGCAATAGTTTACGGAATATTAGCTCTTCTAGGTATTTCTGGTAGTTCAACATCATTTGGACTAGCCATGAATGGTTCATCAAGTGCCCTCTATCTTCTTGTAACAGTTGCGTTCCTTTATGTAGGATTTGGAAGAACTTCTGAAAGTAACTACTCACGCCACGCAAAAGCCTAAAGGCATAAAAGGTTAAAAGAGCTGAACTTTGCATCAGCTCTTTTAATATTTACTTTTTTCAAAAAGTTCTCGAATCTGTTGTTGCGGCAACTTACGCACTTTCAGCTTCTTTTTTAAAAGATGGCGAGCCAAAATTTTATACGTATCAAGATCAAAAATCATTGGCTTCTCTTGAAGATGGATGTCATTTTCTTCATACTTCCCATATCCAATAATGCACCATTGATCCACCACAAAAATCTCACCTCTTGATGTTTCAGGATACTTTTCTTCTACCACAATTGCTCCTTCAAATGGCCATCGTTTAATCCTGCTATGCTCAAACGCCTGCAAAAAACGCATGTTGTGGGCAACAAAAATTTCCTCCCTTAAACAAGCTCCTGAACACTTTTTTAATTGATAAAGAAAACATTCTCCTTTCCCTTTTTCCAATCCTAAAATTCTCCGACACAACTGGAATTCTTCTCCCAAATTCAACAAAAACGTTTCGGCCTGTCTTTGAGATTTAAAAATACCCAAAATATTTCCCATCTGCTCCACGCGAATTTCATCTAAATAATTCATTTCCACCCGCAAATAGCCGTGTTCATCTTCAACTTTCTCTAAAATCGTCAGTTTTCTCAATCTTCTTAATTTTCGATTAAAAAGCGGTTGATGTTCTTTCACCAAATTCGCCTCCAAAATAAGCGCACTAAATTCTCCAGCCGTTTCTTGAGTTTCAACATGAGAAACTCGCTGAAACATTTGCAATTCACGATCAGAACTCAAACTGCTCTGAAAATGACTATGTATCCGTTGCTTCAAATTAATACTTTTTCCAATATATAACGACTCTCCATCTTTACCGTAAAATGTGTACACCCCCGGCGTTTCCGGAAATTTTTGCAATATTTTTTCATCTAAAAGCGGCGGCGATGTATAACCCGTAAGAGTTTGATTCAAAACTTCTTCAACATGATCTAAAGGAAAATTCTCCTGCAAATGTTGGAAGAAATCCCAAATAACTTTTGCATCATCAAAAGCCCGATGCCGATTTTCAATCACTAACCCATAACGGGCAATAATTTCATCCAAGTTATGACGTTTAAAGCGCGGGAAAAGTTTCCGTGAGAGTTTCACACTACAAAGAGTCTTCGCCTTAAAATCGACACCAATACGCTGAAACTCAGCCCGAATAAATCCATAGTCAAAACGTGCATTATGCGCTACAAAAATTGCTCCTTCAAGAATTTCTAACAATTCCCCATGTACCGCAAAGAATGTAGGAGCTTGCTCCAAATCGGCCGTTCGAATACCAGTCATATCACTAATAAATGAAGATACCGAAGTTTCTGGATTTACCAGTTGACTCCAAGTTTGCACCACTTCACCATTCTCAACAATCAAAACTCCAATTTCAATGATACGATTATGCATCATACTTCCGCCCGTAGTTTCAATATCAACAAACGCGAAACGCGACTGCATCGAATAATTCTGTTTCATATATTCAATCTAAAAAACTATTCACAAATCGGTTGAGGGGAAGAAATAATTTCTGTTCCGTAGTGAACGGTAAGATAATATTTCTTTTTTACCGGATCTACGGCAACTCCCAAGCCAATAATCTTAAAATTTTTATTTACAATACTATCGTAATGAGGACGATAAGCTTTCCCTTTCTCACTCATAAAAAAGTCAAAACCTGTACGCACGGCCTTAATAAAAGCATCGGTACAATCTTTCTCTGTTGATGGACAACTATAATAACCCCAATTTATATTTTCTGTAAAAGTAACCCCACTTATATTCCTGAACTGCAAACCTAAATTCTTAAACCAGGTAACCATCCTCGGGTAATCATAATACAATGTTTGACCAGGCCGTTTATGAGTAATCGAACCAAGCTTTCCTGCATTCTCAGACCAAATAACCGCCGTTCGAGCCAACTGAGAATTACTACTGTAAGCACTGAGCCCCATTGGAACTCGCACACTATTATTCCAAGACAGCCATGCACTTCTGACTCTCGCCATATCAATAGTACTTGGTAAGTCATCACCTAAATTTTGACAAGCAGCAACAACAACTTTCGGCGCTGCCAAAGCTTCATACGTCACTGATGTTTTATCCGTAACCTCCTGCAAAATTCTCCACACCATTTCGGTCAATTCACCACGACGCAAAACTTGATTCAAATCCGTAACAGAAACAGGAATAGCATTTTTCCCTACCAAAACTTCAACAGGACCTTGAAACCATGGCGCATCAGCAGCTGATTGAACTTGAAACTGAAAAACCGAACTCAAAATCTTAGCAACTTCCGTCAAACGAATAGACTGATTTGGTAGAAAACTTCCATTTTCATATCCACGAATCCACCCCTGCGATTTGGCATAACACACATAAGGTGAATACCAATCGACAGTATGAATATCAGAAAAACATTCAGCAGGAGTAAAAACTTGGTGAATCCCAACTTTTGCTAATACCCCAATCTTCACAAATTCCGCTCTCGTCACTTCTTGAAACGGCTTAAATGTTCCATCCGGATATCCTTTCAAAATCCCAAGTGCAGAAATTTCTTGGACAGCATTATAAAAAAAACTTTTTGATGAAACATCAGTATAAGCATGAGCCAACTGAGTGCCTACCAAAGTGAAGAAAAACGTGAAAACGAAAAAAAATCTTTTCATAAAGTACCTTAAAACATACGCATAATACCAAAACAAAAATGAATTGGCCAATTAAAGCCCAATTCCCTTTTTAAGTGAATCAAAAGAATCCCTCACCCCACTGAAATCTGGAACAAAACTTTTCAAAGTTGTTTGAATTGAATAAAGTCCTTGGCTCAAAAAATCATACTGTTGATTCACAGCATGCACCGCTCCCATAATCACAGAATAACCCCACAACATCAACAATGACAAAATCAAAAAAGGAATCAATTGAATAAAAAGATGAATATATTGCGATCGTTTTTCTTCTTTTCTTTTACTGAGTTCTAAATTATAAAGCTCGGTCAACAACTGATTTTGTTTTTGCAATAATTCAATAACCTGATTTTCAGTGAAAAGCTGATCCATCAAAAAATATTACAATTCCAAACTACATATCAACCATACCACAACTCGCATTACAGCCAAAGACATACATCTAAAATACATCGTTTGAAATGTGGTTATTCTGCACCTGAAGAACAGCTTGCCGCACTTGATATTGGTACAAATACTCCACAACATCTTCACCAAATAGAAACCGGCCTTGCATCATTTTCACATTTTTGGCATCAACATAATCAGCAATGACCATGAAAAAACCATTCATAAATCGCGAAATAGTAACTGATGTTTTCTGGTTTTTCTCATTTTTTTCAAATTCAATCACTGGATTATCGCAATTACCTTTACGAATTTCTGTAAAAAATTTCCCTTCAAATCCCATACCTTTTAACATCTCCACAATTGGCTCAACTTCTTGAGTCAAACCCCCTTTATCCAAAGATTTCTGAGTCAATTTTGATTGCATCTCTTCTGGGGAAAATCCTGCTAAATACTTCATAGTAAATCTTTATTAATAGTACCCTCTATTCATAGCAAAAAAAATGCCCTCAACAATGACAAATGTATGAAATTTTCAAAAAAAAATCCCCGTTTTTTTTACAAGAACGGGGATCCAACTCTGGTTATTTATTCAATCTCATACGTCACACTCACATTAATATTATATTCTTTACTTCCAGGCTCAACCGCTGAAGCATCAGATGATTGGGCTTCTGGAGACATACTTTTCATTGAAAAATTCGCCATTGGCACTGGATAACCATTTGAACCTTCACTAAAAGTAATCACACGGCCAATTTTCACTCCCACCGCTTTTGCCATATCATCAGCTTTTTCCTTTGCCACACTAAAAGCTTTTTCACGTGCTTCAGCTTTCAATTTACTTGGATCCTCAACATCGAAAGTCAAAGCACTAATCTGGTTTGCGCCTTTTGCAAGAGCCACATCCAAAACTTTATCAGAATCATCTAAATTCCGAACTTTCACCATCACAGTTTGATTGAGGCTATAACCAGTAATTTTAGGAGTTTGAGGCTGGGTTGTATTCGGACTATATACTGGATAATTATAATTTGGATAAAGATTATATTCGCTCGTTGTAATATCCTTACTATCAATTTTGAGAGCTTTTACTGCTTCAACAATTTGAGCCATTTTTTTATTATTGTCTTCAGTAACTTCTTTCACGGTTGCTCCATTAGAAACAACTGAAAGAGAAACTTGAGCTAAATCAGGTTTAACCGTAACTTTCCCTTCTCCATTGACGGTGATAGTTCTTGCAAAAGGCTGACTTGTAATCTCCGCCTTAATATTTTTAAACCAACCATTTCCAAAAACTTGCTGCCAAAGACCTACAGATAATAGTACTAAAAATACTATACCCGCTAAGGTCAAAAGACCTTGAAGAATTCGCGAAGTTAAACTTGATGATGTATTGTAGCAAGAGCCACATCCGCCACAATCATCATAACCAGCTGCACACACACATTCATCTCCACAATGATCTTCTGGAAAATCTTGGACATCCATATTTTCATTCATTTGTTTTTTCGCCATAATGTGTTTTTTTTAATTAAAAAAGCTTGGTTAAAGCTATCACAAAGACTTTCATTTTAAAAATCAAAATAGTAAAATTCGTTTACTATGGGAACCACAAATTATTATCAACAACCTACAATCATCACTGCAAAAAAAGGAAATAACGCCTTAGATTTTGATGGACGTTTAGCCCAATTTGGCAAAGCAGAAATCCTTGTCCCTTCACTTCAAAAAGGAAATCTCCATCAAATAAAAATTGGCCAACCAATTGTTTTTGAAGCACAAAATGACGAAGGTGAAATTATTTCTTGCCACGGTTTGGAAAATTTTATTGAGTTGGAAAGCGCTCAAAAAGTTTATATTTTTGATAATCACAATCACGCTTTTTATTTCTGGCATCTAGAATGGCTCAAAGGAAACGTCCAAAAAGATGCAACACTTATTCACATTGACCAACACAAAGACACCCGCAAACCAGAAATTTACCTCTCTCCTGAAGAAGCAAAAGATTTACAAAAAGTATACGATTATACGAACCTCGTTCTGAACGTAGGAAACTTTATTCCTCCAGCCCAACAAACAGGACTGGTGAAAAATATAATCTTTATTGAATCAGAAAAAACCCTCGAAGAATTTGACCTCACAAAAATAGACACAACCAATCTGATTCTCGATATCGACGTCGACTTTTTCGCCCCCGAACTCGACTACATAAACAACAACCTCAAAATCTCTACCATCAAAAAACTTCTCCCTTTAGCAAAAACCGTCACCATCGCCACTTCCCCATTTTTCATTGACCAAAAACTGGCCATTGAATACATCCACAAATTTTTCGCGGCTTAAATGAAGCCTTCAATATAAAAACGTGCAATCGAGCACAAAACAAAAAAACCCCGCCACATTGGCAAGGGTCGTATTCTTGTGAAACAAAAACTACTGAACTTTAGTAATTGAGAATGAATCACCTGGTTCTGGTTGGTTGAATCTCTTTCGAGCTGAACCTGAACGAAGGAAAATTTCCATAAAGTATCCATCATGTCCTGAAGAACCTTTCGCAAACGCAAGTTCTCCTTCACGAACTGAGAAAGTTCCATCAACGTATGTTGCAGTGTGTGTCCAACGGCCAATTTTGATTTTCACCAAATCGCCACTCTGAAGATTCAAATCTTTCAAATCAGACTCAACGAGAGAAGTTTTGAGGTTGCCGTAACCGTCAATCGCAGAAATGATATTTTTTGGATAATCTGGAATTTGCATTGGATCAAGAGCTTCAGTCTTGAAAGAATAATCTCCACGAGCCACCATTCCTACGATTTTTGGATAAAAATCACGTGAACGGAACTGTGAACCTTTGTTCTCAACATCAATCAAACAAAACTCAGCAATATGCGATTTAATAAAAGAGAAAGAATAACCAGAATTTACGCCAACGATTTCAACACCGTTTTTAAGCTTGGCATAAACAAGTTTCTCACCTTCATTCGCATCACGCTTTTCTTCTTTATCTTTACGAGGAGCGCAGTTCGTATAAATAATCATTCCTTCCGGGTGTTGGCCAAGGCCGAATTGATAAGTCCAGAAGCCAGTCTCAATGGTAGAGAAAGGGTAAGTGGAAGTATCATGGATAATCGCATCTGGCATTTCAATCCGAAGTCTTTGCATTACTTCAGCAAAAGCTGGATCTTTCTTGCCATAATCGGCAATAAACTGAACGAATCTCATAAGGGGGTTCTTAAGAGTAAAAATTGACACGCCTATACTAATGAAGATTCTGAGATTTGCAAGAAAAACCTTTCTTACCAACTACGTACAGCTTGAAAATCCATAAAAGTGTGGTTCTTTCGGTAAAACCATAATGAAATTTTAGAAAATTACGCTATACTGAAATCCAGTTTCAAGCCTCTATTTTCTTTTACCGATGTCAGAAACCAATCAATTCGAAACCTACTACGCAAAACTTAATGACGAGCAGAAACAAGCCGTCGACGCCATTGAAGGACCAGTGATGGCGATTGCTGGAGCGGGAACGGGAAAAACCCAGGTTTTAGCTTTAAGAATTGCCAAAATCCTTTTGGAAACGCAAATTAATCCGCAAAATATTTTATGCCTGACTTTTACGGAATCAGGTGTCACGGCAATGCAAAAACGTTTAGTAGAAATTATTGGATCCACTGCCTATTATGTAAAAATCTTCACTTTTCATTCATTCTGTAATGAAATAATCCAATCAAATCCAGAAAAATTCTATTTTCGCTCTGATTTTCAACAAGCTGATGACTTAGAAAAAATCGAATTCCTCAATGAGATTTTGAACAACTTGCCTATCACAAGTCCACTTCGCCAAATCGTCGCTGATCCATATTTTTATCAAAATGATATTCTTAGCCGTATTGCTGAGCTGAAACTAGAAAATATTGATCCGCAAAAATACCGTGGCATCATGAAAAACTTGGAGGAGTTTCTCACAACTTATGCACCAACTATCAACAATTTTACAGATATTAAAGGAAGTCCTCCAGAAGGAAGTATTACCACGTTAATGAGTGAAATCGAAAAACTTCCACAAAAAAACACTGAGATTGAAGGAATTTTCTTAAACTTCTTTCAAACAAGTTATCAGGAATATTTAGGCGCCCTCACTGGCGAAAAACGCAAAGACGGAACACGCCGAACGGCTTTAAAGAATGCGCTCAAAAATATTTTCACCAAAGCGCTCAACAATCTTTCGAAACAAATAGAACTCGATGTCGTTTACCAAAAATACCAAGAAAAACTCCGCAACGCCGGTCGCTACGATTTTGAAGATATGATTCTGTACGTAACAGAAAAATTCCAAAGCGATCCCGCACTTTTACGTGATTATCAAGAACGTTACCAATACATTTTAGTTGACGAATATCAAGACACCAACAATGCCCAAAACCAAACCGTGGCGCTACTCGCCAGCTTTTTCGAATCCCCAAATCTATTCGTAGTAGGAGATGACGATCAATCAATTTACCGCTTCCAAGGAGCCTCGCTGGAAAATATTATCAACTTTTACGAGCAGTATAAAAATTCACTCAAAATCATTACCCTTACCAAAAATTACCGCAGTCAACAAACTATTTTGGACGCCGCAACTTCGGTAATTCAAAACAATCAGCATCGCTTAAGCAATGTCATTCCGGGTATTCAAAAAGACCTCATCAGTCAAACCCAAACACCTTCAGCAAAGCTCAAACTGGCAGAATTTAATGACGAATACAGTGAAATTTACGGCATCGCCAAAGAAGTGCAAAAACTTTTGGCCTCCGGTATTGAAGCCACAGAAATAGCGATTCTTTATCGCAACAACAACCACTCTCAAGGTCTCATTGAAACCTTCAATCGCTTCAAAATCCCCTTCATTGTTCAGGGCGGAAAAAATATTTTGGAAGATGACAAAATTAACAAACTCCTAATTTTACTCAGCGTCGTAGAAAACCCCGATCATGATGACGTGCTCATGAACGCGCTTTTCCTCGACGTTTTCAATTTCACACCGCTTGATTTGCTCAAGCTCATCAGCGCCTACAACCGCAATCGTCGTCATCACCAAACACTTTTCAATTTCCTTTCCAGCAAAGAATTCCCACACAATCTCCAACTCCAAAGTCCTGAAAATTACACCACACTCATGGGTAAAATCGCCAAATGGAAAATGGCGAGCATGAATAAAGTACTGCCGGACTATTTAAATCTCATCATTCAGGAATCAGGATTTTTAGATTACCTAGAAAGCGGAATTCATCGACTGGAAGACCTCAATCGCCTCAACAGTTTTTTGAAAGAAGCCAAAAACTTAGCAAAAAAAACGCAAAGAATCTCCAGTACCGAATTTTTGAAAAAAATCCGCCTTCGCCAAGAATTGCGGTTAAGCATTAAAGAAGAAATGCTTCGCATAGATCCAAACGCCGTGCAGTTTATGACTGCCCACAGCTCAAAAGGTCTGGAATTCAACTATGTTTTCCTCATGAAATGCTCCAAACGCGTGTGGGGTCAAAAACGCAGCATGCAAAAAATCACACTTCCCTATGGCATCATTAAAAAAGATTTAACGCTTACCGCCGAAGAAAAAGAAGATGACGAACGCCGACTTTTTTACGTTGCCCTCACGCGTGCCAAAAAAGAAATTTTCCTCAGCTACGGCAAAAAACGCCAAGAAAACGGCCGAGAAAAAGAAGATCTTTCTTCAATTTTTGTCCAAGAAATCAATAAAGATCTCATCGAAACTTTCGACACCACCGTCTACGACGCCGAAGCGCTCGACCACCAAATTTTCACCGAAATAAAAGAACCAAAAGAAGAAATGCTCCTGAATGAAAAAGCCTACCTCCACGGACTTTTACAAAATCTCGTCATGACCGCCACCGGCCTCAATAATTATCTCACTTGCCCGCGCAAATTTTTCTACCAAAACGTCATCAAGTTTCCGCTCCCACAAAAGCCATCTACCATGCTGGGAATCGCCGTGCACAACGCCATCGACAAATATTTCAAAAAATACCGCAAAACTTTAATGAAGCCGGCGCCAGAAGAATTGCTCATCGAATTCAAAAAATCCCTCAACAATTTCATCCTCACGGACGAAGATTACGAACAGATGCTCCAGCGCGGCCGCCACATCCTCACTGAATATTATACTCACTACCAAGCCACATTCACGCCAGAAAGCATGACAGAATTTAATTTTTCCAGCCACAATATTCACCTAGACAACATCCCTCTCACCGGAAAAATCGACAAAGTTGATTTCATGAACAAAGACACCCAAACTGTAAAAGTCGTCGACTTCAAAACCGGCAACCCCGACAACAAAGCCAAAAAAATGGAAGAAGGCGGTGATTACTGGATCCAATTAATTTTCTACAAAATCCTCTGCGACCTATCACCAGTCTTCAAATTTAAAGCCCAAAAAGCTGAAGTGGACTTCCTAGAACGCGGCCGCAAATCCAAACATTACATCAAACACGAAATCGCCCTCACCGAAACCGCCGTCGACCAAGTCAAAAACATCATCCGTGTAGCTTGGGCTGGCATCCAACGGCTAGAATTCAACAAATTAGAAAGCGAAAGCGAACCCTGCCGCTTCTGCGACTTTAAAAAAGTCTGCTGGAAAAAAGCCTAAAAGAAAACCCCGCCAAACCAAAGTTCAGCAGGGGCAAACGGGTGATGATGATAAAACTACGGAATCTTTGTCGACCGCTCCCTCGCGAGCCTAGGATCCTCTTTTAGTTGTGGCTGGCCCTTGATTCGCCAGTTTTTCCAGTGCAGCGCACGAAAGCAAAAATGATAAGCCTGACACCCCACAAGCAAAAGCATAATCGCCTCATAAGCTTGCATATCTACGGCTCTCATCGCAACTTTCCGAGCTCCAGCAGCATCGTACTTCAAGGAAGAATACACCTCGAGGGCATCGTCGCCCATGAAGACCGAAACATGCTGCTTAGGAAGTTGAAACAACAACGGAATAACTGGAACAACAGCCACCAAGTCCTCCGATTCCTGATTTTTTTGACTAAGCCGATAATAGCTCATACCAGCTCCCATCTTGCGACCAAAAGTTTCAATCGCCTGAACAAATTCAAAATTTCTCATCAAACACCTCGTTGTCAAAAGATGGAAATCTTCAAAAAGAAGTCCCCAATGGGAAAGGCGACCTAACGGTTACCCCATTTCACAGGCAGATTTTAACAACTTAACCAAGTTACGTCAATAAGCCTCCGCAAAAAATCAGCGGAAGTGATATTAAATTGAATTTGAAATAATCTTTCGTGCCGTCAAATCAGATGGATAATACTAAGCCCCCGGTATATCCAAGTGGGTCGCCGCAAGTTTTTCTAAGAACGAAAAACCAATGTAAGCATCCCGTAAAAAGTGAAAGAGAGAGTATTGTAGATTTTAACGTACACAAAAGATTTGAAGAATTATAGCCCTAACTTCCCAAAAAAATCAATGCTTTCAAGAAAACATAAATTGTACCTACAAAATGCTGCAAAATCGAAAAATGGAAATATCTCGCAAGAATCAAATTATCAATAATCACAAACGCCATAAAATAAAGCCCAGCAGAAGCTAAATACCGTTCATACGCAGGGGCAAACTTCTTAGGAATAAAAATCTGGATAAATTTTGACCCGTCCAATGGCGGAAACGGCAGCATGTTAAAAGCAAACAGCACTAAACTAATATTAAAAATGACCTCAAACAAAGTACGAAGCGTATCGCCTAAATAATTTGGAAAATATTTCAAAGGAATCACCATAACAAGCGCAATCGCCAAATTAGCCATTGGCCCTGCCACAGCAGTAAGCGCCTCGTGAAGTTTAGGATTTTTAAAATACGCAGGATTCACCATTACCGGCTTTCCCCAACCAATTCCCACCAAAAAAATTAACACCAAACCCAGCGGATCCAAATGAGCTAAAGGATTAAGCGTCAAACGTCCCATATGTTTCGATGTAGGATCCCCAAGAACTGTCGCGGCATAAGCATGGGAAAATTCGTGAACCGTCGTCACGAAAATAATGGCAATAACAACAAAAATAAATTCAATCATAACTTATTACTACTACAACTCATCTCAAAATAATAGTGACATACTCCTGCTACCCAATCAAATCTTGCCAATAAGTTCATTTTGATTTGCAAAACGGCGCACAAATGCTACTATACAACGGCAAATCGAGCAATTTTTGTAGAATTAATTTTAAGTTTATGTCTAAAGTCTGCCAATTAACAGGTGCAAAACCTTCTACAGGTCACAACGTGAGTCACTCCAACCGGAAAACCAAACGTCGTTACTTACCAAATTTGGTAACAAAACGGATCATTGACCCAGTAACTGGAAAAAAAATCCGCGTAAAGATGACAGTTAGAGCTCTCCACACTCTCGCAAAGAACCCATCAAAATTCAAAGTTCAACTCGCGGCCATCACCAAGAAACAACATGCTCCTAAGAAACCAAGCATGAAAAAGGGATCAACCAAGAGACCGGTAGCAAAAAAAGTAGTTGCCAAGAAAGAGGTTGCTACAAAAGCTTAAATCACATCGAATAAAAAATCCCCTTCCCAAAGGGGATTTTTCAAATATAATCTTGGCACCCATACAAAAGTTCACATCTGGAGAGGTCGCATAGTGGTCTAGTGCGCACGCTTGGAAAGCGTGTAACGTCGCAAGACGTTCGAGGGTTCGACTCCCTTCCTCTCCGCCATAAATCAACCCATTCACAAAATCATGGACACAAAAAACCAGATCACACCAGTAAAAAACTATAAAAAAATCGCCCTCTATTGGTTCCTCGGGC
>Ga0105046_10003552_pt1 | contig 24733 bp, 26 predicted proteins | sample MAT03_FD_78385 | JGI IMG/M metagenome (GOLD analysis project Ga0105046, IMG submission 78385) | Freshwater microbial communities from Lake Fryxell liftoff mats and glacier meltwater in Antarctica - MAT-03 (megahit assembly) | ecosystem: Environmental > Aquatic > Freshwater > Ice > Liftoff...
AAAATCTGGGTCACCCCCACCACCGCCAACAACGCGATGATAAACCCCGTCAACACCGCCGCCCCGCGCGTCCCGCGAAACAGCAGCATCAGATAATAGACAATGGCCGACAGCAACCCGATCTCAATGACCGGCTTGTAATACGCCACCGCAAATTCAAACAGTGATTCCATACAGCTCTAAACCGCCAAACCGCCCGCGCGGAAGGCCTCCGTCAACCGCACCGCATCCACCGTCTCCGCCACATCATGCACCCGCAAAATCCGTGCCCCCTGCGCCACCGACCACGTCGCCACCGCCACCGACCCCGCCAACCGCCCCTCCACCGCGCGCCCCGTGATCTTGCCGATAAACGATTTCCGCGAAGCCCCCACCAACACCGGGCATCCCAACGTCGTCAACTCCGCCAGCCGGGCCAGCAATTCTAAATTGTGTTCCGCCGTCTTGCCAAACCCAATTCCCGGATCCACCGCAATTTGTTCCCGGCCGATCCCCTGCGCGACCGCCCACTCGATCCGCTCCGCCAAAAAATCCCGCACCTCCCCCACCACATCACCGTACTGTGGATTCGCCTGCATCGTCCCCGGCGTCCCCTGCATATGCATCAACACCACCCCCGCGCCGTGCTCCCGCACCACCGCCGCCAGCTCCGCATCAAACCGCAACGCCGAAATGTCATTCACCACCCGCGCCCCGGCTCCCAATGCCGCCGCCGCCACCGCTGCCTTCGTCGTATCCACGGAAATCACGACCGACCGCTGGGCCGCCAACTCCGCCACCACCGGCACCACCCGCTGCATTTCCTCCTCGACCGGCACCGCCAACGCCCCCGGCCGCGTGCTCTCACCGCCCACATCAATCAAATCAGCTCCCGCCGCCACCATCTGCCGGGCCTGTTCCACTGCGCGCCCCCGCTCCACAAACCGGCCCCCGTCGGAAAACGAATCGGGCGTGACATTCAAAATGCCCATCACCCACGTCCGCCTCGTTGCCCACCGAAACCGTTCCACCATACGCCGCAGTGTACGCCAAAGCCGGTTGCAGTCCACGCTTTCCGGCGGCGCCACCCCCCTCGACGAAACCACTTTCAACACCGGCCATCTTAAGTGGCAAAACCATGAACACCCGGGCCCTATCCACCAACGAGGAATTGTTCTTATGATCCTGATTACAGGCGCCACCGGCGCCATTGGCCGTGAATTGATCCGCGAACTCATCACCGCCGGCGCATCCGTCCGCGCCATGGCGCGCAACTCCGCCCAAGCCGGCCTGCCCGAAGGTGTCACGGTCGTGCCTGGCGACTTCACCCAGCCGGCGACCTTCACCGCCGCCCTCGCCGGCGTGGATCATGTCTTCCTCCTGCAAAACCCCAACCCGGACATGGTCGCCCAACAAGCCGACTTCCTCGCCGCCGCCAAGAGTGCCGGCGTGCAACACGTGGTGAAACTCTCCGCCATCGGCGCTTCCGCCAATTCCAAAGTACGCATCGGCCGGCTACACGGCGAAGCCGAACAACAACTCGCTGCCACCGGCCTCGGCTGGACGTATCTGCGTCCCAGTTTTTTCATGCAGAACACGCTGCTCTTCGCCCCCACCATCGCGCGCGAGGGCAAATTTTACTCACCCACCGGTGCTGGTTTGATGGGGTTTGTGGATGTGCGCGACATCGCCGCCGTCGCGGCCGTGGCCCTCACCCAGGCCGGTCACCAAGGCAAGACGTACACGCTGACCGGCCCGGCCCCGTTGAACCATGTGCAGGTGGCGGAGAAAATCAGCGCCGTCGTCGGCAAGCCGGTGGAGTTCGTGGACATCACCCCCGAACAATTCAAGACCGGGGCAGTGGAACACGGTGTCTCACCGTGGCTGGCGGATGCGCTGAATGAACTGTATGCCGTTGTTCGGGCCGGGTACACCGGCGTGGTCACGAGCGATGTCGCACGGCTGACCGGCCGTCCGCCGGCCAGCTTCGATGATTTTGCGCAACGCTACGCCGCCGTGTTGCAAGGCCGCTAGGCGCCGGCGGGTTCGGGGCCGATGCCGGGGGCGGGCAGGATCGTGGTGTCCGTGCTGTCGGTTACTTTGGCCGCCGGTGCCGGTGGAACAACGGGCGGAGTGGACCGACGAGGCGGAGTGGTCATCTTGCCTGTTTCGACAATCTCCTGGATTTGGAGCGCGTCGAGCGTTTCGTACTCAATTAACGCTTCCGCCATCGCCACGAGCTTGTCGCGGTGCTGGATGATGATGTCCTTGGCGCGGGCGTAGCTCGCGTCAATGATGGAACGGACTTCTTCGTCAATTTCGCGAGAGGTTTGTTCGCTGACTTCACGCGGCTTGAACATGTCGCGCCCGACAAAGAGATGTTCTTCGCGGTCGCTGACATTGACCATGCCGATTTTCTCGCTCATGCCCCATTCGGTGACCATTTTGCGGGCGATGTGCGTGGCTTGCTTGATGTCACCGGACGCGCCGCTGGTGAAATCGCTGAAAATCAGATCTTCCGCGATGCGACCGCCCATGATGCCGGTGATCTGGTCGAGAAGCTGTTTCTTGCTTTCGCTGTATTTGTCTTTGACCGGCAGGGAGAACGTGGCGCCGAGATACATGCCGCGCGGGATGATGGTGACTTTGTGGAGCGGCTCGGTGTGTTCGAGCTTCGTCATGACCAACGCGTGACCGGCCTCATGATAGGCGGTGAGTTTCTTGTCGTTCTCATCGAGCGCACGGCTGCGGCGTTCGCGGCCCCAGCGGACTTTGTCGCGGGCTTCTTCGAGTTCTTCCATGCCGACCGCTTTTTTATCGCCGCGGGCGGCGAGCAACGCGGCTTCGTTGATCAAGTTGGCGAGATCGGCACCGGAGAAGCCGGGGGTGCCGCGGCCGATGACTTTGAGGTCGGCATCTTTGCTGATCTTGATGGTGCGGGCGTGAACTTTGAGAATTTCTTCGCGGCCGATCACGTCCGGCAGATCAATGACGACTTGGCGATCGAAACGGCCGGGGCGGAGCAACGCCGGGTCGAGCACATCCGGGCGGTTGGTGGCGGCGATGATGATGACGCCTTCTTGCGTGTCGAACCCGTCCATCTCCACAAGCAACGCGTTCAGGGTCTGCTCGCGTTCGTCGTGACCGCCGCCGATGCCGCTGAACCGGCTGCGGCCGACGGCGTCAATTTCATCAATGAAGATCAAGCAGGGGGCGCTTTTTTTGCCCTGCTCAAACATGTCGCGCACCCGGCTGGCGCCGACGCCGACAAACATTTCCACGAAATCCGAGCCGCTGATGGAGAAGAACGGCACATTCGCTTCGCCGGCAATGGCTTTGGCCAATAACGTCTTGCCGCAGCCGGGAGGGCCGACCATGAGGACGCCTTTGGGGATGCGACCGCCGAGGCGTTGGAAGCGTTTGGGGTCTTTGAGGAATTGGATGATTTCGTCCAGTTCATCTTTGGCCTCATTCATGCCGGCGACTTCTTTGAAGGTGACTTTATTTTTATCGCGGCTCAGCATCCGGGCGCGCGATTTGCCGAAGCTCATCGCGCCTTTACCGGCCATCTTGATTTGGCGAATGAACACGAAATAGAGCAGGCCGACAAACAAGAGGAACGGCAATGCCGACCAGAAGAATTGCACCCAGAACTGGTTCGCTTCGGTGTAATCGAGGGCGACGTTGTGTGACTTGAACAGTTCGCGAATCTTGTCGTCGTAGATGATCTTGGCGGTGAACTTGACGGTGGTCAGCTTGTCCGGCTGGCCGCCTTGTTCGCTGGGATAGTATTCCCCCCGAATCACTTGCAACGCCCCGACGCCGGCGACCACGGTGGCGTTTTTGATGAGGCCCTGTTCCAGTTTTTGTTCCAACTGGCCGTAGGTGATCTCTGTCACTTTCTCGGTTTGCAGATCCCGGAACCGCCAGAGCAGCGGCACAATGATCAGAATTAACACCCACAACACAATCACCCGAACCGGGAACCGCGGATCGCGGCCGTCAGGATTGCGTTTCAGCTTCGGAAAACGGGAAGGTTTCTCGTCCATTAGACTCCTGTAAAATCGGCGCAAGCTAGCACGCTGACTGGGGCATTGCAACAGCTTTGGTTTGCGCGGGCGCAGCGGGACACAGTAGAGTGCCGACGCATGCTGATCATTCATTCCCCGCGGTGTCTGGAGTACGAGGCACCGGGTCATCCGGAGCGGCCGGCGCGCGTCCGGGACACGGTGGCGTTGCTCGAAGAAGGCGATCATCAATGGCTCGTGCCAGATCCGTGCACGGAAGACCAATTACTCCGGGTGCATCAGCCATCCCAACTCACCGCCGTCCGCCTCGGTGACTACTCCGACCACGACACACCGCATTTCCCCCAGATGTATGAACTGGCGCTGCTGGCGGCCGGCGCGGCGGTGCAAGCCGCAACCCACGCGGTGGCCGGCCGGCAGGCGTTCGCCGTGATGCGGCCACCGGGCCACCACGCGGAACGGCAACGCGTGATGGGATTTTGTTATTTCAACAATATCGCCGTCGCCGTCGCGGACGTCTTGCACCGGTTCCCGCTGCAACGGGTGGCGATTTTGGATTTCGACTGCCATCACGGCAACGGCACGGAAGATATTTTTCTCGGCGATGACCGGGTGCGGTTTATCTCGCTGCACCAATCGCCTTGCTACCCGGGCACGGGGCTGGTTTCCCGCAAGAATTGTTGGAATTACCCTCTGCCACCCGGCACGGAGCCGGCGACGTTCTGGCCCGCGTTCGCGAATGCACTCGAACACGTCGCGGGCTTTGAGCCGGACCTGCTGGCAGTGTCGGCTGGCTTCGATTCGCTGCGCGGCGATCCGATCACGCAGATGGCGTTGGAGGTGGAGACGTTCGGCACCATCGGGGCGCGCCTCGGGGCGCTCGGCTTGCCGACGTTTGCGGTGCTGGAAGGCGGATACGCGCGGGAGTTACCGCAGTGCGTGCAGGCATTCGTGGCCGGTTGGGAACAGACCGCCGTGGGATAATTTGGACTTCCCGCTCTATTTCAAGTTGTGTATGTTGAAAAAAAGGGTCTGCCGTTGACAGAACAAAATAAAGGCATCAGCGTCGCTCGTACCGCCGACCAGGTGTATATCCGGGTCGTCGGACGCGGCACGTTTCAAAACAGCCAGCCGTTGCGCCGGTACGCGCTCGAAACCATCGAACAAGGTTGTCGGCGTTTTACGGTGGATGTGGGTAGCTGTCCGAACATGGACAGCACCTTTCTCGGTGTGCTCGCCGGCATCGGGTTGCGCTTGCGGCAGGATGGCCCCACCAGCGCCGGCCACATCACCATCGCCAACGTCAGCGCCCGCAACCTGGACCTCCTCCAAACCCTCGGCTTGGATCGCCTGTTCATCATCGAACCGCACAAAGGCAGCGGCACCACCTCGCTCATCCCCGCCGGGGCGGAACTCGAAAAACTCCCCGATTCGGATGTCGAAGCGCTCGCCCGACCGCTCGATAAGAACGAAACCACCGATCTCATGCTCGACGCGCACAACAACCTCGTCCGCGCCGACGAACGCAACGCGCCCAAGTTCAGCAGCGTCACCAAATTCCTGCGCGAAACCGTAGAACGCCGCCGCACCCCTAACGATAAAAAGTAACTCCCGACGGAGACTCACCGGCCATGAAGGACTTTCACATAGAGCAACAAACGCGCGACAACGTCCAACTCGTCAAACTGACCGGGTCACTCGACATGTATTCGTTTCCCCGGCTCGAAGGCCAGTTGAGCGCGATGTTCCAGCAAGGCCACCACCGCGTCGTCCTCGACTGTCGCGACCTCGACTACATCGGCAGCGCCGGCTTGGGCGCGTTGATTGGGTTCGCCAAAGAAGCCCGCGAAAAGGGCGGCGACGTCAAGTTGCTCAATGTCCCCGAACGCATCTACAAGATCATCGAATTGCTCGGTTTCACCAAAGTCCTGCAAGTCCACGATTCCGAAGACCGCGCGCTGAAAAGTTTCACCACATAATCGCCGCCGGGAGGTGGGTCGCCCCATGAACACGCCCAAACACGTCCGCGTCAACAAAACCACGGGCAAAATCAAGATCGAGACCCCGGGCGACGGCAGCTACCTCGCCTACATCCGCACCATGGTCACCGATCTCGCCCGCCAAATTGGGTTTCCCGAAGCCGAAGTTGCCAAAATCGAAATGGCCGTGGACGAAGCCTGCTCCAACGTCCTCGAACACGCCTACGCCCCGCACAAAGAATGGCACTGGCAACACCGCGAACCCGAAATCCGCCTCGAAGTTCACACCGAAGACGGCCGCCTCGTCATCGAGATCAACGACCACGGCCAAGGCTTCGACTTTGCCAAATACCAGCCCGCCGACATCGAAAACCGGCTCCAACAAATGGCCCAAGGCGGCTACGGCATCTTCATTATGCGCAAGTTCATGGACGAAGTGCAGTACAGCTCCAACGACCAGACCGGTAATACACTCCGACTGGTCAAGTACTTGAAAAAATCCTGACTCTCCCCCATCCTGTTGCCGAATTTCCATGAAAAAGCAGCCTACTACTCCTGACGTGTCGCCGGATCCCGTCGCGCCCGTGGCGGCCCCGGCCGAAACCGAACTCACCAACCTCCAAGCCCAGGTTGCCGAGAACCTCGACAAATACCTCCGCGCCACCGCCGACCTCGAAAATTACCGCAAACGCGTGCGCCGCGAAAAAGACGAACTCACCGGCTTCGTCCGCGAACAAGTCATCCGCGCCCTCCTCGCCCCGCTCGACAACCTCGAACGCGCCCTCGCACACAGCCAACCCGGCACCCCCCTCCACGACGGCCTCGAACAAGTCCGCCAACAATTCAAACGCGCCCTCGCCGAGTTTGGCCTCGAAGAAATTGTCGCCCACGCCGGTGACGCGTTCGACCCCAACCTCCACGAAGCTGTCAGCCACATCGTCTCCCCGGACCACCCGGCGGACACCATCATTGAACAACACGAAAGCGGTTACAAACTCGCCGACCGGCTCCTCCGGCCCGTCCGCGTCGCCGTCAGCAAAGGTCCCGCCGAGAACGCCTCATGAGCAAGCGCGATTACTACGAAATTCTGGGTGTCGCCCGCGAAGCTTCCGACGAGGAAATCAAAAAGGCCTATCGCAAACTCGCGATCAAGCATCACCCCGATAAAAACCCCGGCGACAAACACGCCGAGGAACGATTCAAAGAACTCGGCGAAGCCTACGAAGCCCTGAGCGATCCGCAGAAACGCGCGGCCTACGACCGCTTCGGCCACGCCGCCTTCGCCCCCGGCGGCGGGGGCGCGGCCGGCCAACCATCGAGCGGGGGCACCAGTGGCGGCGGCGGATTCCACGATCCATTCGACATCTTCCGCGAAGTCTTCGGCGGCCGCGGCGGTAATCTGGACGACCTGTTTGAACAGGCGTTTGGCGGCGGCGGCCCCAGCCAACAACGGGGCGGCGGTGGTCGCGGCAACGATCTCCGCTACGACCTCGAAATCACCCTCGAAGAAGCCTTCGCCGGCAGTGAAAAAGAAATTGTCTTCACCAAACCCGATGGCTGTCCCGAATGCCACGGCCGAGGCACCCCCGACGCCACGAAATCGGAACGCTGCTCCACCTGTCACGGACGCGGCCAAGTCGTCCATGCGCGCGGTTTCTTCCAAGTCGCCTCCACCTGCCCGCGCTGCAACGGTGCCGGCGAGATCGTCAAAAACCCCTGCAAACGCTGCGGCGGCGAAGGCCGGATCCAGCAACGCACCAAAATTAAAGTTCGCGTCCCCCCCGGCGTGGACAACAGCAACCGCTTGCGCAGTTCCGGCAACGGGGAAGCCGGCACCCGTGGCGGCCAGGCGGGCGACCTGTACGTGGTCGTTCACGTCAAACAGCATGACCTTTTTGTCCGCCAAGACAACGATTTGCTTTGCGAAATCCCGGTCAATTTCTCCACCGCCGCTCTCGGGGGTGAGATCGAAGTTCCCACGTTGAGCGGGTCGGCCAAACTCAAGATTCCCGCCGGCACCCAACCCGGCACCGTGTTCCGTCTGCGCGAAAAAGGCATGCCCAACGTCCACGGCCACACCCGCGGCGACCAGCATGTGCGCGTGCTCGTCGAGGTCCCCACCCGGCTCAGCCGGGCCATGCGGGAAAAGTTGGAGGAATTCGCCCAACTCGCCAACGCCGAATCCTATCCCCAACACGCCAGTTGGGTGGAAAAAGCCAAAAGTTTCTTCAGCAAGTAACCCGCGAGGCATACGCACTGCTCTACCGGAGCAGGGTCATGAACTTCTCGCAAACGATCATGCTGGTGGATGAGGACCCCGAATTGTGCGCCACCCTCGCGCACCGGCTGGGGAAACTGGGCTATCGCGTGGCGCAGGCGCATTCGGCGGAAGACGCCCGCCAAGTCGCCATCCGCGAGACCCCTGCGCTGATTCTGGTGGACCGGGGGTTGCCGGGCGACGGTGCCCAAGCCCAAGCCATCCTCGCCTCGTTGAAACAAGACCCGAACGTGGCGCACATTCCCGTCCTGATGACCAGCGCTCGCGCCGCCATGCTGTCGTGAGAGCTTGAATCCCGCTCCGCCGGCGAGTACGATGCCGGCGTGAACTCCCTCCCTTTCCGTGTGCTCGTTCTCGCGAGCGCGTTAGCCCTCGCCGCCGGCTGTGCCAATCAACAAGAGGCCGCGCAGAAACCACAAATGCGCGCCCTCGGTCAGGCTATGACCACCGACGCCCAACAGATAAGCGACGAGGCGATCGGGCTGGAGATTCGGCGCCGGCTGGAGTTGGCGGATGCCGGCGATGCGGCCACGCTGTTGGTGACCGTGGATGGTGGCCGGGTCACCTTGCACGGGCGCGCGAGTTCCCTGACGGCGGCGTGGCGCGCGGAAGGCGTGGCGCGAGCGGTGGCCGGGGTGCGGGAAGTGACGAACCAGATTACGGTCAATCCGTAGCCGGTCGCGTTACGGATTGAGAATCCCGCCCGCTTCTGCTTGGAGGTCCGGCGCGAGTTGGAGCGCTTGTTGCGCGTACGCGGTGGCGGCTTTGTCCTGACCAAACTGTTTGCAGAAGGCCGCGAGTTGGAGATAGCGGCGCGCGCGGGAATCAGCCGTCTCCGCCGCGGCAGCGCCGGCGTACGCCGCCCCCATCTTGATAAACGCCGCCGGCGGCAGATCACGCCACGACATGATTTGCTCGCCAAAAGGAAGTTGGAGAATCAATTCCGTTTCGCTGCCGTTGATGATCTTGCCTTCCAACGGTGCCCCGACCCGGTTCTTCAACAAGCTGCCATCGAACGGTTGTTTCCGCAGATCGGCCAGTAGTTGCGCTTTGAAGACGACCAGCAACTTGGCGATTCGGAGTCGCGCCTGAATCAACTCGCGGCCGGTCGGGGTGACCACGGTGGGGGCGAACGCTTCGTACTTGGCGAGCACGCCCGCAAAATCATACCGTTGCGCCAGGGGGAGTATTTCCGGCTCGATGGTTTGCACCAACGCGGCTTCTTCCGTCGCGCGGAGTCGTTGTTTTTCTTCCGCAGCGGCGCGCACTTTCTCGGCCTCGGCGCGGGTGAGGGCGGCGGCTTCTTCCTGTTTGGCAAGGAGTCCGGCCAGTTTCTCGCGGCGTTTTTGATACAGAGGCTTGATGCCACCGGAGGTGCCAGGGTTTTCGAGGGCGACGTTCAGTTTTTCGAGGGCGCCGGTGATGTCGTTGGCTTGTTCGAGTCCCGTCAACTCGTCCAGAAAGCTGGTCGCGGTCACGCATTCACGGAGGAGATTTTCGGCGAGCGGCTGGAGCGCGAACGCCCACCGTTGCCGGTCGTCCACCGGCAGGTTGCGATAGCGGCGGAAAGATTCGGCAGCTTTTTGCAGATCGCCGGTCTCCATGTATTTGAAGCCGGCGCTGAAATGGGTCAACGCCGCCGCCCACGCCGGCAGGCGCGGGAGGGCTTCTTCCAATGTTCGCAGCGGCATTTCGCCGGCCATCACCATGGCCAATGTATCGTTGAAGTTGCCGGTCGTAACCTTGTCCGGCACGCGTTTGGGCGCGCCGGTTTGGAAGGCTTTGGCGAAGGAAGCGAGGGCTTGGGCCGGTCGATATTGGGTGAGCATGGCCAAGCCTTCGAAGTACGCGATCCATTGGCGATGCCGGCTCCGGGCAGGCCCCAGGAGCCGGCGCGCGGTGTCGAGCGCCACGTAGGCGTCTTGATGTTGGCCTTGGGCAAGTTGGGTCAGGGCAAGGTTGAAGGCGTTTGCCCACGCGGCGTCTTCTTGAAAATTGATTTCCTCGGTCGCGACCGGCGTGACCGGTGTCACGGGGGCGACGGGAGCGGGTCGCGGCGCGACAACCACCGGGGTGCCGCCGGTCGGGGCGGGGTTGGGTGCGTTGGTTCCAGCAAGTGTCGGGGGAGGTAAAGGCGGGGGCAGTTGGGCCGGCCCTTGGAAGATGGCGACACGATTTGTCCAAACGAAAATCACGATACCAAACCCGATGACAACTGTGGCCAGGGTGATGATCAGGGATTTGAGCGGCACTTGTTCGCCGGTCGAGGCGGTCAGGGTGCGGTTTTCTTCGGAGAGTTTGAGGTTGGTCAGGGCTTCGTTGAAGTCGTGGATCAACTCGTCGTAGGAATCGTACCGTTCCGCCGGGTTTTTGGACAGCATGCGGCCGATGACGTGGGCGGTGAATTCTTGAATGGTGGGCGCGTAGGTTTTCAGCGAATGAGCCGGTTGGGTGGCGTGTTTGGTGACGACTTCGCTGGCGGTGGCGGCGTCGAACGGCGGACGACCGGCCAAGGCATGAAAGAGCGTGGCGCCCAACGAGTAGATGTCGCTGCGCACATCTTCGGGGTGGCCGCGGAGTTTTTCGGGGGCGATATAATAGGGCGTGCCCCAAATCGGCTCGGTCGACGTGCTGCTTCCTTCGCCGACTTGCGCTTGGGCGCGGGCGAGACCGAAATCCACAATCTTGGGGGTGTTGTCTTCCCCGTAGAGGATGTTGCCGGGTTTGATGTCGCGGTGGAGCAAGCCGCGTTGATGGGCGGCGCGGAGGCCGGCGGAGATGTTTTGGCCGTTCAGCAGCACATCTTTTTCCGGCAGCTTGCCCAGGGTGGAAATCCGATCGTCCAAACTGCCGCGCTCCAAGAGTTCCATGGCGAGGTAGTACTGGCCTTCAAATTCCCCGAAGGAATACACCTGCGCGATGTTGGGATGATTCACCGCCGCCGCGGACCGGGCTTCCCGGGAGAAATTTTCGATAAACTCGGGTTGGGAGGCGAGCTTCTTGCGGAGGATTTTCAACGCCAGAAACCGGCTCAGCGAGAGATCAATCGCCTTGTACACCGTGCCCATGCCGCCGACACCCAGGGGGTTCAGGAGGAGAAAGTTACCAAATTGCAGGGGCACCACGGAAACCGCGCCGCATTGGGGGCATTCGACGTGGGCAAAAGCCGACCGGCCCGTCAAATCGATCACCCCATTGCAGGAGTGACAGTTGATGGAATCTGGAACCTTGCCTGGAACTTCGCTCACCTGCGGAACTTAGCACGCGCGTCAAACCGCCAGCAATAGGAAAGGCAACCCACGCCGGTGCCAAAAAAACGCCATTGACTTGCGCGAGCGGACTGAACATCATGCGGCGGTTTTTACAGCGATTGCCCATGTCGAAACTTCATATTCTTTCTGGCGTCCTCGAAGGCAAAACAGTTGATCTCACGGAAGAGCGGATCACGCTCGGGCGCGGGCTGGACAACATGATCCGGCTCGAAGACGGCACCATTTCCCATCACCATGCGATGCTCGTCCAAGATGGCTCGGACTACACCCTGCGCGATCTCAACTCGACCAACGGCACGCGCGTCAACGGCCTGCGCATCGTCGAAACCAAGCTCCACAATGGCGACTCGCTCCGGTTCGGCTCGGTCGAAGTTCGGTACGAATCCGACACCAAGAAATCCAGCCAACCGCTCCCCCCGGCCCGCACCGGCGTGGATCTCACCCAGATCAGCCTTGGCGCTGAGAAACCGCCCACGTTCACCTCTGCTTCCCCTTTTGGACACAAACAAATCCAGAAACCCAACTATCTCCTCTGGATTGTCATCAGTTTGGGAGTGGTGGCCGTCGTCGTCCTCGCCCTGCTCGTCGTGAAATTTCTGGGCTTGGGCAGTTGATGCACCCACCCCCGGCCGCCACCTGCCGGTACTGTTGTTGAATGATGTTTTGGTATTCACAGACATCACCCCATGAATCTGCTGGCATTGCTGAAGTCGTGAATTGGGTGGTTTTTCTCCTTGTCCGCGTTTGTTGATCCCGGTCAATCCTGTGATTCCGCCGCCGGCGTAGGCTGCGGTTCACAACGACGGGTCATCACAATCAGGAAAACCATCACACCATGAACATGTTTTGTTTCCAATGCGAACAAGCCAGCCGCGGCACCGGCTGCATCACCGCCGGCGTCTGCGGGAAAACCCCGGAGACCGCCGCGCTCCAAGACCTCATCATCCATGCCGTCAAAGGCATCGCCATGTACGCCCACCGCGCCGCCCAGCTCGGCGCCCGCAGCCGTGACCTCGACGTCTTTGTCACCGAGGCGATCTTCGCCACCGTCACCAACGTCAACTTCGACCCCGCCCGGCTCCAAACCATTCTCCAGAACGCCGGCACCGCCCTGCGCGACGCCCACGCGCTCTACGAAATCACCGCCCGCCAGCAACACGTCCCCGTCGAAAAACTCCACGGCCCCGCCGCGTGGCAATACATTGACGACCGGTCCCAACTCATCGCCCAAGGCAAAGTCGTCGGCATCCAACACCGGCTCCCGCTGCTCGGCTCCGACATCACCGGGCTGCAGGAGTTGCTGATGTCCGGCGTCAAAGGCACCGCCGCCTACGCCGACCACGCGCTCATCCTCGGTCAGGAAGACGCCGCCGTCTTCGCGTTCTTCCACGAAGCGCTCGACTATCTCACGGACGACCGGCCCAGCTCGGACGCGCTGCTGGCGCTCTGCCTGAAATGCGGGGAAGTGAACCTGAAAGTCATGGCGTTACTCGACACCGCCCACACCAACGCCTACGGCCACCCGGTTCCCACGCCCGTGCGCATTGACGCCGTCAAAGGCCAAGCCATCCTCGTCTCCGGCCACGACCTCAAAGACCTCGAAGTCCTGCTCCAACAAACTGCGGGCACCGGCATCAACATCTACACCCACGGCGAGATGCTCCCCGCCCACGGCTATCCCCGGCTCAAACAATACCCCCACCTGGTCGGCAACTACGGCGGCGCGTGGCAGGACCAGAAAACCGAATTCGACGCTTTCCCCGGCGCGATCCTGATGACGACCAACTGCATTCAGGAGCCGAAGGAAAGCTACCAAGGCCGGCTCTTCACCTGCGGCCTCGTCGCCTGGCCCGGCGTCCAACACATCACCCACCGCGACTTCACCCCGGTCATCGAAGCCGCCCGCCGCGCCGACGGCTTCCCCGCCGACGGCGCCGGTCGCACCATCACCGTTGGGTTCGGCCACCACGCCGTCCTCGGCGTCGCCGACCAGATCATTGCCGGCGTCCAAGCCGGCACCATCAAACACTTCTTCCTCATCGGCGGCTGCGACGGCGCCAAGTCTGGTCGCGATTACTACACCGAGTTTGCGGAGTCCGTGCCGGATGATTGCGTCATCCTCACGTTGGCGTGCGGCAAATACCGGTTCAACAAACTCCACTTCGGCACACTCGGTGGTCTGCCGCGCCTGCTCGACATGGGCCAGTGCAACGACGCCTACTCCGCCATCCAGGTCGCCGTCGCGCTTTCCAAAGCCTTTAACTGCGGCGTCAACGACCTGCCGCTCTCGATGATCCTCTCGTGGTACGAACAAAAAGCCGTCTGCATCCTGCTGACGTTGCTCCACCTCGGCATCAAAAACATCCACCTGGGCCCGTCGCTCCCCGCGTTTGCCACCCCGGCGATGTTGAACGTGCTCATCGAGAAATTCCACATCCAGCCCATCGGCACCGTGGAGAACGACCTCAAAGCCTGTCTCCAAGTCGCCTGAGCGACCGCGCACGGCGCGGCGCGCCCCGTCCTTCTGTCGCGTTCTTTGCCGGGCCGCGCCACACCTCCCCGGCATTCCGGTACATGCGGCACGACGCCACATCCGTCGCGTCACTCAAATCCGTCCGCAACCTCGCCCGCCGCGTGCTTCATCTCTCAGCCTTCATAATTTCCCGCAACGCGCCTTCTAACTCCCGGTATTGAAACCGGTACCCGCTCCCCTCCAGCCGGAACGGGAACACCTGCTGGCTTGCCAACAATAACTCCCCGGCCATCTCACCAAAGATCACCCGCGCGACCGGGCCGGGCACCGGAAAAATCGTCGGGCGTCCCAACACCTTGCCGAGCGCCTTCGTAAATTGTCGGTTCGTCACCGGCTGCGGCGACACCACATTCACCGGCCCGCGCAAATCTGCCGCCGTCAAGGCATGCACAATCGCCCCCACCGCATCCTCCAACGCCACCCAACTCCAAAACTGCCGGCCGCTCCCCACAATCCCACCGGCCCCGAGCTTGAACGGCAACAGCATCTTCGCCAACGCGCCACCTTTCGCGCTCAATACCACCCCAAATCGCAAATTCACCACCCGAATCCCCGCGTCCGCTGCCGGCTGCGTCGCGAGTTCCCAATCCCGCACCACCTCCGCCAAAAATCCCTTACCCATCGCACTCCCCTCATTCAGCGGCTCCGTCCCCCGGTCACCATAAAATCCAATCGCCGACGCGCTCACCAACACCTTCACGCTCGCCGGTAACGCCGCGCACAACTCCCGCGTCCCCGCCACCCGGCTCTCCCGAATCGCCTGCTTCTTCTTCGCCGTCCACCGCCCCGCAATCGGTTCCCCCGCTAAATGCACCACCGCCTCGGTGTCGTCTGGAGGGCGTGCCGCCCGGCGCGCCGCCGGCACCACCTCATGCCCCGCCTTCGTCAGTTCCGCCACCAACGCCGTCCCCATCAATCCATGACTACCGGTCACCAGTATTTTCATCGTGCTCCTTTGGATGCGCCAACGGGCGCCCCCGTCTCACAATTACCGGCGAACCTTCCGCCACAAATGCCGACGATGGTTCACCCCGCAGCACCGGTACAAATTGGTTTCCAAACAAACCCGCCACCTCACAATCCAACCTCGCCGCCACCGCCGACCGGACCCGCCACCGAGGATGCTCGACCGCATACTCCCACGTCACACCCCCGCGCATCGTGTACCCCCAGTAATGCTCCGCGATAAACTCCTCCTCGGATCCCGCCCGTAAATCGGCACGCTCGCCGGCAACAGTCACCTGCACCGAGTTCCACCGGCCATCCCACCGCCATTCGTAGCGGACATCCGCCACACCGACTCGCTCCCGCATCGGCACCGCGAGATACGACTCGCCGTACAGCACGCGCGCCACCCACGCAATCAGTCGGCGCGGCACCAATTCCCGGACAAACACCACCCCGCGCCGGTCACCATGGCGGACATAGAACCGCAAATTCACCTCCGGGAAGTTCACATGACCGGGAATCGGCACGCCCAGAACTCGTGTCCGCAGAAACCGAAACCCCACCACACTCACAAACGTCTGACCGTGGAAAAAATCCAACTCCGTCCCCACCGGCACCCACGGCTGCAACACCGCCGGCTCAATGACGTAGTTCAACATCACCAGGTCCTGCCACTCTGCCGTGAGGAAAGCACTGGTCGGATTCATGGATCCTCAGGCCCCCGCAAGCACGGGCGGCCGGTGCTGCGCTTTGCGGCGGCTGGCCGAGAGCAGGAACAGGTTGAAGAAGTGCATCACGCCGAGTACCACCCGCCCGTTCTTGTGCAACGTCCGCGCCACCCACATCGGCAACGCCAGACTGATCGCCGTGGACAACAGATAAGTCCAAACCACATACGTGCTCATGATGATTCCTTTCCGTGGCTATCGCCACCGACGTGTTAAACTGCCCAACCCCCATTTCCGCTGCGCCAATCTCCACCCCCACAACCCGCACACACTGAATCCCACTGCCTGTAACACCCCGTGCGTCCGCGCCATCTGCGGCACCGCAATCCACACCTCCCCGAAGTAATCCGCCACCGCGTACACCGCCGCCAAACCCATCGCCACCACGCCCGCCCCGCTCGAAACGCCAATCAAGACCCGCGCCGCGACCGGCTTGATCCGCCGTAGATTCCACAAACTCCAACCCGCCACCGCCACCAGTGTCACCACCAACAGCCCGGCCCCGGTCAGCCGCAACGCCGGCAGATGCAACACATACCCCCCGGCCAACAGCGGTGATCCCAAGCAAGCTCCCAGTGCCAGCGCCCAACGTCCACGTTTCATCCGCTGCATCACCTCACCGGCCATCAGCGGCGTCACAAACGCCGCGAAATGAAAATGCACCGCCACCAACAACACCCACGGCTCCTGAAAGCCCAGCGGTTGCATCCCCCACCGGCTCTGCAACAGTCCCACCGCTCCCACCATCAGCCCAACCCCGGCGGCACTGCGACAGAATCCGACCGGCTCCCGCAACCGGTTCACGCCCGGCAACGCGACCCACGCACAAACTGCCAACCACGGCACGGTCAGGATTCCCGCATTCATCCCAACCGGGGCAAGAAATGACACCACCACTCCCACCGCGGCGCCCAACATCATCCACTTCATCCCGGCGCATTCATCCTTCATCCTTGTCCCCAACGGCACCACCACCAGCGGTCCGAGCAAAAACAATTTCTCAATCGTCCCAATCCCCCGGTTCACATCCCAAGGCAGCAGGACAAAAATCACCCACACCAGTGCGCCCAAAATCATATTCATAAGACCACCATCCAGTAGGTCGTCGCCAACGCGATGAACAACCCAATGAGGAGCGCGTGACCGACGATGAATTGCCAGCCCTTGGGCCAATCGGCATGTTCGTAATAGAGGAAATCAACCGCGATCCGCGCCGTCCAATACGTCGCGATGAACGCCGCCAATCCACGGGCGGCCCGGTCGCCCTGCAACATCTCGTTGTGCAACCACAACGTCAGCGTCCCAAAGGCCGCGATCGTAAGTACCGCAAACCCGCCATGGACCCACATGAGCTTGCGGTTCAGCGAACTTAACCGGTGTAGTTCCTCACGCCAACGCAGCCGGAAGGGCACCTGAAAACTCGCAATCAGCACCACGAAATGACCAATCCCGGCCAGCCAGAGCATGAGGTCCAGGATGTCGTTCATCGCACCACCCCCAGTGCCGCCAGTGTGTAGACGACGGCGAGATAGACAAACAGCGTGGTGAACAACACATGTCCTGCCGGGTTAGCCCGCTTCACATCCCGATCGTAGTAAAACAATTGTACCAACACGCGTGGCACCCAAAAGACCGCCAGAAACACGCTCAAGAAGCGACCCAACCCCGCGCCGCTCGCCAGCTCGGGCGCGAACCACACACTCAACGCCCCAAATCCCACCAACACACCCACGATGTACACCGCATGAACAATGAATACCTCCCGAACAATCGGCGTCAGCCGCGCGATATTCTCACCGTAACGCAGCTTACCGGGAATGAAGATGTTTGCCGCCGCAATCACCCATTGCACCACACCCGCCGCCACCAGATAAGGAACTAATCGGTTCATTTTCATTCTCCTTTCAGTTAATCGCCCCCACCGCGCGCATCATCGGCAACACCACCCGCTCAATGAATGGCGGATGGAACAGCCAATACACCGGCCCGACCACCACGATCCAAGTAAACGCCGGCCGGTAGCTTTCGCGTAGTTTCCGCTCCACAAGCAATCCGCCGCCTTGAATCAAAAAGTAAACCGTCGGCAATCCGTATCCGCCGCGCGCCGGCAACGAGATCACCAACTCATGCAACAACCCGCTCACCGCAAACACCGCCAGCAACGCCACCGGGGCGCTGGTCCACCGCCGCACCGGCTCGAACACCAGTGGCCGCATCATTTGCGGAAAGACTCGATTCCAGCGCTCGCCCCAAAATTCACTGAGCGTCCTGGCGCGAAGGGGTTCGCGCATGATTGGTTCAAAACCACAAACCGCCAGCAGGCAATGCACCGCACCGAAGTGAAGCATCAACACCAACCCCATCATCCCCACCCAACCCTGCCCCAGGGGAGCCGGCATCCATCGCGCCACACCCCATAACAACAAAGCGCCAGTCATCATCTTGACCAGCCCTGGCCCCACACGACCGACTCCGTCACGAGGTCTCCAGCCCGTCAAACCAACCACCCCGCCGACCACAGCCCCCACCATCACCCACATGAATACCCACGCCGGCAACCACCCGTGCCAGAGCAACGCCGCGACCGGTAACAAGACTGCTGGTAAAGCCGAAGTAGCCGGCCGGATCTCGCAGCGTCCGCCCAAACAATACCGGTTCGCCGCAAAACTTCGGTAGCCTGCACGGAACAATGGCATCATCCCCGGCACACGGCTCAAAGCCCACATTGGCCATGTCCACCAAAGATACCTAGCGAGTTCGACGATGGCATCCGCGCCGCCGAAGGTGACGCCGCGCGCGGTGATCAGTTTCATTTCGTCGGCGTCGGCCGGTAGCGGTTCAAATCGGTAGCCGCGGCCGATGAACCAGCGTTCACCTCGCCGCGCCCACCGGGTGCAGAATGCGCAATCAGCATCGTAGAGGACCTTTCCGCCGTTATTGTCTGTTGTTTCTGTAATCACTGAAACTTTTCCTCAAAAAAAGAGATCAGCCAAGCAACGTCCCAATCTTCCCACCCATCTTCGCGAGCTTTCGCATCGACGTCGGCGACAACTTCTCCATTTCCGCATAGCACGCCGTGGCCGACTCGAAAAACTCCAGCATCTTCCCCAACTGTTCCCGCGCGTAATCGTCGTCCTTGCCCTGGCTGTCCGTCTCCTCAACCACCTCGTGCAGCAACGCCACCGTCGGATCAATCTCCCGCCGCTTGCGCTCCCGCAAGATCACCTGGAACAACGCCCACACATCCTTCTGTGTCTCGTAATGATCGCGCCGGTCGCCTAGCACGTGCACGTTCTTCGTCAGTCCCCAGTTCTGCAACTCCTTCAAAGTCGTGCTCACGTTCGACCGCGCCACCGCCAACGTCGTCGCAATTTCCTCCGCGTTCAACGGCTTCGGCGAAATGAACAACAACGCATGCACCTGCGCCACGGTGCGGTTGATGCCCCACTTGGTACCCATCTCCCCCCAGTGCAACACAAACTTCTTCGTTAGCGGTGTCAGCTTCATTTCTGTTGTGACTGAAATTACTAGTAGAGATGCAACCCGTCAAGCCTAGGTTTCACGCAATCTCCCTTTCCACGCCACCTGGTGACCCAACCACTCGCCCAGCAAAGCCTGCCACTGAATTACCACCAGCAACAACACCCCCACCGGATGCACCGCCACACCCCACCACGATTGCCGGCACTTCACCGCCGCGATCACGCGCGGCAAATACCCCACCACCACCGCCCCCCATAACCACACCGGCGCTTGGCCACTCAGGCACATCACCACGGGGAGTACCTGTCCGCCCACCAGCAACACCGTCCAAACCCCAATCGCCTTCGGCGCGCCCAATCCTTCCGTCGCGTTCTTCGCTAGTCCACGCCACACCTCCCCAGCATTCCGGTACATGCGGCAAGAAGCCACGTCGGTCGCGTCCACCAAATCCGTCACCAACCCGACCTGCCGGAACGCGCGCGGCAACTTGACGCCGTCATGCCGGGACGCCCGGATCGCTGCGTGCCCACCGGCTTGCTCATACGCCGCGCGGCGCGCTAGAAACAACTGACCGCAGCCCGCCGCGAACGCCGGCCACCGACTCCGCCGCATCCGTTCCATCGGGAGAAACCCAAGCAGGACGAAGTGAATCAGCGGGATCAGCATTTTCTCCAGCCACGTCCCGGTGATCTGCCGCGGAATGCCGCTCACGAGATCGACGCTGTGTTCCTCCGCATAGCCGGCGAGCCGGATCAGACCATCCCGCTCCAGCCGGACGTCAGCATCGAGAAACACCAGCAGCTCATGCCGCGCCTCCCGGCTCAACTGCCAACACGCGTGCTGCTTCCCGCACCACCCGCTCGGCAAGGACGGAATCGCCACTACTCGCGCGCCGGCCGCCCGCGCAATCTCCGCCGTGCGGTCGGTCGAGTGATCATCCCCAACAATCACCTCCACCTCCACGCCCTCACTGCCCAAAGCCGATTCCACCGCCGCGCGAATGCTCGCCTCTTCATTCCGCGCCGGGATCAACACCGACAACCGGTACCGCCGCACCACACCCGGCCGTGGTCGCCCGTAGTGGCTCAAATTCCAAATTGTCATCCCCGCCGGAATCGTGGCGAGCACGAAACAGAAGATCCCGACTGCTTCCATCACGCCTCGTGCTCCTTCTCAAATTTCTCCCCGCGCCAACGCGCCCGCCAACGTCGCCACGCATCATAGAATCCCCCCACACCGGCATTCCCCCGCAACAACATCTCGAAATCGGTGCCCTGCCGGCGCACGGCGCTGGCCGCGAGCGCGTCTTGCGTCTCGCCCAGACGTGTTTCCAGCAATTGTTCCGCATCCTCAATGGTGGTGCGAGCGTCCCCGCGAACGGGAGTCAACCCTTCGCCTCGCGGGGACGCTCGGCCTACCAAGGCGTCGCCGGCAATTGACTCACCCCACCGGGCGAGCGCTTCCGGACACCGCTCACTCCAAAACGGATACTCCAACGCCAGCGGCACAAACACGGCCCCCGGCGCGCGCCGCGCCAGATGCGCCACACCGGGTTCCAAACCGACCGGCCGTTCCCGCACATCAGCGAAGCGGCCTTGCGCGGTGACCCACAACACCGCGCGCGGTTGGGCGAGCGCCGCTTCCGCGCCGCGGAGAAATTGCGCGGCACCGCGCCGCGAATGTTTCTCAACCGGGAAAAAACCGAGCTTGCGAAACACCCGGTACCGTTCCAACTGCGCCGCCTCGATCGGCGCGTAGTGTCGCCGGTCAGGGAAAAAGTGCCGGGCGAGGAGCAGGCAAATCAACGGATCCCACCAGCCGGGATGGTTGAGATACACGACGAGTGGCGCGTCCGTGATCGGCGGTGTACCGGCCACGCGCAGGGCATGAAAGTGCCGGGCCACGTATCGCCGCGCGTAGCCGGTGAACCACCACAGTCGCCACCGCGAGATGACCGGCGCGTCAGTGGACGCCGACCGGCTCGCGGGGCGCGACCCGGTGATGGGCGCAACTGCAAGTTGTGCAGGCTTCGTCATTGTCGAGTGCATCCGCGGCAATCCAACCGCTCATCAATACCATCGGCATTCCCGGCCCTGGGTGCGCCGCGCCACCGGCGAGGTACAAGCCTTTCACGTCAGGGCTGCGGTTCGCGGGCTTGAACGCGCCGGTAAATCGGCCATGACTCGCGAGACCGTAAATCGCGCCATTCAATACATTGTACCGGTCGTGAATGTCCTGCGGCGTCAATGCGCGTTCGAAAACGATCCGCTCCTCAATGTCGCGCAACCCGGCCGTGCGTTTCAATTTCTCCAGAATCACCCGCCGATATTCCGGGAACATCTTTTTCCAATCGTGATGCGGGCGCAAATAGGGGGTGTGAACGAGCACATACAATGCTTCCCCACCGGCGGGCGCCACGCCCGGCTCGGTCTGCGCGGGCGCGCAGAGGTAACACGTCGGGTCCGGTGCCGGTTCGCCGCGTCGGTAAATCCACTCGAATTCCTCGTGCGCGTCGCGTGAGAAAACGAAATCGTGATGCAGCAGATGATCGTACCGCTTGTTCAAGCCGAGATAGAGCACCACGCCGGAGCACGCCGGCTCGTAGTCGCGCTTGGGTTCCGTGCCGAGCAGTTCACGTTGCGTCCGCACCGCGTCCATATTGGAAACCACGGCGGAACACTCAAAGTGCTCGCCAGCGGCGAGGTCGAGGCCCCGCACTTGGCCGGCCACGACGTTGATCCGTTTCACCTCCACGCCGGTGCGGAACTCCACGCCGAGTTCCTCCGCGAGCCGCCGCAACGCCTTGGGCACCGCACCCGTTCCGCCGCGCGGATACCACACGCCTTCGCTCGCCTGCATGTGGGCAATCCCGCACAACACCGCCGGCGACGCATCGGGCGCGGAGCCGACATACTGGGTAAAATGATCGAGCATCTGCGCCGCGTTCTTGTCCGGCACGAAACCGCGAATACTGCCGGCTACCGTGCGCCCCAGCTTCATCGCCAACACATCGCGCAGCGTGCCGGCTTTGAAAGTGTTGCGGGAGTCGAACATGTCCCACATCGAGCCAAGCGACCGGTAGAAGAAGTACCGCTCCGAAATATCATGCAGCCGGGCCGACCAATCAATGAAGTCCCGGTAGCCAGCCCCGATCTTCCCCACCATCCGTTCCACATCGGCTTCCAGATCGAGCGTCGAACCATCCTCGAAAAAACACCGCCACTGCGGATCAAGCCGGATCAAATCAAGATACTCGCTGATGTCCCGGTCAGCCTCCGCGAAGATGCGGCGCAGCACCGAAGGCAATGTCAGGATCGTCGGCCCCATGTCGAAGTGGAAACCGTCCGCTTCCAACACCGCCGCCTTGCCGCCGATCCACTCGTTACGCTCGAACAACGTCACCGCATGACCGCGCGCCGCCAACGTGCAGGCCGCCGCGAGACCGCCGAGTCCACCGCCGACGACAGCCACCGGATATTTCTTCGCCATAATCATGATTTGTTTCTCCTCATCGCCGCCTGAAAGAAATTCACCACCGCCCGGCCCCGCGCCGTCCACGACCCGCCGTGCGCCGCGCGGATATACGCGCCGAACAATTCCGCATCGTTGCGGCCGGCAGGATCAAGATGTGGGCGAGATTTGCCCCGCCGCACCGCGATGGCCTTCACCTGCGTCATCGCGAGCAAACCTTCTGCCCCGCGCGTCACGCCGTACCCGCTGCGCCCGCGGCCCCCGAACGGAAAACGCGGGTCGGCGGTCGGCACAATGATGTCATTCACTGTCACCGCACCGGCGCGGACGCGACGCGCGAATTCCGTGGCACCCGGCTCGCGCCCAAACACACTCGCGCCGAGCGCGTACGGATTCTCCGCCGCAAGCCTGAGCGCCTCGTCATCGTCGCGGACGACAACGATCTCAAGCCCGCTCACACGGGCCTGCAACTGCTCCGCCACGCTCTCATGCACAAACACCCGGCGCGGCCGCATACAAACGGCACCCCCGCCCAACCGGCCACCAAACGAAATCGCCCGCACCACCAAATCCACATCCGCATCGGCGCGCACAAACACGGCATCGTGACCGGACAACTCCGCCACACACGGCGTCACATTCTCCGCCAACTGCGTCATTACTTTCTCTCCGGTTTCCGCTGACCCGGTAAAGATCACCAAATCCGCGCCGAGATCAGCCGTTTCCACAGTCTCATCCAATACGCGCAGCCGGTCGGCATCCACAATTTCCGCGAACGCATCCGCGGCAGACTGTCCACCCCGACCGGGTTTCCACAACACAGAATTACCGGCCGCGAGCGCCTGCAACACCTGTACGCCGGGCAGGAAGAGATGATTATTCGACGGCGCGATTACCAGCACCGTGCCGAACGGTTCCCGGCGCACTTCAATCTCCACATCGCGCAGCCAGAATGGTCGGCCCGCCGCCGGCAACCGGTGCGGCGCGAGAATCCGGTCAGCTTCCGATTCCAGAAACCGGCACGCATCGGCGAGCGGCAACACCTGCGACACCAACGCCTCGGCCACCGGCAAGCCGGTCAACCGCGCCAACTCTTCCGCCCGCTCCGCAACGAGTTGCCGGACCCGCCGCAACTGGAGGGCGCGGCTCCCGCCGCGCTGCGGGGTGACCACCGGCGTGGCGACGGCGACACTCATGCCGATACCTCAACCAAGTCGGGACGGGTGACCGATGCGGTGCCCAAATCTTCTTCGAGCAACCGGCTGGTGATGCGCGCGGACTCGAAGATGACCGGCAGACCGCTACCGGGGTGGGTGCCGCCGCCAACCAGATAGACGCCGGGCAGTTCGTCGAACCGGTTGCGCGGCCGGAGGTGGAGCATCTGGCTGAAGTTGTGGGCGAGGTTGAACGTCGCGCCCCGGTAGATTTCGTATTTCTGATCCCAATCAGCCGGCGTCACCACGCGCTCGTAACGGATGCGTTTCTCCAAACCGGTCAGGCCGATCTTTTCGAGCTGCCGCAGCGTGCGCGCGCGAAACGAAGCTTTCTCTTTCGTCCAATCCACATTCGTGTGCTGGTGTGTCACCGGCACAAGCACGTACAGCGCGCTCATGCCGGGCGGCGCGAGCGTCGGGTCGGTGACGCTGGCGTTCTGAACGTAGAACGACGGGTCGGCAGAGAGGACGTGATCCTGTTCGATCTCCCGCAGATTGCGCCGGTAGTCTTGCGTGACAAAAATATTGTGATGCGGCAGGTCGTCGTACCGGCCTTCGATGCCGAGGTACATCATGAATGTCGAGCACGAGTATTTCTTCTTCGCGAGTTGCCGGTTCGTCCAACGTCGCCGCAGCCGGTCGGGGACAAGATGTTCCATGGCGCGCGCGAAATCGGCGTTGATCACCACCGCATCGCCGCGCAACGTCCGTTGATTCGTGCGAACACCCACCGCCCGGCGGCCTTCAAACAGAAGTTCTTCGACCGGCTCGTTGAGGTGAATTTCCACGCCGAGATCGAATGCCACGCGCGCCATCGCCT